>Ga0116226_10001900_pt1 | contig 18126 bp, 15 predicted proteins | sample S1TSphfallax_FD_89692 | JGI IMG/M metagenome (GOLD analysis project Ga0116226, IMG submission 89692) | Host-associated microbial communities from peat moss isolated from Minnesota, USA - S1T2_Fa - Sphagnum fallax MG | ecosystem: Host-associated > Plants > Peat moss > Unclassified | place: USA... | reverse complement strand
CCTGAGGCGAATTCTCGGTTGTCATGTCAGATTACTGTCACTGAAAAACTGGATGGACTGGTAGTGCGTATACCCGAATCTCAGGGCTGACGGTTTTGGAGTGTGAGATATTCGTTGTGTGCGAAGTCTTCCGATGAAGGCGAAAGATGCAGACGAAATTGGGAGAAGGCGGATCTTACAAGTTGTCAAACAACCAGATTTTTACTGTAAACTCGGAGCTTTTGGCTTGCACACGGGAAGGTCTGATCGTAGTCTGGAGTCAATCAAAACGCGCTTCCAAGAAAATTTTGCTGCGCGTGTTTAAGGAGAGACATTGATATGCTTTCACATGCACAAAACGATTTGATCACAAGGACCGATGCCGGCACACCGTGTGGCGAGCTTATGCGCCGTTATTGGCAGCCAGTTGCTCTTTCCGAGGAGCTCTTGGACTCGGCGCCGCTGGCCGTTCGCATATTGGGGGAGGACCTTGTTCTGTTCCGTGGCGAGAATGGTGACATTGGGCTGATGCAGAGGCTGTGCCCGCACCGCGGGGCCGACCTTAGTTACGGACGTGTGGAAGATGGAGGTCTTCGGTGCATTTATCACGGCTGGCTGTTTGCCAGTGGGGGCAAGTGCCTGCAGCAACCTGGTGAGCCGCCGGCGCGGTCTTTTGCGGATCGGCTTCCGATCATCTCCTATCCGTGCCGCGAAGCGGGTAGTCTCATCCTCACCTATATGGGGCCCGGCGAACCGCCGCCACTGCCGGCATTTCCGTTCTTCAACACGCCGGATGACGACCGGGTTTTCACGACCAAGATGCTGCATGAATGCAATTATTTGCAGGCGAGCGAGGGTAATGTGGATCCTCAGCATTTGTCGTATCTGCATCGGTTTTTGACCGATGAGACGTCCTTGATGCCGGAATTGAACCGGCTGCTGATGGCTGATGCGGCGCCTGAACTGCGTGTGCGACATACGGGCTTTGGTCTGGAGGTGCTGGCGGTGCGGGATCTGCCGGACGGGAACCATTATGTAAGAATAACAAATTTCATCATGCCGAATGGATCGGCGTTTGATGGGATTCCTGTCGCGGATCGTTCGGTTGAGCCGTTGCGCGACAACATGGGGTATCAGGTGCATTGGCATGTGCCGATCGACGATTATAGCCACTGGAAGTACACGATCATCTTCCGCTATGAAGGAAAGATCGATCGGGACTTTCAGAGGCATAAGATGCACGATAACGTTGCCGAGGATTATCGTACGCCGCGCCGGGCCGAAAACAGATATCTGCAAGATCGAACCGAGATGACGAAAAGCTCTTATGCCGGCATGGGCAGAAAGTATTATGACCATGACAAATTCGCGACGGAGAGCCAGGGGCTTATAGCCGACCGTTCGAAGGAGCATCTTGGCCTGACCGACAAGGCGGTGGTTGCGATGCGAAAGCAAATCTTTGAGGCGATTGAAGATGTGCGCGCGAATAAGGCGCCACTTCTGGCGCGCGGTGAGGTGCCCGATCCGCTGTCTGAGTTGCGGGTTTGGGTTGGTATCGTCCCCGCGGACGAGCTTACCGACGAATGGAAGCCGGCGGCAATGACGCGCTCGGAGCAGACTGTATAGGCGAAATGGCGCAGTTGCTGATCATGCTGGTTTCAATCAGCGCGATCAGCGACTGCAGCGACTTTGATCCGTCAGGCTCGGGTTGGAACGGCTTCAGCCAATGTGCGCTTACGGCATAGATCATCTCATCAATTCGATGTGGTAGATTCGGGTCTCCGCGGAAGATGAACGGCAGAAAACTCGACAAAGGAAGGACGTCATGGATCTCAAAGCACTCGCGTATATGCGGTCAGGCAAGACCGCGCCGGCTTATTGGAATCTGGGCCTGCTGTGGATGATACTTGCGGAGTCAAAGGATACCGGCGGCGCCTATTCCATCATGGAGCAGGTGATGCCGAAGAGCCCGGGACCGGTTGTGCATTTGCATGAAAAGGAAGATGAGGCCTTTTATATTCTGGAAGGGCATGCAGTCTATATGATCAACAATGAGAAGTTCGAGGCAAGGCCAGGGGATTTTCTGAGTATTCCGAAGAATTCCTGGCATTCGTTCGAGGTTTTGGTGCATGAGACACGGGTTCTCAACTTTTATGCACCCGGGGGCTTTGAACGGCTGATCATTGAATCGGGCACGCCCGCCACCAGCCTGACCCTGCCGCCGGATGGTCTTGTGCCGCCGGACCGGAAGATGGTGCAGCGGCTGTTGGACGAGGTGGGTTGCCGGCTGCAAGATCATGGCGGCCCGTTGGGTCATCATGAGCACGCGCTACGGGGCGGCCGGCTGACCTGAATAAGACGCTTTCAGCAGGGCCAGCGAACGTTACCTGAGATCAGGTGCCATTCGCCGGCGGTGCGTCCGGTTCAATTCAGAGTCATCGGCAGGCTGTCGAGTCCGCGCAGTGTGTTGTTCAGGGCGAATACCGGCTCCCCGATTTCTATGTCCTCAACGTTTGCGAGTAGGGACTTCGTGAGCGCATGCATTTCCAGCCGCGCCAGATGGGCGCCGAGGCAGGTATGCTCCCCGGCGCCGAATGCCAGATGTGCAGCGGCATTCGGCCTGGTGACGTCGAACGTCTCGGCATTTTCCCAACGGCGTTCATCCCGGTTCGCGGAACCGTAAAGTACCAGGATCCGTGACCCTTGTGGTATTGTCACCCCGTCCACCTCCGCTTCCGTGATGGCGTACCGCGTGAAACATCTGATCGGCGATTCCAGGCGCAGCGCTTCGTTCACCGCATTCGGAACAAGCGATGGCGTGGCCTTCAAGATCCGCCATTGATCAGGGTTCTGCCCCAGCAGCATCAGCAGGTTGCCGGTACCCAATATGGTGGTATCGAGGCTGGGGCCGATGAGGCTCATCAGCAGCCGTGGAACCATGTCGGGGCCGATCGTTCCTTCCTGTGCGAGCCTGAAGGCGCGCCATGCCCAACTGCCCGGCTTTACCACGGCTTGTTGAAGACCCAAAGTGTATCCGACCCATTCGCCCATGATGCCGAAGGAGGTTTTGGCGCGGTCATTGAAGGGGCCGATAATGTCGAACCCGGCGGCCGCCCAGCTGAGCATGTTCTCGCGCCCTTCCTCCGGCAGCCCGACGAGTTCGGTGACGATTTTGAGCGGAAGGTATTGGGCGAGGGCGGGCATGGCGTCGATATGTTTGGGTCCCGCCATGATCCTGTTCATCAAACCCTGCGCTTCCAGCTCCACCTGGGCCACGAGTTCCTTTACCGCGTCCGCGCCGAAGGGCTCGCCTTCGATCTTTCGCAGGAAGTCGTGCTCGGCGCCGTCACTGGTAAGAACGCCGGTGGAAAGGGCCGCGTTCGCTTCATCACTCATCGCCACGCCTTTGCCGGAGATGAATGTCTTGGCGTCACGGAGCACACGGCGGACATCGTCATAGCGTGCAACGACATAGCAATCGGCAGGCGCGTAATGGACGACGGGTCCGAGGTTTCGGATGCGTCTGTATTGCTCATAGGGATAACGGATGCTGTCGTCCGTGAACATATCCTCGCTGAATTCAGGGATCGTTGTCGTACTCATCGCATGCACCTAATTGACGTTGAACATTTTCTGCATTCGCGCTGTTTTCGGCTAATTCATTGATGTGCCGCCATCGACAATCAGGCTCTGGCCGGTCACGAAATCGCTCGCGGGTGAAGCGAAATAGATCACCGTTCCGACCAGGTCATCCGGTGTCTGATCACGGACGATGGCGCGCATCGAGGCGATGTGCGTGGTCAGGGCCTCCGTGTACATTGGATTGGTTTTTATGCCCTCACTGATCGTAAAGCCGGGGCTGATAACGTTGACGCGGATACCGTCCGCGCCAAGTTCGCGCGCCATGCTGCGCGTCATGGCGATGAGCGCGCCTTTCGAGGCGACATAGTGTAGGAAGAAGGGCTGACCGGTATTCACCGTTGCCGAGGCGATATTGATGATCTTGCCATATTTTTCGGCCTTCATGTACGGGATGACGGCCTTTGAAACCTCGAAGGTACCGCGGACATTGACGGACATCACGCGGTCCCATTCGTCGGACTCGATTTCGAGCAGGGATTTCAGCGTGAGCTTGGTAAATAACCCGGCATTGTTGACCAGGATTTGGGGGCTGCCCAAGGCCTCGGCGGTGAGACGGACAAATTCGGCGACCTGCTCGCTCTTTGTGATATCGACAATTTTGCCGAAGGCCTTGCCGCCGGCATCGGTGATCTCCTTCACCAAGGGCGCGGGGTCCAGAACGTCGCATATGCTGACGGCCGCACCGGCGGCGGCCAGGCCGCGTGCATAGGCAGCGCCGATGCCTTGCGTGGCTCCGGTTACAATCGCCACCCTGTTTTCAAGCGTGCTCATTTTTGTTTCCTCACGGTTTGCAGTATTTGGTGATGGGCCGGCCTTATTCAAAGCGGGCGGGTCATTTTAGAACATAGATGATGTGGCTTTGGGTATGTTCAGCGAGACCCTCGCGGCCAAGCTCTACGCCCATGCCCGACTGTTTGGCACCGCCGGCCGGGACATCCGGATGCAGCATCATGTGCGTGTTGATCCAGACCGTGCCGGAATCAATTTGGCGGGCCACCGCCAATGCGCGGTCTGAGTCCGCGGACCAAACCGTGCCGCCCAGGCCGTATTCCGTGGCATTGGCTCTCTCGATCACGTCATCGATCGTCGTGTAGCTGAGCACTGGCAGAACCGGGCCGAATTGTTCCTCGCGGACTAGTCTCGCGTTATCATCGATGTCCCGAACGATCGTTGGGCGGATGAAATAGCCGGCGCCATCAGGATAGGTGCCGCCGGCGATGATGGTGCCTTGGCTGCGGGTCTCTTCGATCAGGGTGCGCACTTTGTCGTACTGCATCTTGTTTTGTAACGGGCCGATTTGCGTGCCTTGCTTTGCGCCGTCATCGACGATGGCGGCATCGGCGAGCCGCGCAAGCTCGTCGCAGAATTCGTCATACTGAGATTCGTGAACATAGACGCGCTTGATCGCCAGGCAGACCTGACCGGCGTTCAACATGGCGCCAGCGAATAATTTCGGCGCGACGGATTTGACGTCGGCATCATCGAGGACGATGGCCGCATCGTTGCCGCCGAGTTCGAGGGTGAGCCGCTTCAGGGAGTCGGCGGTGCTTTGCAGGATCTTTTTGCCGGTGATGGTGGACCCGGTGAAGGAGATTTTTGCGATATCGAGGTGTGAGGTCAGCAGGGGACCGAGGTCATTCGCGTCGGCAATCATGTTCAAGACGCCAGGGGGGAGATGCGCGTTGCAGATTTCCGCGAAGCGGAGGTTGGTTAGCGGTGTGGTGGGGGCCGGTTTCGCCACCACGGTATTGCCGGAAACGAGGGCCGATGTGATTTTCACCATCAGCAGAGTCATGGGGTTGTTCCACGGTGTGATGGCGGCCACGACCCCGAGCGGGGTCCGGTGGCGGATCACTTTTTCCGTTTTTGTATCTTTGAGCACTTCATCTTCAAGCTCGAGATTGCTCAGCATTTTCAGAATTGCCACGGAGCCGTACATTTCCTTGGTCGCTTCGTGCAGGGGCTTGCCTTGTTCCGATGTCAGGAGACTTGCAAATTCCTCAAGCCGTGCGGCGAGAGCATCGGCGATCGCGTGAATCATCGTACGGCGCGCCGCATAGGTCAGTTTCGCCCAGGCAGGGAAGGCGCGCTTGGCTGCCGCGACAGCATCATTGAGTTGCTGCGCGTCCGCGCGGGGACATTCGGCCAGCACTTTACCCGTCGCCGGGTTTACAATGTCCATTGTCATGGAACCGGGTGTCATCTGGCCGTCTATGAGCAAGTGGAACGGTTCCATGAATTGTCTCCTCAACTGTTGGGGGGTCTGCGATGGATCACAGGTCCACCTATTCGAAAGAAAGAGCCCTGATTTCTGTGTAGGGAAACGGTGAGACGGGTTGGTTGTTGGGATGTTCGCCAAATGATCGAGGGTACATTCGAAGTCCTGGCGCGACCTAGCTGGTTCGCTCCCAGATAAGATAACACAGATGCTTTGGCTGGGGTGCGAGGGTCGGTCAATGAAGGTCTGGGTATTCACTGATGCATCCTCGGCATGTCCGGGGAAATGGCGTTGACTTAGGGGATGGTGGTCTCTGCCGGTACCGCAAGACCAATGAACGCCATGCATAGATACATATCCGAAAGGGCTTTGACTCCGAAGACGTGAACAGGGATCTTGGCGTCACATCATACATCTTGTGATGACGTCCAAGAGCAAAGCTGACGCGTATGCCGACAGAATGATCGGCTAGGGATTTAATTTGAAAGCGCAGACACTTTACGAAAAACTTTGGGACGCCCATGTGGTTTCCGCCCGTGACGATGGGACGTGTCTGATCTATATTGATCGGCATCTCATTCATGAGGTCACGACGCCGCAGGCTTTCGATGGGCTGCGTGCCGCGGGACGGACGTTGCGGCGGCCGGATCTGATGCTTGCTGTGCCTGACCACAACGTATCGACGACGAGCCGCATCACGCCCGGGAATGCCGAATCGGCCGCACAGTTGGCCGCACTCGATCAAAACTGTCAGGAATTCGGGATAGAATACATCCCGATCACGGATATCCGTCAGGGAATCGTGCATATCATCGGTCCTGAACTGGGCTTTACCTTGCCTGGTCTCACGGTCGTGTGCGGTGACAGTCATACCGCGACGCATGGGGCATTTGGGACGCTCGCTTTCGGCATCGGCACCTCTGAAATCGAACATGTTTTTGCGACGCAAACGCTGTGGCTGCGGCCTTCCAAAACATTGCAGGTGATCGTGGAGGGGCGATTTGGTCCCGGCGTAGGGGCCAAGGATCTGGCATTGGCGGTGACGAGCACGCTGGGTGCCGGTGGCGCAAACGGTCATGCGATTGAATATGCCGGATCGGCGATCCGCGCGCTTTCGATGGAGGGCCGCATGACTTTGTGCAACATGGCGATTGAGGCCGGCGCCCGCACTGGCCTTGTGGCGCCGGATGAAACGACCTTTGCCTATTTGAGCGCGAGGCCCTGGGCCCCGGCGGGGGCGCTGTGGGACGAGGCTTTGGCGTATTGGCGAACCCTGCGTTCGGACGAAGGCGCGGTGTTCGATAAGGTTGTTCGGATTGATGCCGGTGCGATTCCGCCTTTGGTGACATGGGGTACCAGCCCGGAGGATGTTGCGCCGATCACCGGGGCGGTGCCATATCCCGAAAATTTCGCCGAGCCTTCGAAGCAGGCGGCCGTCCGTAAATCACTTGATTACATGGGTTTGCTGCCGGGCACGAATTTGGCTGAGATCGCGATTGCGCATGTGTTTATCGGGTCCTGTACGAATAGTCGCATCGAGGATCTGCGCGAAGCTGCGGCTGTCATTCGTGGTGGCCGGGTCGCGGCTTCGGTACGTCAGGCGCTTGTGGTGCCGGGTTCGGGGCAGGTGAAATTGCAGGCGGAGGCCGAAGGGCTGGACCGGGTTTTTATCGAGGCGGGCTTTGAATGGCGTGAGCCTGGCTGTTCGATGTGCCTGGCGATGAATGACGACAAGGTGCCGGCGGGTGAACGCTGCGCCTCGACGTCTAACCGTAATTTTGTCGGCCGTCAGGGGCCTGGTGCGAGGACGCATCTGCTCTCCCCCGCGATGGCGGCCGCGGCCGCGCTGACGGGATTTTTGACGGATGTCCGCAAACTTCCGGCTCAACCGCATCTTGAAAGCCTGCTTCCATGAGACCTTTCAACATTCTCTCAGGCCCGGCGACGGTATTGCCGACAAAAAATATCGATACCGATATCATTCTGCCGGCGCGATATCTGAAGGTTTTGACCCGCAAGGGTCTGGGCGGTGTTGCATTCCAGACCTACCGGTTTGCGCCTGACGGCCGCGCGTTGGAGGACGATCCTTTCAACCGGCCGGATGGGGTGGTGGCTCCGATTATCATCGCCGGCGAAAATTTTGGCTGCGGGTCGTCGCGAGAACATGCGTCCTGGGCGCTGGATGACCTTGGCGTGCGGGCGATCTTATGCCCACGATTTGCCGATATATTTTCGGGCAATGCCTTCAAGAACGGGCTGCTGCTGATCGAGCTTCCGCAAAACGTTATTGATAGTCTGATTGCCGCGGGGGTTGAGGACATCACGATCGACCTGGCCGCGCAGACGGTGAGCACGCCTGTGTGGGGCAGTATTTTCTTTGATATCGATCCCTTTCGCAAGACATGCCTGCTGGGCGGATTGGATGAGATTGCTTTGACGGAGCGGCTGGGCGCCGAGATCGCGATTTTTGAACATGCGCAGGAAGCGCGCGCGGCGTGGATACGGCCCAGACTCAGACAATAAAGGGTTCCCGATGACCAATTCAATATTGCTGCTTCCTGGTGACGGCATCGGGCCCGAAGTGCTCGGTGAGGCAACTCGGGTTCTGGACGCGCTACGGGATGGATTTGGGCTGGATGTCAGCACGCAAGAGGATGCGCTGGGCGGAGCCGCGATCGACCGTTATGGCGTTCCACTGGCGGATGAAACCTTGGCGAAGGCGCGCGCGTCCAAGCTTGTCATCATGGGGTCGGTCGGTGGTCCGCAATGGAAGATGCCTTATGACAAACGGCCCGAGCAGGGGTTGCTGAATCTGCGCAAGGGGCTTGGGCTGTTTGCGAATTTGCGCCCTGCGATCTGTTTTCCGGCCTTGGCCAATGCATCCAGCCTGAAGCGCGAATTCATCGAAGGTCTGGACATCATGTTCGTGCGCGAGCTGATCGGCGGCGTGTATTTCGGTGAGCCGCGCGGCATCGAGACGCTCCACAATGGCGAGCGGCGTGGCTTCAACACGCAGAGCTATACAACGTCCGAAATCCACCGGGTCGCGCATGTGGCATTTTCCATGGCCCGCCAGCGGGCGCACCGGGTTTGTTCGGTGGAAAAGAGCAATGTGATGGAGTCAGGATTGCTGTGGCGTGAAGAGGTCACGGCGATCGGTCAGGCACATTATCCCGATGTGGAACTCTCACATATGTATTCAGATAATTGTGCGATGCAGCTGGTCAAGGCGCCAAAGCAGTTCGACATTATCCTGACCGACAATCTGTTCGGCGATCTTCTCTCCGACGCCGCGGCGATGCTGACCGGATCGCTCGGCATGCTGCCTTCGGCTGCATTGGGTGAGGACGGGAAGCCGGGGCTTTACGAGCCGATCCACGGCTCGGCGCCGGATATTGCGGGTGCGGGTGTTGCCAATCCCTGCGCCACCATTTTGAGCCTGGCGATGGCGCTGCGGCTGCAGCTTGACCGCGCGGACCTGGCAGACCTCGTGGAGGCCGCGGTATCGGCGACCCTCGATGACGGCTATCGCACGTGCGATCTAATGCCCGGAGATGACGTCCGGATTGTTGGTACGCGCGGCATGGGGGATGCCGTGATTGAGAGGCTGCGTGGATGAGCGGGGGCGTTTCCGGATTGACTCAGCTGGCGGCGTGCATCCTGTTATGGAGGTCCCGCATCTCCTTGGTTTGTATTTTGCTCAGGAGATATTCGCTGAATGTGATCGCCTTCGGTGACAACCATCTGCCCTTACGCCAGGAGAGACCGATCACTTGATAACAATTTGGGGTCAGGATGGGAACGCTGACGGCCTGCGTCTGTGCGGCGATCTGCCGCTTTGGGGCCAAGGTGACGCCGAAGCCGGAGCCCACGAGGCCACGCAGCGTCGCCACCTCATATCCTTCAAACTTGATTTTGGGGACGAACCCGGCCTGCCGGCAGAGATCATCGAGAGATTGGCGAAGGCCGTTGCCGGGCTTGAGCGCGACAAACGTGTCTTCCGCGAGTTCCGCGAGATCAATCGCTTCGCGATCCGCAAGGCGGTGCCCCGGATGCAGCAATGCGTGCAGTTCTTCATTGAACAGCGGACGCCACATCAACGCCGCATCGATCAATTGTGATGAGACGCAAAGATCGATTTCGCCCTTCAGGAGTTGTTCGGTCAGAAAGGGCGATGGACCCTCGAGCAGCTTGAATTCTACATCCGCGTCGATGTCACAATAGTTTTTGACCAGTTCAGGGATTAGCCGGATGCCGAAAGTGGAGAGATATCCGATCGAAATCGTCTTACGCTTGGCGTGTGACAATTCTGCCAGTTCTCGAACGGCGTCTTCGAATTCGGCCGAAGCGCGCTTGACCCGGTTTAACAGAATATTGCCGGCGGCATTCAAATGAACGCCGCGCCCGGTACGGTCAAAGAGTTGGACGCCGAGTTCTTCCTCCAATTTCTGAATGCTGCGGCTGAGTGCCGGTTGCGACAAGTTCAACTCGTCAGCGGCCTGGCCGATATGTTCATGCCGGGCAGCCGCCAGAAAATATTGCAGTTTATCAGCTAACATTTTGACTTGTCGTCCCTCCGTTGCTTTTGGCTGGTTTTTGTTAACTTATTCATGCCCTGGGAGCATGGAAATGTCAAGTTTTCATGCGTTCGGTGGCCTTCGGGTCGAGGTGCTGGGAAAGTCTGGGCATTTCACGGGACGACGCGAGGAGAGCCTTCAAGGCTGGTTCATGAACGATGATTTTCAAACATGTACTCGATCATCGCGACGAATTAGAAGGTTCGGAATCTACCTACTTCCCATGAAGGACGCCCGCGACTTTTGTGCTGACCCGCGCTGTGTGAGTTGTCGCGCGAGATTTCATGCCAACATTCGGACTCGTCGTGACTCACGCTGCAATCGAAAGGGGAGATGAGCGAGAATGAAAAATCCGGGATTTCTGTTTGTGCACGGCGCCTGGCACGGCGAGGGGACATGGCGGCGTGTGGTGCCGCGGCTTCGTGATGCGGGGTTTGATGCGCGAGCGCTCGACTTGCCGGGGTCCGGGCGCCATGCGCGTCTGCCCGCGAGTTTTACGGCGCGGCCGTTTGATGCTCACGCGTTCGCCACGGAGGCTTCGCCGAATGCCGGTGTGACCCAGGCGGAGAGGACGGACGCCGTGGTGGCGATGGTGGAGGACATGGGGGGTGATGTCGTGCTGGTCGGCCACTCGCTGGGGGGTGTGACGATTTCGGCCGTGGCCGAGGCGGTGCCGGAGAAGCTGAGGGCGGTCGTGTACCTGACCGCGTTCATGTTGCCGCCGTCTATGCCGGCGATTGCCATGATTCAGCACGAGACGATGGCGACCGCACTGACCCCGGCCCTGTTTTGCGCCGATCCGGCTTTGGTGGGCGCCTTGCGGATCAATCCGATGGCTGAGGACGCAGATTATGTGTTGCAGTTGCGCAAGACATTTTATGGAGATGTTTCAGACGCGGATTTCGCGGAGATCCGCGCCGGCCTGTATTGCGATGAACCGGCGGGGGTTGCTGTGGCGCCCGCGCGCATGACATCGGCGCGGTTCGGCGCGGTGAAGCGCCATTATGTGCGCTGCCTGGCCGATCAGGCGATTCCGTTGGCAGGGCAGGATTTTATGATCGCCGCCGTTGATGCGGCGATGGGTGGCGCGACTGAAGTTCATTCCTTGGAGGCGAGTCATTCGCCGTTTTTGTCGCGGCCGCAGGAATTGGTGGAGATTTTGAAAGCGATCGCGGCCTGAGGGAATCAGAGTGAATTGGCGCTGGGCTTCCGAACGAGTTGAGGCACAAAGTATTTGTCAGGTATTGTCTGGGTTCGCGGCATCCTAGACACCGTGCCTCGAAGGTTAAGAAAATCTGTGTGAATATTCGTCCCGGGTGACGTGAGGGATCGATCAGCTGCGGGCGGTCGTTTTCTACCCAGAATCGCCGCCCGAACAATGCAAAGATTTGTCATCGCCGCACTCACGTAAAGCGTTCATTAGTTTCTTTGGCTCAATTAGCTCCGGTCATCGTTACGACGCGGAGTGTTTCGAATGTTTGGAGGCCGGCGATCTGCTCTACGGCGTAGCACAAGCGGATTGACGAGGCAGCTTCGTGGGTTCGCTGCCTAATGTCGGGTTCGCAATCGAATCCGACGCAAGATGCGGCGATACCGGCTGAGTATGATGGCATAGATTTCGGGCTCGAAGAGGTGATGCCGGGCGCTGGTCTGCTGCGGTATCTGACGCGCTTTCAGATTGTCTTGTTCGCGAAATTCCTGGAAGTGACGGTGATTGCGCTGGTCGCGTTGGTCATCTGCGCGATGAATGTTCGGCTGGGGCCGGATGCGGCGTTTCGCTACGCGGGAGCATCGCTGATCGTGGCGCTTGCCTGCTATCTTAGTTTTCTCAATTCGGGCTTGTATCATATCGATCTGTTGATAGATCCGTTGCGGGCGATTCGGCCGTTGATCATTAACTGGACCGTCGCGTTTATCACCCTGTCGGGGATACTGGCGCTGGTGCAACGGCCGGACCTGTTCTCGCGGTTTTGGTTTGTGGAATTCTATGCCGGCGGTTTGGTTGCATTGGGATTTGAACGCTGGAGCGTGGACCGTCTGGTGCGGGCCTGGGTGGCGCAAGGGAATTACACGAAGGCCGTGGCGATCGTGGGGGCGAATCAACTCGCGAAGCAACTGATTGACCGGATACGTGCCAAGACGATCGGCATACGACTGATCGGCGTGTTCGATGACCGCAGGGCCGACGCAACCGGCCGCGTGACGTTGAAAAAGCTGGGCAACATCGACGACCTGTTGGCCTATGGCCGGGCGCATACCATCGACCTGGTGGTCGTGACCCTGCCGATCACCGCCGCGGACCGGATACAGGAGGTCTTCAGGCGGTTGCGGGAACAGCCGCTGGACGTTCGGATACTGCCGGGGGAGATTGGGCTGCGATTGATGAGCCCGATGCGGCTGCGTCGCGAAGAATTGCCTGGCGTGCAGCTGATTTCGGTCATGGACCACCCCATCAGTGGTTTTGCCTTGTTCGTCAAATCAGCATTCGACCGGGCGGCGAGTGCTGCCTTGCTCATCGCATTATCGCCACTAATGCTGATCTGCGCCGCAGGGATTTCGATCAGTGATCCGGGACCGGTGTTCTTTCGGCAGCAGCGCATCGGGTATAAGGGACGGGATTTTCAGATTTACAAATTCCGGACCATGCGGCTGGACCATGGCGGGGTGACCGGGCTGACGCGCCGCGATGATCCACGCATTTTTCCGTTTGGGAACTGGTTGCGGCGGACCAGCCTGGATGAGCTGCCGCAGCTTGTGAACGTGTTGATTGGCGACATGTCGCTGGTGGGGCCGCGGCCGCATTTGCAGACGGCCCGCGCGGCGGGAACGCTGTATTACGACGCCGTGAATGAATATGCGGCGCGGCATCGGGTGAAGCCCGGGATTACCGGATGGGCACAGGTGCATGGCTGGCGGGGGCCGACTGAGACCATCGAACAGATCGAGAAACGAGTCGAGCACGATATCTATTATATCGAAAACTGGTCGCTGTTGCTTGATATGATCATTCTCGTGAAGACAGCATTTTCCGGCTTTGTCGGTTCGAATGCGTTTTGACCGATTCCTCAACGAAAGGGCTGAAGAGATGCGGCATGGCTTCGGCCTGTTGACGCCAGTGATGATGTGGCGTGTGGCGGCAAGTTTGTGTGATTTGGGACGGCATGAAATGAGGCGAATTTCAGATGTTCGGCATGCCCGGAACCTCTCTCGGCGGCACGGCGATGCGGGTGTGGTCTCGCGCTGCTTTCTGGTGAAGGGGATGCTGGCATTAGGTTTACTGGCGGGCTGCCAGGCGGCGCCGACGACGACCGTGACAACCGCTTCTGCCGTCACCGCATCCACGCAGCTCGCGCCGAGCGCCGTGACGGAGACCCAGACGCAGACTCTCACGCAAGACGAGATCATGCGGGCGATGAGCGGCGCGATCGGCGGGCCTTATATTCTTGGTCCCAACGACCTGTTGGGGATTACCGTCTATGAACATCCCGAGCTCAGCGTGCCGGCACCTTCAAGCCCCATCCCGGGCGCGTTGATCACCGGTGACGGCACCGTCTCGCTCCCGCTGGTCGGCGAGGTACAACTGGCGGGCTTGAGCGTGTCTCAGGCGGAGGCGCTGTTGGACAATGCGTTCGGCCAGTATGTGAAAGGTGCGAGCGTCAATCTGCAACTGATCAAGCCTGACAGCATGCGCTATTATCTGCTGGGCGCATTCAACGATCCCGGCGTCAAATATCCGGGCAAGACAATGTCTCTGCTGGAGGCGCTTGCGCTGGGCGGCAGCGTGAATATGGCGCAGGCGGACCTGTACCAGGCCTATGTGGCGAACGGTGACCAGAAACTGCCGATCGACTTGCACGCCCTGCTTGCCGAAGGGGATCTCTCGCAGAACTTCGTTCTGGCGAGCGGTGACGCGATTGTGGTGCCGACCGCCGCGGATGAGAACGCCTATGTGTTCGGGGCGGTTGGCAAACCTGGGCCGGTGCCGTTCGACGCCGGGGCCTTGTCGCTGTTGCAGGCCATCAGCGCGGCCGGGATGGACCTGACAAGCTATACGGATGCAAGATTGTCAGACGTGCGAGTCATCCGTGCCGAGGGCGATCGGGCGACCTTCATGGTGGTCGACGCGCAGAAGATTCTCGAAGGGCAGGCCATGCCGCTTGCCCTGCAGCCGGGCGACATCGTGTTCGTGCCGCCCACGGCGGTGGCGACGTGGAACCAGGTTCTCAGCCAATTGCTGCCATCCTTGCAGACCGTTGCCACGGGGCTGCAGCCTTTCGTGTCTATCCGTTATTTGCAGAGAAATTAGGAGCTCATTTGATGTCACTTAGTCAGGCTCCGTCGCAATTCACCATCTCGCAAGAGCCGTCGCTGCTGAGCGGCGCCGAGTTTCGGGAGACGGTTGCGCGGCATTCCGGCCGTATTGCACTCATCACCGCAATTTTTTTTCTGGCCGCAGTACTTTATGTCCTGCTTACGATCCCGCGCTTCGCCGTTTCCGGGCATTTGTATCTGGGTGATGCCCGAAACTACGGACCGACCAGCCCGGCGAGCTATGATGGGCTGGGGGCGCTGACGAATTTTCAGTCTCAGAGCGACGTGAACACGCAGGTGGATCTGCTGAACGACCCGGCTTTGATCGAGCGGGCCATTTTTGAGACCGGGCTGAATGCGCACGTGCACAAGGCCGGCGTGTCGGCGGCGAAATACGCCACATGGGTGTTCAGCATGGGCCGCACGCCGACAGCGTTGCAACCAGGCGCCGGCGATTTGCAGGTGTTGGATGCCAGCCTGCAGGCGCCCGATGCGGCGATGCACAGGTTTGTCGTGACGATGGGGCAGGGCGGCAATTACGAAATCCAGCGCGCTGGTTTCTTGAATCAGCAGATGGTGCTGCGGGGCCGGTTGGGCGTGGCTGCGTCCGGCGGGGGCTTAAGCTTGTTGTTGAAACCGGCCGTTGACGGTGCACCGCCGGCGCCCGGCACCAAGTTTGACCTGAACGTGACGCCGGCGGAAGAATTCGCAAGCCAGATCATGCAAAGTGGGGCTTTGCAGATCGAGGCGGGCGGGACCTCATTGAATCCGACGAACGTGGTGGCGCTGACGCTGACGAGTGCCACCCCGTTTGCGGCGCAGCGTTTCGTCGACCAGATGATGAGTGACTTTGTCAGCACCCAGATCGCCTGGAAAACTGAAGCCGCCTCTGAGACCGAGGGTTATCTTCAGCAACAACTGGCCTCCGTGGGTGTCGCGATGGCGAATGCCGACCAGAAGCTGGCCGCCTATCAGGCGCAGACCGGCATTCTGGATGTCCCCGAGAATGCCAAGGCGATCATCAGCCGGCTTTCTCAATATGAGGTGCAACGCACGAATACGGAGCTGCAGCGTGATGCGCTGCAGAATTTGCTAACAGAAATGAACACACCGGGAAAAGGGTTGAGCCCCTATCTGGTCAGCCAGACGAGCGATTCCGTTCTGCAAACACTTGCTGCAGATCTGGCCGAAGCGGAAGTTCAGATGCAGGCGCTGAGCGTCCAGTATACGGGCCGCACGGTGGCTGTTCAGAGCCAGCAGGCGAGTATCGACCAGCTGCAAAGCGCGATTCGGACAGTTGTGGAAAATGATCTCGCGCTCGCGGACTCCAATCTCGCGAAAGTGGATGGGATGATTTCACAATTCGATGACGAGCTCAAAACGATACCCCAGGAGTCGCGGAAGGTGACCCAGCTGACACAGTCGAGCGAGATTTATGATCAGCTTTATACGCTATTGTCGCAGAAGGCCGAGGAGGCCGATATCTCGAGGGCCAGTACCGTGAACGATACGCGCGTCGCCTCACCGGCCGAGATCCCGTTGCAGCCTGCACGGCCGCGGCCGGTTGTGACGATTTTGGCCGGCACCTTGATGGGACTTCTGACCGGTTTTGCATTCGCCTTCGGCAAGCGGGCGGTTTCCGGCAAGGTGCAGAGTGCCGAGGAGGTCACGAAGCTGATGCGGTCACCGCTATATGGCATGTTGCCGGCGCATCGGCACCGGTCACCCCAGACCAAGGTGTATCTGGAACGCGCGCAGGACCCGTTCACCGAGGCGATGCGGTTCGTCCGTGACAATATCTACCAACGAAACGGGGGTGGTAAGGGCGGGGTGCTGCTGATTACATCGCCGACCGCCGGCGATGGCAGGACCGAGGCGGCGCTGAATTTGGTGCGAAGCCTGGCCGATGACGGAAAGAAGACGATTCTGGTGGATGCGGATCTGCGCAAGCCCTCGCAGGCGAAGACGCTGCAGCTTCCTACGAGAGGCACGACGGACGGTGCCGCGTCTGATGGCGACCTCGCGCTTCAGGTGCAATCGGCGACCGGGCTTTCCGACTGGATTGCCACTACGAAGGGGCCGAATTTTGAGAAATACCCCAATCAGGAATTCTACGTCATGCAAGCAGGGCCATTGCCGCTGAATCCGGTCGAATTGCTGAACCGGGACCGGTTCGGGCAGGCGCTGAAGGCATTGCGGGAGACTTTCGATTATGTGGTGATCGACTCGCCGCCTTTGCCGGCCGTGGCTGACGGGCTGACCCTGGCGAAACAGGCGGATGTTGTGCTCTCGGTGGTACGGCCATGCCATACGGAGCGCCGGGCGCTGCTGGCGCATGATGAGCTTCTGGAGCGTTTGACACAAGCGCGTGGGCTGATTTTGAACGATGTCCCCCAGGCTGCCTTTGGGTATGTTCATGGCCACGAGGCCCTGCGCCGCGCCGGCCTGAAGACCCGCGGCGTGCGGGGATGGTTTGGGAAGCTTTGGCGCGCCATGAGCAAGTGAGGTGAGCCAGGCATTACTCACGACAGGGGTTGGACGGGTACGGCCCGTCGTTCTGAGTGCGTCTGTGGTGTGCGCCTTCCTCGATGTGGCGCCGGTGTTTCTTTACGTCATCAACCGCTCGCCGGTGCATTATTATATCCTGACCGTATTAGCGAAATTGGCGATGGTGGTGATGCTCCGGTTGCCGGCGTCGCGCTACCTAGTCAGGAATTGGCCGTTTCTGATGTATCTCGCCTTGCTCGGGCTCTTCGATCTGGCCTGGCTGGACGTACCCTTGAGTGCAGCCCTGCAGTTGCTGGGATTTGTGGTCGAGATCTGGCTGACGCTGGCGATTGTCCGGCGGGAACAGTTGCGCGGCTATTTCGCCGTTTATGCCGTGGCGCTGGCGGTGAATTTCGCGATCTTTCTTTGCATGATCAAGTTGGGGCGGGTGCCGAGCCACTTTGGGCGGTATTATTATTACGACGGGTTTCAGCCAAATTTGGGGGCGGAGATTGCGGCCGTGGGCGTCGCCTGTGCCGCGCTGGCTTTGGATACCAAATGGTTCCTGCTGTGCGGAACGCTGGATGCGATTTCCATTTTTTTGCTGGAGGGGCGGTCGGCGATATTGCTGACGGTGGGCATTACCGTGTTGATGCTGGGCCGCGCGGCTTACAGAATTGTGAAGAGGCTGCAGTTCACCGGGATGGCGGTGCTTGTGTTTGGACTGGCGGGTCTGTGTCTTGGCGGCGCGATGCTGGTGCCGATTTTAGTGCACGGTGTGGATGCCGCGTTGTTGCTGAGCAATCCCTATCGCGGCACATCAAGCGGTTTTTCCGGACGGACCGAAGGTTGGCAGAACGCAATTATCGCGTTTCTTGAAGCGCCTGTCACCGGCGCTGGTACCGGCTATTT
>Ga0116226_10001899_pt1 | contig 18131 bp, 16 predicted proteins | sample S1TSphfallax_FD_89692 | JGI IMG/M metagenome (GOLD analysis project Ga0116226, IMG submission 89692) | Host-associated microbial communities from peat moss isolated from Minnesota, USA - S1T2_Fa - Sphagnum fallax MG | ecosystem: Host-associated > Plants > Peat moss > Unclassified | place: USA... | reverse complement strand
CGATAGGGATAAAGAGCGCATTGCGCAATAATATACCCGGTGCGAACAAGCCAAGCGGTTTTTGCGCGATGCCTGTGGATGCGGTTTCACCGAGTTGTATTGACAGTCGCTCCATCCAGCCGATGCTACGCGGCCAGTCGGTGAGCGTGGCGAGCCATTCTGCCTGTGATTGCTGATGCCGCTGATTGCCTAGTCGTGGATGCGCTTGCTATGGAAGTTTCGGTCATTTCAGCAAACCCTTTTTGCGCCAGTAGATGCAATAGCTTGGGTAGAGTAGTGTCATCACAAAGCCATAGGCATTCACCACCAAATACAAAAGAGCCTGATCAACGCGGGTACTGCTCCCTATCTGGTCTCTATACCCTTCAATCGCCGTGCAGAGCATGATCATGGTTGGCAGGCTTAGAGCGTAGATGATAAGGGCGTACACCGAGTGAATCAGTATGGGTATGTAGGCGTATTTGCTGCATCTATGTAATTGGTAGGCTCCCAGAAGCGTGAGGCAATGGCTGAACACTGAGATCAATATTAAGATTCCGCCGTTACGATCGCTCAATTTGCTCAGTGCATTCCAATGATAGCTGAGTCCGATAGCAAGGCAGGTGTTGAGGATGATGAGTGCAACCATCGTACGCAAGAACGGTGGCTTGGTGCGTATCGATTTTTCATCCAGATGGAGGATATCGCTGGAAGGCTTATAGGGATTGGTGGACACGTCGCAATCGGATAAATCGTTATCAGAGTTGCGGCGAGTATAACGCCAATTACTTCGCGCAAACGCAATAGCTGTGCGGCTTATCGCGTTTGCTGGGGCAGGGTAGGGAAGTGCCGCCTCGCGTCGGTATGGCAGCACTCCCAAATAGCAAGCCGGTCTTAGTTGGTCACAATCACATTGATCTGAGCGGTTTGTGTGCTATCGACCTGCGATGTCGCAACCAGCGTCAGTTGCACTGGACCAGGCAACGGGCCTTCAGAGGTCGCATATCCGGCAAATTGCACGGCGTTGGTCAGAGTCTCGGTCAGTGTGGCATTGCCGACGTCGATGGCGTTGTTCGCGCCCTGTATCAGGGTGCCGTTGACATAGACGCTCCAATATACAGCGTCCGTGCTGTCAAGCTCAAAGCTATCGCCAACGGGGACGGTAATCGATGTATTGTCGCCCGGCTCGACGTCGAAATTGGCAACAGGCAGGCCATTGACTTTCGCGCCGATGTCAAATGCTGGTTCTGTCGTGACCGGAATGGTCGCCGAGACGGTGACGCCGCCACTGCCGCCACCGCAGCCGGTCAGGATCAAGGCGCTGCAAATAGTCAGTCCGGCTGCAAGTATTTTTCCGAATTTCATGTGGTTCCCTTATTCATGTGGCAATACGCCAATAGCGTTTCTTGTTATATTTCGTTGACGTTATTTACAATTTGAAACAAGTTTGCTTATAGAGGCTTGCGTATTGGCCTTAAATTGGCGCGTTAGCCGTCATTTTCATGGGCGCAAAAAGACCTGGCCCCGAACATGCGGGGCCAGGTCATAGCGATAGCGAGGAGGCGATTGCGATCAGCGATGCGATCTGGAATGCTGCATCGAGGAGGAATGCTGAGGTGCGCTATAACTGCGACCAGATGACGAGCTGCGGCTTGGCTCCGAATGCATCATCGTCGGTTGCGAGTAAGAGTAATGCTGGGGCGGCGCAGATTGCGGTCTCGCTGATACTTGCCGGGCAGGTGCGGGGTTGGACGTCCGATAATTGGGCGTCGGCATCGCCTGCGTGTGCTGTGCTGCTGGCTCCGGCTGGCCAGGGCGATTCGACGCTGCCGGTTGCGACTGGCTGGTCGCGTAGCGCTGCGGCCCATTGTTCGATGGTGAACCGTTGAATCTGCTCATCCCTTGCGAAGCACCCGCTGGTGTGGCGCCGTTGTTGGACGCGCGCATTTGTGGTTGCGCACGTGCCAACTGCTCATGATTGACTTGAGAGCCGGTAGGGGCATAGTGCGTAAATTTTTGCATTTGCTCCCGCGTCGGTTGTGCCTGTATGCCACCGGTTCCGCCGTTGTAGCTCACGCGGGTGACGTTGTTGACGTGTACGGTCGAATTGTAGACGTTGGTGACATGCACCCCGCCGAAGTTATTCACAGCGCGGTTATAGGCCCAAGCGCCATGTGACCAGTAACCACCCTGGTAGCCGATGCCGACATAGCCGAAGCCATAGTTGATGCCGCCGTAGTAGCCGATATGCGTGCCCCAGTAGCCGCCGTGCCACAGGTAGTTGCCGCCGACCCAGCCCCAATAGCCTGGAGTCCATAGTGCGCCGACGAATGGAGCCATCACCCATGAGCCAGGCACCCAGTAATAATTGCCGATCTCAGGGTTCCAGGCCCAGTAGCCCGGTGTCCACATATAGCCTTGTCCAGGCATGGGAGGTTGCTCGTATACCGGCAGTGCAGGTGGCGCAAAGCCAACCGAAATCGCAACATCCGCATGAGCAGCGAATGGGGACGCGACGAAAGCCGTAAGCAAGATTGCTTTTAATAAATGCTTTTTCATCATCGCTCCATCTTACGCTAAAATCTGGCCTCTTACCTGATAATACGTCTGGAGACTGCAGACGTTGACTGCCATTACAATTTGAAACGACTTTCGACAGGACGGCGATGTCATTGCCGCGCTGGCCTCCAGCATGCTCAATAGAAGAGTGCAAAACGTTCTCAAATTGAACTACGTGCGCGATATTGTATCGAACCATTAGCACAACATTCATTCATTGCTGTAAGACACCTTTCTCTGCCTGAGGCAATTTAGATGCCTTGGAGTAACGAGCCAAAGTTCTCAAACAGTCTCAGGCTGCGGTGTATCGGTGTCATCCCATGATAAAGGTACTATGTATGAGAAATTTAATACTCAGCGCCATACTCGTATCCCTTCCGGCTGTAGCGCCTGTCACTGCACACGCGCAGATTTCCGTCTCGATCAATATTGCTCCACCTGAACTACCTGTCTATACGCAACCGCCTATACCCGGCGATGGCTATTTGTGGACGCCAGGTTATTGGGCGTGGAGCGGCGATGATCAAGGCTATTATTGGGTGCCTGGTACATGGGTGCAGGCACCGTTTGCTGGTGCGCTTTGGACCCCAGGTTATTGGGGATGGAGTGAAGGCGTCTATGTCTGGCATCAAGGCTATTGGGGTGATCACGTTGGCTTTTATGGTGGCGTGAACTATGGATTTGGCTACGTCGGTAGTGGCTACCAGGGCGGCCACTGGGATCACGGTGCCTTTGCCTACAATACTGCTGTGACCAACGTCACCAACGTGCATGTGACCAACGTCTATAACGCCACGGTCAACAACGTCAACGTCACCCACGTGAGCTACAACGGTGGGAATGGCGGTGTTCGCGCACAGCCGACTGCTGCCGAACAGGAATTCGCCCGTGCGCAGCATAGTGGCCCGGTGGCGGCACAGGTCCAGAACGAGCAGGCGGCCCAGCATACGCCGGAACTACGTGCATCGGCAAATCATGGTAAGCCGCCTATCACCGCGACGCAGACTCCTGGAAAATTCAACGCCCCGAATAATGCAGCGTCTGAGAAACCAGCGTCTGAGAAACCAGCGCCTGAGAAACCAGCGTCAGCACCGGGAAATAATCCCCATCCTCCAGCCAACGTAGGCGGTGGAGAGAATGCACAGCCGCGGAATCCGCAACTGCCAATGCCGCATCCTCATGAAGATGCGCCGCCACCGCGACCGGCTCCGCATCCACAAGCGCCAGAGGTGCATCAGCAAGCACCGCAACAGCCACCGCATCCAATGCTGCAGGAGCCGCGACCACAACCGGCACCGCAGCCTCAACCACCACATCCGATGCCACAGGAGCAGCATCCACAGCCGCAGCAACAACCGCATCCGCAACCACAACCGCAGCACCAGCAGGAACATCCTCGCGAGCAGGATCAGCATCACGATTGATGAAGGCGTGATGTCATCGGAGATAGTAGCGATACGAACGAGCTACTATCTCCTTATGCTATACAGAGTGCATGTCAGCGTCGAATCAAGCGCTTCCTTCTCGTTCAACTACCAGAATCCGCGCGGCACCTTGCGGGTGGGCGACATGCTCGCAACCAGCGTCGGCATAGAAAATATCGCCGATGCATAGCGTGTGTATTTGTTCGATGCCGTCAATGCGGACATGCATATCGACTATGCCATCAAGCACGGCAAATGCTTCATCGCCGTCGTTGACATGCCATTCATAAGGCTGATCAGCCCAATGCAGGCGCACTGTCGTGCCGCCAATATTGGCGATATCGACTGCACCCCATGAGCGGGATGCAGTAAAGCTCTTACTGCGGATGACTTTCATGATGCGACCAGTGAATGAGTTCGACCGGTCATCATCATAGGTTTTGTTTCTATTGTGCGTATGCCAAATGCTTGCGCATTTGTGCCAGTGCCGGTCTCAGGCTACAAATCAACCTTACCGCAAGGTATATGTAGATTGAAAGATTCGCCCAATACACTCAAACTCTGTTTCGGCGTTAAATCCAGGCTGATTTTAGCCAGCCATTCCAATAACGGCTTGCGTGCGGGATTTGTTGTTTCTATCTCTCGCACCTTGTTCTCGGTATAAGGGCGCATATAACCGATACGCACGTCGAATGGACAAGCCATCGTATTCAGATCGAAGTAGGCAGGGCGTGGTGCGTCTTTCGATAAGACCACGAACTGCTTTAGCGACATATCTTCAAAGACCGTAGATTCCGTGACGTCTGGCAAGATGAATGTAAAGATCATTGTGGCTTTAATCGGTTCTTGTCCCACGCACGGTAGTCGGTAACCGGCGGCGAATTCTTCTGCTGCCCTTTTCATGCTGCTGCCCTTCGATTCGGCCAACCACTTGATCTCAGGCGCTTTGTCTGGATCGGTAAAGGTCAACTCTGCAAGGAACTTGCCGGACTGTTTTAGTTGCGCTGCATTGAACGGATACATCATCTTCGTCTCGTGATCTATGCGGGTGACACACTCCAATTTCTTCTGCCGCTCTTCGTCAGCAGCATCCTTTAATTGGCTGTTCATCACTCTGCGGCCATCATTGGGGTCGAAGAAATACTCCTGCGTCAGCGTAACGGCAGGGGCGCCTTCTTTGAGACAGGGCAAACGATAACCGCGTGCATAAGTCTTTGTCGCATCCGCGAAATCTTCATCCACATTTGGGTTTGTTAACTCGATATCAGGTGCCTTGTCCGGTCGCGTGAAAACCAGTTTGATAGCAATTTTGGCTGACTGACGACGTAATAATTGATCTTCTGGATATTCCGGTTTCTCTGCGCTACCGGTAGCGCGCATCAAGCAAGCCAACGCAGGAGAGGGCGCGAGTTCGGGCTCGCTGGCTTGTGCTTGCATGGAGAAACAGCTCGCCAACAGCAAAATAACAAACGCGCCTAGCGCAGAAAAAGGACGGACTACCGCGAATGCGGATGAATGAGATTTCATAGATACAGGGGAGGGACTGGTAAATCGAGGTGAGGCAACAGTAGGTGATCTGCGAAGCGGCGTATTGTAACCGATTGTCAAGATTGAGGATGAGAGTGTGGCAAGGCTTGCGTTTCGATAAATTGGTACAAATGAATCATAGTTGTTAAGCTAAAAACACACGATTTCGTGCTAAAAGTGTCGAATATTTTTACATTAACGAAAGGAAAAATTTCTGATATTTTCTAAGTAATTGATTTGATTGCAAATTTCCAATTGGCATGTTTCTTGCGGTTACGTGTCATGTAGCCGTCATATTCCCAATGTACTCGACTGGGGGAGGTCGATATGGCCAAGTATGCCTGGATTGCCGCTGCAGTTTTCGCCGCACTCTGCGCGGCACCTGCTGTTGCAAGTGTAATCACATTCCAAAATGTGCCTAACTATACGGTCTCTACATCGGTCAATAGCGGCGGCTACAACTTCGCGTCCAATCGTGGCGGCGCGTTTTATCAGAGCAATGGCACGGATTGTCTTCCCACTTGCGTATCCGATGGCTCGCGCACTTTACTCGCAGGGGGCATCGACTTCGATCTCGGCAATCAGGTGACGATGACGCGCTCGGGTGGTGGCGAGTTCGATGTAAGCAGCCTTGCAGTTGGTGGTGTGTTCACTGACGATTTGCCGCAATATGATGCTGCGCAAATCGACTATACCGAAATCCTCAATGGCGTCGTCGAGTATAGTGGTGTGATCAATCTGACGCATAACTCCAGCGGTGTAGCAGATTTTCGCAACGTGACGATACATGGCGTACCTGTCACCGAAATCATCTTCACAGGTGTCAATGGCAGTAACGGCAACGATGGTTTTTCGCTGGATAGAATTCATGTGACCAGCCTGCCTGAGCCGGGCAGCATCCTGTTGGTGGGGATGGGGATGTTGAGTCTGGTACTTGCATTACGTTGGAGAGAACGTCGTACCGCACGCATATAGCTGTGATCGTCGGCGATTCTGCCAGGTATTGGTCACAGTATTTCGCTGAACCAGACGCTTGATATCACAATTGCCAGTATCACTGCCCATATCAGCGCAGTCAATTCCAATCGTTGTGGTCGTGCTGTGCCCCACAAATGCATGCACAGCGCCTGCATTCGTTCTTCGCCGAGCGCGAAACCAACTGTCCATGCAATCACAATCAGTGCGCTGCCCCAGACGCGAAGCGTGAAGTAGTATTCCAGGATGGCGATCCCGTGTCCCCGTAGGAGTATGAACAACGCCATCGGACCACATAATGCGATCAACAAAGCGATCATTGCCGATACAGCGGCGGTTAACACGCGATCACCTAGTGTGATGGGGGCGTTCTTGAGCATAACGAAGTACCGGTGAATAAAAAAGGGACGTGTGCTGACAGCCACGTCCCCTGTTTGTTTATGCGTGCTCTTGTTCCGTCAATTGCTGCCTGCTGGCGTGACCGTGATGGTGTAAGGATCAGTCCATGGTGATCCTGGGTAGGGGGTTGCACATCCTGCGTCTTGGCACAGCATCAGCGTCATCGTGCCAGTGTAGGTGCCGGCCGGTACAGTCGAACCGATGGTCAGGGTAGCTGTATAGGTCGTAGGGCCGGTTTGCGCAATGTCCAGAGTCTTGCTGAGGATATTGTTGGTATCGCTGATGAAGCCGTGCAAGGTCGTCGCGCCGTTAAATTCCGCAGGTGTACTTGGTGTTGCAGAAACCTTGAAGATAGCATCGGGGCCTGCCTGCACAGTGACTGTGATCGGGTCGGGATTAAATGTCATACCATTGGATGACGAAGATGAGGAAGAGCCGCTGTTGCCACTGCTGCTGCCGCTTGAACTGCCACTACTTCCGCTAGAGCTGCCGCTACTTCCGCTACTACCGCTGGTGCTGCCACTATTACCGCCACCACTGCTGGTACTGACAGCACATTCCGCGGCATTCCCGCATGAGCCGGGGTTGCCACCGCCGCTGCCGCAGGCTGCCAGAATCAAGGCCAATAATAAGGGCGAATACCGTTTGTTCATGTTATTCATTCTCCGCACTGAAATTCCTGAACCGGCACGCGTGCCAGCTATTGGGTTGATGAGCGCAACGCAAAAGGCGACATGGTTTCATCTCTCAAGCAGATGCAATGCTGCTGCTCAGTGGTATATGTCACAGATAATTGATGTTGCAGCCGGATGATCCCATCAAGGCGAACACAGGCATTTCGTTGTCATTATTGCAGTAGTAAAACTCAACCCTGATGTGCCTGTCAAGCAACACCGTCGTTGCGTGCATGCAATAGTGCTCGCGGCGTGCCGTTTTGCCACAATCTCTGTTGATGAAGGGAAAGCGAGAGGCCCGGAACTGGCCTCTCGTCATAGTGGTTTGTTATTGCGGATAACGTTTGTTGATGGCCGCAATCGTGCCGTCGGTTGTCATCTGTTTCAATGTGTCGTTGAGCTTTTTCACCAGATCCTTGGAGACGCCAGGATTGCAAGCCAGATAGAGGTCGGTGTGGCCAAAGTTCAGAACTGGTACGACGCTATCGGTCAACCCCTGTTTGTTAAGCAGGAAGGTTGCGCGTGAACGCGACGATGCCCAGTAATTGAACTGGTTGTGCAGCAACCGTTGCGGATTGCCATCATCGCTCGGCGCGGTATCGACGTGGTAACCGTGCGACGACAGCCAGAGCGAGATCACATCCTGCGAGTAGCCGCCGATGGTTTCCTTGCGCACCTCATCGATTTTACCGAGCTTGGTGGCATTGTCCTTGCGGGCGTACAGTGTCCAGTCAAGCGTTGCAATCGGCCCCACCCACTGAAACTGGTTTTCGCGCTCTGGTGTGCGCGCTGTGGAGAACACGCAGGTGTCGGCGCTGGTCTGTGCCGCCTGATAAGCATGCGACCACGGCATCACTTCGATATGCGACGCGGCGTTGATGCGCTTGAATGCCTCTTCCAGCTTTTCGGTCGCATCGCCGACGATACGGCCGTCCTGCTTCATGTTATGTGGGGGATCGTCTTCCGTAACCAGATCGATAGACCAGGCGCGTAGCGAAGCGAGCATCAGTGTCAACAACAAAAGCGATTTGCGGTGTTTCATGGACAAACTCCGTGCGTGGTCGAATTCAGATGAACTGCGGCATCAATGTAACCCGAACCATATCGCCAGTGCAATACCAATTCGCTGGCTATATAGAGGGAACTTGCTGAAATTGAAACGCAAATTAAGGGTTATTTGGGTTTGGAGGCTGACTTTCCGCGCTCTCCTGTCCATGTAACGCCAATGTAAATTTGACGCGCCTATCGCTCGGTAGTTGTAACACTGGAGCGACAAAGGGGAGATTTATCCTCGCGCGCAGATCGCATTTAATGCAAATCTGCGCGCAGTTGGGGTCATGTCTATCTATTCCTCACACGGCAGAAAGCTTGAGCTGCAAGAGCGGCGTGATATGTTCTGCATAATGATGCCAGCGACCGATGGCGCTATTGTTGATCTTCTGTCGCACTTGCCAGTTACTCGCCGTGCTGACTGCACGTTGCTGTTGTGTCGCATCCAGGCAGCGTGCATCCCAAGGTAATCCAACGAAGTCCAGCAATCTGCGCGTTTGCTGTTCCAGATCGGTGACCAGTTCTTCATACTGCAATTCCAGCATCGCATCCTTTGGCAACAACGTGCGCCAATGCTGCATCAGACGTCGATATTCCATCGTGTAGTGAACGATATCCTGCATGTCGTTCGCGTACGCGTGCGCTTCGTCGAAATGCTGGAAGTAGATCGACAAAGATGTATCGACCGGATCGCGCTGCACGTGAATAAAGCGTGCCTGCGGAAACGCTGCGTGGATCAAACCAAGCATCTGGAAATTGGAAGGCATCTTGTCGATCACACGCGCTGCATCTGGCGAGAACCGTTGCAGGAGTTGCAGATAAGCCTGTGCCAGCTCATGCACGATACGATTACCGTTCTCACCGATCAGTGACGCCGCATTGTGACGCTTGATCGCATTGCTCCAGAAAGTCAATTCACCTGCACCAACAACATCGGGATGCGCCGCCAGAATCTGCTCGACCAGCGACGTACCAGTGCGCGGCATGCCGATGATGAAGAGCGGACGTACCGAGTCGCTGCCATCGTGTTGGCGCACGAACCAGTCGCGGTCGAATGTTTCGATGAGTTTGTTGGTAAAGGCGGTTTGCTGTTCCGCCTGATAACGTGGCCTGCACACCTTCAGCAAATCATTGGCGCTGCGATAATTGGCAAAGGCTTCATCGTAAGCGGCGGTGTCGTCAAAGAATTTGCCGATAGCGAAGCGCAGCGGCGCTTCACTCGCAGGCGGTAAGCCGGTATCGATCAGCGTACGCACGCCAATCAGCCAATCCTGATCGCTCGCCGTCATCTTGCCGATGTACGCCAATCCAGCCCATGCGTGCACATTGCGCGCATTCAAGCCTATCGCCTGCTGATAAGCATTGCGCGCTCCGGCGAAGTCGCCTTGATCAGCCAGCAGCGCAGCCAGCAATACCGTTGCATCCGCATGCTGTGGCTGTTGGGGCGATCTTTCCAGCAGCTTGCGACATGCGGCAAGCGCATCCCCACTGCACCCTTGTTTGCGCAATGCCAAGGCCAGTCCGTTCTGGGCGTCGATAAACTGCCCATCGCTCTGCAGGGCTTGCCGATAGCTTTGCTCTGCGGCTTCATACTCGCCGATCTTCATTAACACATTGCCGATGTTCAGGTATGCGCCGATTGCAGTGCCGCCGAAGCGTACTGCTGCATCGAAGCTCGCCAGCGCCGCATCGTAGATGCCTTGCGCGGACAATGCCAGGCCGAGGTTGTTATGCGCCAGCGCAAACTCCGGTCGTAGCGCGACTGCACGGCGATAGCTTTCCGTAGCCGCCACATGGTCGCCTGCATCCTTTTGTGCATTGCCGAGATTGAAATGCGCCTCTGCATCGTTAGGTGACAGATCGGCAGCGCGATGCATGGCACCGCGTGCATCCTTGCCCTGCATCTTCAAGGCAACGCCGAGTGCCTTCCAGATAAAGCCGGTATTCACACCTGCTGCGATTTGCGTGCGTGCGGCTTGCTCCAATTCAGGGTAACGTTGCGCAGCGAACAACGCCAGCAAAGGCTGCTGCGGGTCTTCTTGCACGATTACCGGTGCTGCCTGCACCATCTGGCCGCAGCATTGCTTGAATTTTTTGCCGCTGCCACAAGGGCAGGGTGCGTTTCTCTCTGTCGTCATCGTTATGTCGGGAGACTGTCTGTAACAAAGGGCATTATAAGTGGCAAATCCGTTGCGTTGAAATTTGTGTGATTTTGTACGATTGATAGGGCGATGATAATGTTACAGAGTACAATCTCATGGCTTTCCGCACTCACTACGAACTACCATGCTGAAGTGGATCAAAAACGTCTTTTCGCATAGCGAGTCCCCTGCATCTGCCGAATCCGCGCAGGTGCAAGCACAGCAACGCCCGCAGTCCGCTGAGCAGGAAAAAGCGCGGGGCGACGCATCTATGCAGCAGGGCAATTTTGCGCAAGCGGTGGTTCACTACCGTGCGGCACTGGTGCTACAGCCGGATTTTGCGGGGGCGCATAAATTACTCGGCTTCGCGTTACAGGAATTGGGCATGGCGACCGAAGCGGAGCAGAGCCTGCAACTTGCGTTGCAATATGATTCCAAGCTTGCCGATGCGCACTACGGGTTGGCGGCAATTGCGCAAACGCGCGGCGATCTGGACGCTGCGATCGGCTGCTATCGGCAGGCATTGGAAATCGCACCGGACTTCGACGTCGCTTATCGCGATCTGGCCTTCCTGCTGTTTCGCCTGGGGCGACTCGACGATGCGATTGCTGTCGTATCGATGGGGGTGCAGCATTGCCTGAATCAAGCCGACCTGCATCTCATACTCGGCAACCTGCATCACGAACGAGGCCAGTATCCGCAAGCGATTGCCAGCTTGCGTGCTGCCGAAGCATTGCAACCGGATAGTGTCGAGGTGCTCACCAATCTCGGCATCGTGTTATACAAGAGCGACGAACTGGAGCAGGCTGCTGATGTACTGCAGCGGGCGCTATTACACCATGCACATCATGGTGGCCTGACCGATGTCTATAACACTCTGGGCTTGGTGCTGCACAAACTGGAGCGATACGAAGAGGCGCTTGCGATCTATCAGCGCGGCCTGGCGGTTGATCCGCTTGCCGCAATCCTGCACGGTAATCTAGGCTATACACTGCAGGCCATGCAGCGCCTTGAAGACGCGGTAGCTGCCTATAACACCGCGTTGACGTTTGACCCGATGGCGCAAACGACCTGGCTCAATCTCGGCAATGCCTTGCAGCAGCAACGCGATATGCAAGGCGCGATTGCCAGCTATCGCCAATCCTTATTGATCGAGCCTGACAGCAAACTCAGTTGGAATAATCTCGGCAATGTGCTGGGTGAACTGAGTGAAATCAATGCGTCGATCCGCTGTTATCAACATGCTCTCGCAATCGACCCCGCATTTGCAGATGCGCACAATAATCTCGGCAATTTGCATATGACGCTGGGGCGTTTTGAGGAAGCCGTCGAATCTTTCCGAGAAGCGATGCGACACGATCCTGATCATATCGCCGCGCGCAGCAATTTGCTCTTCACCTATAACTTCCTGCACGGTGTTACGCCGCAGCAGGTATTGGAAGAAGCCAGAAATTTCGGCGCGGTGGCACAAAGCAAGGCGCGGCCTTACAGCACATGGCCGAACACGCGTGAACGCGAGCGTTGCTTGTGCGTCGGCATCGTCTCCGGCGACCTGTTCAACAAGGCAGTTGGCTTTTTTGCAGAAGGTGTATTGACCAGGCTGGCTGCGCAAAGTGCAGGACGGCTGCAACTGATCGCCTATCACAATCATCGTATGCATGATGAGCTGAGCGAGCGCATCAAACCCAGCTTCGCGCAATGGCATGTCACGGTCGGGCTCTCTGATGCAATGCTGGCGCAACAGATTCGCGACGATGGTATCGACATCCTGATTGATCTATCCGGCCACACCGTGAACAATCGCCTGACCATGTTTGCCTGGAAGCCAGCGCCAGTGCAGCTTAGCTGGCTCGGCTATTTTGCTACCACAGGCGTCGCCGAAATCGACTATCTGATCGGCGACGAATGGACCTTGCCTGTGGAGCTGGGATCGCATTTCAGCGAAACGATATGGCGTGTGCCGCACACGCGTTTATGCTTCACCGAACCTGTTGCCGATGTCGCGGTGTCGTCACTCCCGGCGCTTGCCAATGGCTATATCACTTTCGGCTGTTTCAATAGTCTGGCAAAGATGACGGATGACGTGGTCGCGCTGTGGGCGCGTGTTCTCGCAGCAGTGCCGAACAGCCGCCTGTTCCTGAAGGCAGCGCAACTGTTGACTGCTGATATGCAGCAGCATACTTCGCAGCGCTTTGTTGCGCATGGTATTGATACAGACCGCCTCATCCTCGAAGGCCCATCGCCGCGGGGGCAATACCTTGCGGCTTATCAGCGTATCGACATCGCGCTCGACCCTTTCCCATATACCGGCGGCACCACCAGTGCGGAAAGCCTATGGATGGGCGTGCCTGTACTGACGCTATCCGGCGACCGTTTCCTGTCACGTCAAGGCATAGGCTTGCTGATGAATGCAGGCTTGCCCGAGTGGATTGCGCAAGACCAGGACGATTACGTCGTGCGTGCCAAGGCGTTAAGTTCAGACCTGTCGCAACTATCTGCGTTGCGCGCATGCTTGCGACAGCAGGTGCTGGCTTCACCAATCTTCGATGGCGCAGCCTTTGCGAATAATCTTGAGAAAGCGCTGCGTGCGATGTGGATCAAGTGGTGTGACGCAAATCCATGATCATGCTGCGGGATTGATCTTCGAGTTCAACACCATATCCTCCCACTTGCCAGCAATCTTCAGATAAGACTTCGCATAACCTTCGCGTTCGAAGCCGAGCTTTTGCAGCAGGTGCGCACTGCGTTCATTGCTCGGCATATGGTTCGCCATCACACGATGCAAACCGACAACTTCGAACATATGGCGAATGCCTGCATCGACAATCTCAAACATCAAGCCTTGTCCCTGCCGCTTCGCATCGATGGAATAACCAAGATGGCAGGCTTGAAAGACGCGATGCACGATATTCGCAAAGTTGCAGGCGCCGACGATCTCATTGCTGGTTGTATCGAACGCTAGAAATTGCATGGCGCTGCCATCGCGATAGCACAGCGCAGAATGTTCCAGCCGTTCGCGCGTGGCATCCAGCGTGTAGAAGTTGTCGCTACGCAGCGGTTCCCATGGCTCGAAATGCGCACGATTCTCCCACATAAAATCAAGCAGTGCCTGCGCATGCTTCGGCTGCCCGATGGTCATGATGGTGCGGGGCGTTTCAATGTGTGGGAAGTCTTTGTTCATGATCTTGCAAGACGGAAAGGTCAGGGTGAGGACTGAAGATGAGCATTATATAAGCGCGATTTGTGGATTGTCGAAAGTGAAATTATGCATTAGCTTAAATTCGCAAAATGCTAAATTAATGTCGTGAAATAGTTTGCTAAGGCTAATGGACTCGCGTATAGTTCACTACATCGGGTGGATACGCTCGTCCAGAGAAAAGCTCGCTGATACATAGTCAGCGGGCTTTTTTATTGGAAAGGGCAAGTCCCCCGATTTTGATATCAGAACTCAATTAGTAATGATGTAGCACGCGCCCGTGATCGCTTGGTCACGGGCTTTTTATTTTGGTCGTCGCAAACCTGGGGGCGCACGCATGGCGAGAACTTGCGGGGCAATCACACGTAGCGGCGGTCTTTGTAGAAGCGCGCCGTTGCAGGGAAAGATGCATTGTCAGTGGCATGCCGATCAGATGGTTGATGCGGCACAGGCAAGCGCAACGGATACCAAGCGGCGCGGCGCACAACCAGGTAATGCGAATGCGTGGGTGCATGGAATGTATGGTGATTTGATCCGTAATGACGATTTGCCTTTCGTCGATGATATCCGCTCGCGGGTCGGCGCAGTTGAGGAAGAACTGCTGGTCGCACGCTTGCAATTGCGGCGTGCATTGCGTGCGCAGGCACGCGCCGACGAGTTGCCGGATGGGATGGAAGTGGCAGAAACAGTCGAACGCGACGGCAGCGAGAAAGCCGCCGGGCGCAGCGAAGTGAAAAAGAAGCTGCGCGATTATCCCGCCATCATCAATACCATGCTAGGTCGTATCGAGTCGCTGGAAAAGACCCGGCTCGATCTGCTGAAGGCCGTAAAGGCCATGCAGGCAGCAGAGGCGACGCAAAACACACAAACAGAGACGCAGAGCCTGGTACTAACTGTGCGCCGCGCCGGGGCTGGTGACGATGGCGCGTAATATTCGTATCGCGCTGACCGAGCCGCAGGAAGCATTCGTATTTTCCGACGCGCCGTTTCCCGCGTTCGTCGGCGGCTTTGGCGCAGGTAAATCGGAAGCATTGATCACGCGTTTGCTGATGAAAAAGCTCGCGCATCCGCAACTTGATGTTGGATATTTCGCGCCGACTTTCGATCTGGTGCGACTGATCGGTTTTGCGCGCTTTGAGGAGAAGCTTGAGCAATGGCGCTTGCCATATAAGCTCAACAAGACGGATCGGCAATTGCATCTGGAAGGTTGCGGCAGCGTCGTATTCCGTTCGCTGGAAACGCCGGAACGCATCATCGGCTTTGAAATTGCCGATGCGGGGATCGACGAATTGGATACCTTGAAACCTGTGCACGCCGCTGCTGCATGGAACAAGGTTATTGCGCGTTGCCGTCAACATAAAGGGACAGGTTTAGTAAATACCTGTGCGGTAGCGACGACGCCGGAAGGTTTTCGCTTCGTTTATCAGCGTTGGGAAAAGCAGAAGAGTCGCGACTATGCGATCTATCGCGCGCCGACTTACTCGAATCCCTATCTGCCTGCGGATTATGTGCAGAGTTTGCGCGAAAGCTATCCAGCCAATCTGCTGGACGCCTATGTCGAAGGCCGTTTCGTCAACCTGACTTGCGGTAGCGTGTATCCAGAATTCTGCCGCAGCAAGAATCATAGCGACGAGATAATACAAGCCGGTGAAGACTTGCATATCGGCGTCGATTTCAACGTGATGAATTGCACTGCGATTGTCTGTGTGCTGCGCTTTGGCAAACCGCATGCCGTTGCTGAGTTGACAGGCGTGCGCGATACGCCTGCGCTGGTTGCTGCATTGTCTGCACGTTACAGCAATCATCGCGTGCATATTTATCCTGATGCCAGCGGCAGGAGTCACAAGTCGGTCAATGCGTCACTGTCGGACTTGCAGTTGTTGAAGAATGCTGGGTTTCTCGTGCATGCGAAGGATGCGAATCCTCCTGTGCGCGAACGCGTATTGACCTTGAACACCCTGTTGCATAACGCGCAGGGCGAACGCCACTTGCGCGTCAATACACGCACCTGCCCGATATTGACGGAGTGCCTGGAGCAACAGGTGTACGACAAAAATGGCGACCCGGACAAGAGCGCAGGTCGCGATCATGCGCCTGATGCGCTTGGTTACTTCGTAGTCTGGCAATGGCCGTTGGTGAAACCGGCGGTGGCAACGCCTATGCATTTCCCTTTCCTGAATCGTTGAAACCTAGATATGTACAAGACCATCCAAAAATACTGGCCGAAAGACAAGGATTTGCCCGAGCGTGCCTTCACGCTGGAAATGCGCAAGCGCGTGTTGGACGGCGAACTGTACGACCGTCATCGTCATCCATTTCACTATGAAATGAGCGAGAGCGGTGAATACGTACCGCTACGCGAACGTCGTCCAAGCGTGCGTAACAATCTCTGTCGCACAGTGGTTGATGATTCGGTATCGTTGTTGTTCTCCGAAGGTCATTTCCCAACTGTGGAAATGCAGGACGGGCAGCGGAAAGCCGCATTGCATCGCCTGATCAAGGAGATGCGTCTGAACGAGGTGATGATCGATGCTGCGACACGGGGCGCAGTCGGTAGCGTAGCGATTCTGTTGCGTGTGTTGGATAGCCGCGTCTTCCTGAATGTGATCGACACGGCTTATCTGACGCCGCAATGGAATCCCGCCGAGCCGGACACCTTGTTGTGCGTCACCGAAAAGCGCAAGGTCGATGGCAAGGCGTTGCAAGACGCTGGTTATACGATTGCCGATGAAGACGCCGCGACGCAATTCTGGTTCCAGCGCGAATGGGATACAAATGTGGAACGCTGGTTTGTGCCAGCAAAAGTTGGTGGCGATGCGAATGCGGAACCTGTCGTTGATCTGCAAAAAACTATCGAACATCAATTGGGTTTCGTGCCGCTGGTGTGGGTCAAGAATCTGCCGGGCGGTGATGGCATCGACGGCAAAGCGACCTTTCCCGATGAAGCCATTGATACGCAGATTGAGATCGACTATCAATTGTCGCAAGCAGGGCGTGGATTGAAATTCATGTCTGACCCAACGCTGGTGATACGCAACGAAGCCAATGCTGGTGCGCCGATGATCAAGGGCGCAGCCAACGCGATCATGGTCGGGCAGGACGGCGATGCCAAGCTGCTGGAGATTTCCGGTGACAGCACAACTGCAGTGATGGCATACGTCACGCATCTGCGCGAAGTGGCGCTGGAAGCGATGCATGGCAACCGCGCTTCGAATGAAAAACTGTCTGCTGCGCAATCCGGTCGTGCATTGGAAATGCTGAATCAGGCGCTGGTATGGCTCGCTGATCGCTTACGCATCAGCTATGGCGAAGGTGCGATTCTTGATCTGATGCAGATGATTGTGCGCATTTCTAACGGCATCGCGCTGCGCTATAAGGACGGCAGTGCAGTTGGTGTGTTTGATGCGTCACAAAGCATGTCACTACGTTGGCCGGAATGGTTTGATCCGACGTTGCAGGATTTGAATGTGCGTGCAGCGACATTGTGCTCGTTGTGCGAAGCCGGGCTGTTGAGTCGTGCTACGGCAATCAAGGTTTTGTGTGCGGAATATGACATCGAAAATCCTGCAGCAGAAATGTTGTTGATCAGTGCTGAGAGACAGCCGCAAAAATAACGAACTAAGTATCGTAAGTAGAAAACCACCGTGCCAGCTAGATGCTGGCTTTTTTATTTGGAGGGCCTGATGCCTGAAGACAGTAATACAACCGTAACAACCGAAAACAAATCCAGCTTCTCACTCGAATACGTGCAGGAACTGCGCGGCGAGAATGCCACGTATCGTACACGGGCGAAAGACGCCGAAGCCCGTGCACAGCAAGCGCAGCAGGATGCGGAGGCGCAGATCGCCGAAGCGAATCGTACTGCGCAGACGCGTATCGTCCGTAGCGAATTGCGGGCAGAAGCCTTGAAAGCCGGGCTGCTTGACGCAGATGATTTGAAGCTCACCGACGTGTCGCAATTGAGTGTGAACGGAGATGGCGAAGTGATCGGCGTGATTGAACTAGTCAAGGCACTGAAGCAAGCCAAGCCCTATCTGTTTTCGCGCAACGCCAGCACTTCGCAAGTCGCACCTACGCCGGGTAAGACAGCTGCAAAAACCTTCGATGCGCGTCAGGCGACATCGGAAGAACTGGCAGCCGATGCCAAAGCGCGTGGCTTGCATATCAAGCTGCGCTAACACTCGCGATGCAGATGTGCCCCAAGAGT
>Ga0116226_10001898_pt1 | contig 18146 bp, 14 predicted proteins | sample S1TSphfallax_FD_89692 | JGI IMG/M metagenome (GOLD analysis project Ga0116226, IMG submission 89692) | Host-associated microbial communities from peat moss isolated from Minnesota, USA - S1T2_Fa - Sphagnum fallax MG | ecosystem: Host-associated > Plants > Peat moss > Unclassified | place: USA... | reverse complement strand
TCCATGATCATGGCCAGGTCGAAATAGTTGGACTGGATGCGCCGGCCGTTGGACAGCCCCCCCGCCCCGCCGGCCAGCCCGCGCTCCACATGGCGACGGCTCTGAATGTGCTCCGCCGCCTTGTCCGAAATAGTGATGGGGGCGGAGCCGGATGGACCGCCCAGGCATTTTTGCAAGCCGGCGGTGACGATATCGGCGCCCCAGTCGTCCACCGGCGCCGGCATACCGGACAGGGTCGCGGTGGAGTCGACATATAGAAGCGCGTCATACTGGCGACAGATGGCGCCAATGGCCTCAATGGGCTGGGCCATGGTGGTGGAGGTGTCGCCATAGACGGCGGCGACCAGGCGCGGGCGCACGCGCTTGACCGCATCCTCCACCGCCTGGGGATTGATCACCGTCCCCCATTGACCCTCGACAGAGGTGATCCGCGCGCCGCAGCGTTCGGCGATCTCCGTCAGCAAGAGCCCAAACCGGCCAGCGTTCAGGATCACCGCGTCGTCGCCGGGCGAGAGGGTGGAGACCAAGGCCGCCTCAATCGCCGCGCGCGACGTGCCGTCGATCAGGAAGGTCCAGCGGTTCTGGGTGCAGAAGACCTGACGATACAGCGCCATGGTCTGGTTCATATAGGCGGTGAATTCCGGGTCGAACTGGCCCAGAAGCTGGACGGACATGGCGCGCAGCACGCGCGGATGCACATTGATCGGCCCCGGCCCCATGAGCAGGCGCGGCGGATGGTCCAGTTCGCCAAAAGTTTCAGTCATGCAGCTAACCGGGCGTCCAGTCGGTGGATGAAGGCCAGCATGGCCTGGGCGGCTAGGATGCAGTCAGCCTCAGCCACCGCTTCCGCCGGATTGTGGCTGACCCCGCCTTCGCAGCGGATGAACAGCATGGCGGTGGGGCAGAGGTTGGACATGACCATGGCGTCATGGCCCGCCCCGCTGGGCAGCCTGCGGGGTGTCAGGCCTGTATCGCTGACGGCATCGGCCAAAAAGTCGGTCAGAGCGGGGTCGCAGGGACTTTCGGCCAGCTCCTGCATCAGCTCGATCTGAAGGCCGATCCCACGACGGTCGGCGATGCCCTCGATCTCCGTCGTAATAGCGGCCACGGCGGCGTCGCGGGCGGCGGCGGTTTCGGCGCGGACGTCGAGCGAAAAGACCACGGCGCCGGGAATGACATTGAAGGCGCCGGGCTCAGCCGCAATGCGCCCCACTGTGCCCACCAGGCCGTGCGTTCCCCCGGTGCAGATGCGTTCCACCGCTAGGATCGCTTCGGCCGCACCGGGGCCGGGATCGCGGCGCAGGCCCATGGGCGTCGTCCCCGCATGGCCTGCGGTTCCGATCAGGCGCACAGACAGCCGTTTTTGCGCCGCGATGGCGGTGACGACGCCCAGCGCCAAACCCTCCGCCTCCAGGAGCGGCCCTTGCTCGATATGCGCCTCCAGAAAGGCGATGGCTTTGCCAGCGGGATAGGCGGCGGCGCTTAGGTTTGTCCCTGGCAAGCCGAAGTCGGCGAAGGCGTCAGCCAGCGACACGCCCTCCGCATCGCGCATGGCCAGCACGCCTTGATCCACGACGCCCGCTATGGCGCGGCTGCAGGTCATGGAAGCGGGGAAGCGCGAGCCTTCTTCATCGCCGAACGCGATCACCTCGATGGCGAAGCTGAGGCGCCGCCCGGCCTTGTTGAGCGCCGCGACGCAATCGACACCGAGCATGACGCCCAAGGCCCCATCATAGCGCCCGCCGTTGCGCACCGTATCAATGTGGGAGCCGATCAGCAGCGCCGGGGCGTTTGGCGTCGCGCCCTCATACCGGCCGATCAGGTTGGCGGCGGCGTCCATCCGCACGCTCATACCCGCTTCGATCATCCAGCCGCGCAGGGCCGTCAGCGCCGCCTGATGGGCAGGCGTGAGGAAGCGGCGGATAAGCTGGCTGGCTACCTCGCTATAGGGCGGCGCGCCCATAAGGTCGCAGCGCGCCAGGGCGACGGCGCCGGGCTTGGCGTCCGTTTCAACGGGCCGGGTGGGGGCGAGCGTGGACACCTTAGCTCCCCCGATAGGTGGAATAGCCAAAGGGCGAGACGAGCAGGGGCACATGATAATGCCCGCCCGCTTCGCTCAAATTCACCTCAATCACCACCGTTTCCAGAAACCCCGGCTCAGCCATCGCCGCGCCTGTGGAGCGGAAATAGGCGCCGATCTCAAAGGCCAGGCGATAGGCGCCGACCCCAAGGTCCGACCCTTGGACCAGCTTGGCGCGGCCGTCTGTATCGGTCGTGGTCGAGGCCAGCACGGTCCAGCCCGCACCGGCCGCCCGGCTGACGCTCACCGCCACGCCCGCGCCGGGGCGACCGCCGGTCAGGTCCAGGACATGGGTCGAAAGCCCGCTCATTGCACATAGACCAGGCTGAGGCCCATCTGCTTCAGCAGGCGGCGATAGGCGACGGAGGTGCGGTCGGCGGCGATATGCACCTCCAGCCCCAGATCGAGCGGCAGGTCTTCAGGCTTCTGATTTTCCACCAGCACCCGATCCTCATTAAAGACGCGCAAATTGAACTGGCGCACCGCCTCTACATCGCCGTCCTTATCGAAATTGCGGGCGAGCGGGCAGAACAGACGGGTCTGGCGCGCGGAGACAGGACTGGCGGCGTTCAGAATCCAGAGCTTCTTATCGTCCGGGAAATGCACGATCAGCCGGGCGCAAAAGGGCGGAAACACCTCGAACGTCCGTCGCCACAGGAAGTCCGACGGCGCCAGATGCCGCTGGGCTGGGCCGTAATTGCTGACATGACTGAGGTATTCTACGCGCACGCCGCGTTCCGTCCGCGTCACGGTATAGTCGGGTACTTCAGGGTTGTTGCGGTCGCCGAAGGTGCTGGTGTGGGCCCAGGCGAAATGGGCCACATCCAAGAACCCCTCCACCTGTCGCCCAGCCGCGCCGTTTATATCGACCACGGGGCAAACGATCTGCTGATAATCCGCATCCGCCCAGGCCTCAAAAGCCGGCAGGAGCGGCGTCTCGCCCGCCAGGCTGGTCCAGATCAGGCCGTAGCGTTCGACGGTGGGCAGGAGGTGAAGGCGCATCCTGTCCGGTATGCTCGCCGCCGGATCGGCCGGGATGGCGGTGCAGCGGCCCGTCCTGTCGAAATGCAGGCCATGATAGGGGCAGACGATCTGATCCCCGCTCATCCAGCCACGGCTCAGGCGCATACCGCGATGGGGGCAGAGGTCGCGGGCGACCCGCACCTCTGCCCCGCTCCTGAACACCACCAGCTCCACATCCAGAAGCTTAGCGGCCTGGGGCTGATCCCCCACCTCGCCCGCCACCGCGACGGGGAACCAGCAGGTGGACAACAGGCTCCAGTCACCCTCCGCAAAGGTGCAGTCTCTTGGTCGGGCTATGGGGCTGGACGCGAAGCTCAAGACCACGTCCTCACGCCAGAACCGCGTCCGCCGCCACAGGCGCGCGGCGGTTCAGGACGAGGTTCAGGATGATGGCGGTGACGATGCCCAGCATGACGCCATTGTGCAGAAAGCTGGCTACGGCTGGGGGCATCAGGTCAAAGAAGTGCGCGTCCAGGGTGGGGATCAGCCCCACCGCCAGGGCAAGCGCCACGACATAGAGGTTCTTCGAGCCTGGCCCGTAATCCACCCGCCCCAGGGTCTCCACCCCATTAGCGGCCACCACGCCGAACATCACTACGGCCGCCCCGCCCAGTACGGGATAAGGAATGGCGGTCACGAGGAAGGAGAGCTTGGGCGCGGTGGCGAGCAGGATCATGATGGCGCCGGCCATGGCGCAGACATAGCGGCTCTTCACCCCCGTCATGCCCACTATGGCCACGTTCTGGGAATAGGAGGTGTAGGGCAGGCTGTTGAACACGCCCCCCACAATCGCCCCCACCGCATCAGCGCGCAAGCCTCGCGCAAGATCAGCGGATGTGAGGGGCCGATCCACGATGCGGCTAAGGGCGAACATCATGCCGCTGGATTCCACCATGGTGATCAGCATGACGATGGTCATGGAGAGCGCGCCCAGAAGGTCGAACTTGGGCCTACCGAAGTGGAAGGGCGAGACCAGGCTGAACCATGGGGCGTCGGCCACATGGGCGAAGTCCACCCCCCCGCTCGCCCAGGCGACGACAAAGCCGAACACGACGCCCAAGAGCACGGCGATATTGGCTACAAACCCCTTGCTCAGCCGCACCAGGGCCAGGATCACCGCTAGCACCAGCAAGGAAAGCCCCATGGCCCAGAGCCCGCCGGGCGCCCCGCTATTGCCGCCGGCCACCCAGGTCACAGCCACGCCCATCAGGGTCACGCCGATCAGCAGCATGGCCGTTCCTGTCACCACCGGCGAGAACAGCCAGGCCAGGCGGCTGAAGATCGGCGCAATGAAGAGGCCAGCGACGCCCGCAACCAAGCTGGCCCCAAACATGCCGGGCAGACCGAGCGAAGGATTGGAGGCGATGGCGATGGCCGGGCCGACCGCCACAAAGGTCACGCCCATCATGATTGGCAGACGAACGCCGATCAGCCCCACGCCCAGGCACTGGATCAGGGTGACGAGCCCGCAGGCGAGGAGATCGGAGCTTACGAGATAGGCCGTCGCCCCCGCACCCAGATGCAGGGCCGCGCCGATCACCAGCGGCACGGTGACGGCGCCGGCGTACATGGTCAGGACATGCTGTAGGCCGAGCACGAGCAGGCGGAAAGGCGCGGCGGACTGATCGACCGGATGCAGGGCTGCCGCCGGCGACGCCAAAGACAGGTCGGATACATCTTGGCCGCTAACAATCTGCGTCAAACTCGCCGCCCTCCCCTGCCGAACACGCTCAAAATAAGCCCCATCGTCGCGGCGCAAGCGAAAGGATGCAAGCCTTTCGGCCCTGCCTCTAACACCGCCCCAAAGGGGAGACGACAAACCGCACCCTAACGCAAAAAGTAAGTAAGCAAAACATGCGTTATTGTATAGTGGTTAAGCGGCGCTGCGGACCTCCTGCCCAGGCGCCGAACAGTTTGCGACAGGACAGAGCCACCCTATGTCGATGCCCTGTCGTCACCGTCTCAAATTCGCAAAGAGGACGCGGTCAGAAGCTGTAACCGACCCTGGCGATGAACTGGCGGGGCGGCACATAGTAGTTTGCGGTAATGAAAGTGCCAAAATTGTCGGAGTAACGCGAATTGATCGAGTCGCTGTCCGTCAGGTTGACGATCAGGAAATCGGCGTGCCAGCGCTTGCTGGGGGCGACATAACTGAAGTTGGCGTTGATCTGCCGCTGGGCCGGCACACGATCCGTCGTGGGATCATTGTAGATGCGGAAATAGTAGGGGTTGCGGTAGGTCAGGTGGATGCCCGAGGTCAGCTTGCCGCCATTGCCGAAGTAATAAACATGCTGAAGGGCGATATTGCCTGTAAAGGGCGGCACCTTGGGAAGCTGATGTCCGTAAACGTCTGAGCTCGGCGCACCGAAGGCGGCGAAACGGTCATTGACGTCATTGCCGTTGAACGGGCCGCCATTGGCGATGTCGATCTGTTCGGCCAACGAGGGATTGAGCAACTGCTGATGGTCGTCGACCCGGCTCTCCTGCAGAGTGATGTTGCCATCCAGGCGAAAGCCGAAGGGCAGGAGCTGGGTCGCCTCGGCTTCCAAACCGTCGACATGGGCTTTTTTGACGTTGGTCAGGCCGCCAAGGAAGGGAATTGGATCTTCGCTGTCCACCTGGAAGTTGCTGATCTTGTTGTAGAAAGCCGACGCATTGACCCGCAGGGTTTTGTCGAAGAATTCGTTTTTCGAGCCAAACTCAAGGGCGTCCACGCGTTCAGGCGAGAAGACCTCCGGCACATCCACAGCGCCGGGATTGAGGTTCGCCCCGCCCGGCTTGATACCGTTCGACGCCATCACATAGACCGTATTGAGCTTCGTAATGTCGTATTCGAGTTCAGCTCTGCCGGTAACCTTGCGGAATTTGGCCTTCAGGACGGCTAGGGAGACGCCGTTGTTGCGGTCTATGAGGCCGAAATAATCCTGAACATAGCCGATCTGATTATCGACCGTGCCCCGGGCGCCCAGGACCAGACGCAATTTTTCGGTGATATGATAGGTGCCCTGGGCATAGATGGAGCCGGACACCAGCTTCTGCGTATCGCGCGTCTCAAAGGCGACCGGCCCGGTGAAATTGGCGGTTTCACCATAATAGGGATTTGAAGCGCTGAGATTGAGCGGCAGGCCGAAGGCGGCGTAGGAATTGTTCTGTCCGGCCAGATAGGCGGCCTGATTGGCCGCGCTGTTATTGTACTGGTACTCCTCCGCCGCCTCATTATAGCGTTGATCGAGGAAGAAGGCGCCGGCGATCCAGTCCAGCTTGCCGCCGGACTTCGAGGTCAGATCGACCTCCGCTGTATAGCTATGGCCTTCGCGATCATTGGCGACGTCGATGTCGTGCACGCCCAGGATCGGCACAGCGACCGCATAATCCAGCTTGTCCAAATTTTCGACGCTGTTGAGTTCGCCCTGCTGATAGCTGCCGATGAACCGGGCGGTGGCGAAGCCCAGATCATAGCCGACATTCAGCGCGGCGTTTTGCGCGCGCTGGTGCATTTTGGTGGGCCAGTCCTGGGTCAGTTCGCGCGGGTCTGGGTTGGGGTCCAAGATGTTCTTGAAGGCGTCGCCATTGGTGTTGTTGGTATAGGCTTCGGCCCAGAGCTCTACGGTCAGCGGCGCGGTCGGTTTCCAGAGGAAATCCGCTCGCCCATTCAGGCTATCTTCGTTTTCAAGAGGATATTTGCCGTTTGTGCCGGGCACCTGCGTCGCGTTGGACCAGCCGTCATGGTATTCCTGCTGGACGGCGAGGCGTACGGCGGCCGTGTCGCCCAGAGGTAGATTGACCGCGCCCCTGACGCGATCATAGTCGTAGCTCCCCCCGCTCACATCGGCATAGCCGTTAAAAGCGCCCAGTTTTGGTCGCACGGTGGTGACGTTGATGGCGCCGCCGTCTGAATTCTGGCCCAACACCGTGCCTTGCGGCCCGCGCAGAACTTCCACCGACTCCACGTCGAGGAAGTTGGCGTTCAGCGAGATCGGGCTGGCGATATAGACGCCGTTCTGATTGTACGAGACGCCCGGCTGGGACGAGGTGTTTTCGATACCCTCATAGCCTGCGCCGCGAATACTGATGGCCAGCGGATTGGACGGCGTGGTGTTGACGACCATGCCTGGAATGATGTTGTCCAGGTCCTTGGGCGCATCGATATGCTGGCTCTCCAAAGTCGCGCCGCTGATAGATGTGACCGCGAGCGGGGTCTTTTGTAGATTGGTTTGCACCTTTTGCGCCGTCACCACGACTTCTTCGATCGCATTGGACGGACGCGTCTCAATAGGTCCGTCTGCGGCTTGGGCGGAGGCGGCGGCCAGCAAGGCGAGAGATGTCCCCGCCAGAAGCGCGGTTCTTCGGATCATGTGAATATCCCCTCACAGTGTCTCTTGGACGGCGCCTGCTTTTTTTGGCGGCAGGACGAACCATCCGTAGGGAGAGATCAGGGGCCAGACGCCATTCTAGCCAATGGATCATCGTGTGAGAGCGGCGCAATAAAATTTCCGGCGCCGAAGCCTTATGCAAATGCCCGTCACCAGGGCGTACAATGAATGCAAAATATACTTACATAAAGAAGTGTGTGGTCCTCTCTCCCAACAACACCGCTTGCGTGCCGGAGGGCGGAAGCGCTAGCGGTGACGCACACCGTGATGAGATCGCCTGTGGACCTTGCGAAGGATGACCTGATCGAAACCCCGACCGCGCCAGGCAAAAAGCGCGACTCTGAGCGCACGCGAAAGGCGCTAATGCGCGCGGCCTTGAAGGAGTTCGCCCAGCACGGCTTTTCCGGCGGCCGGATCGACCGCATCGCCAAGTCGGCCGACTGCAATATCCGGATGCTGTATCACTATTTCGGCGACAAGAAGGGGCTCTATGTCGCCGTGCTCGAAGCCGCCTATGCCGACATCCGCGCCAAGGAAGCGGCGCTGAAGATCGATCTGGACCAGCCGATGGAGGGGATGCTGGCCCTTATGCGGTTCACCTACATCTACTTTCAGACCAATCCTATGTTCGAAGGCCTGCTGAGGGCGGAGAACATGATGCAGGGCAAGTTCGTCCTGCGCTCCAAGCCCGTGCCGGAAGGGGCGTTTTCCCTAAAGAAGACCATCGGCGACCTGATCGCCAGCGGCCAGGCCAAGGGCCTGTTTCGCCCGGGTCTAGACCCCATCCACACCTATCTCACCATCACGGCGCTCAGCCGCTTTCACCTGGCCAACGCCTATTCCATGTCCGCCGTCCTGGGCGTCGATCTGCGCGACAAGGACTGGCGCAAGGAAAGATTGGACCACTGCCTGGAACTGTTGCGGGCCTATCTCACGGTGGGGTGAGGGGGGGGGAATAGCTCTCAGAATGGGCGCCATTCCCCTTCACCATGCTACGCATGGTGCCCTCCCCCGCTGCGCGGGAGGAGGTGTCAGCGAAGCTGACGGAGGGGGCTTCGCGAGGAGCTTACATATGAGTCAGTGGACGACGGTGAGGGAAAAGGAAATATCCTCATCCTGCCAGTAGTTCACCGGCCAGCCGGTTGTGCTTGGCCACCAGGACCGGCAAGTCCAGCGTGGTGAGTTGGCCTTCCCGCACCACCACCGTGCCATTGACGATGGTATACGCCGCCTGGACCGGGCCGCAGAAGATCAAGGCGGCGAGCGGATCGTGCAGGGCGCCGGCGAAGACAAGCTGGTCCAGCTTGAAGACGGCCAGATCGGCGGCTTTTCCTGCGGCGATCTGGCCGATGTCGTCGCGGTTCAGCACCTGCGCACCGCCCCGCGTTGCGATCTCCAGCGCCTCTCGCGCCGTCATGGCGGCGGGTCCCTGGCGCACGCGGGCCAGCAGCATGGCCTGGCGCGCCTCCCCCAGCAGATGCCCGCCATCGTTGGAGGCGGAACCGTCCACGCCCAGCCCCACCGGAACCCCGGCCCGCCGCATCCGCCGGATCGGCGCAATGCCCGACGCCAGTCGCATGTTGGAGCAGGGGCAGTGCGCCACACCCGTCCCCGTCCGCCCGAACAGGCTGATGCCGTGGGCGTCGAGCTGGACGCAGTGGGCATGCCAGACATCCGGCCCAACCCAGCCCAGATCCTCAGCATACTGGGCGGGCGTCTTGCCATAGCGGGCCAAGCTATAGCGCACGTCGTCCCGGTTTTCCGCTAGGTGGGTGTGCAGGGACACGCCATTTTGACGCGCGAGAGCGGCCGAATCCCGCATCAGCCCCTCGCTGACCGTAAACGGCGAACAGGGCGCCACGACAAGGCGCAGCATGGAGAACGGTTCGGAGTCGTGATAGCGCGCGATCAGGCGCTCCGTCTCCGTCAGGATATCCGGCTCCCGCTCCACCAGGTGATCGGGGGGCAGCCCACCTTGGCTCTCGCCTATGCTCATACTGCCCCGCGCGGCGTGAAAGCGCAGGCCGATCTCTGACGCGCCCTCACTCGCGTCGTCCAGGCGCGAGCCGTTGGGATAGAGATAGAGGTGGTCGCTAGAGGTGGTGCAGCCGCTGAGCAAAAGCTCGGCCATGGCGGTCTGGGTGGAAACCTTGATCATCTCCGGCGTCAGGCGCGACCAGATGGGATAGAGCGTCTTCAGCCAACCGAACAGGCTGGCATCCTGGGCCGCCGGCACGGCGCGGGTCAGGCTCTGGCACATGTGATGATGGGTGTTGATCAGGCCAGGCAGGATGATGTGGCCGGACAGGTCGATCACCTCGTCCACATCCGACGGCGGGGCGATATCCGTCCCCACCGCCTGGATCGCACGGCCGTCGATCAGGATGGAGCCGCCGCGAATCTCGCGCCTGCCCTCATCGAACGTGGCGATCAGATCCGCGTTTTTCAGATAAAGACGCCCCATAGGCCGCTCATCCCCCAAGCCTCTGTTAGACAGGGATAGCAGATACATGCGCCAAGGTCTGCATATTTCACTTACTTAGCCGCTGAAGCCTGCCTATGAGGCATCCGCCCTTTCAGGCGCCCAAGCGTGATGCGCCGAGGCGGTTCTGCGTCGCAGCGCGTGCGGGGCCGGCCATAGGGCTTGCGGACGGGAGAAGGTGTCGGCCAGCTTGGCGGTCATGACCGCCGCCGCCCATAACGCCACAGACACCGCAGACTTCCCTCGCCTTCGCCCCAGCATGCACGGCTTGGGCGCGCTGCTGATCACCATTTCGGGCCTGTCGCCCAGCATTGGCGTCTTCATTGTCGGCAATGATGTACTACACTCGGCGGGGACCAGCGTTTTTCTCTGCTTCGTCGCGGCCGCCGTGCTGGGTCTCTTCATGGCGGCGGTCTATGGGGAGTTGGCCTCGGCCTTTCCCGACACTGGCGGGGAATACACCATCATGAGCACGGCGCTGGGACCGCCCTGGGGCGTGGCCGGGCTGGCCATATGCATGGTCGGCTATGCGGCGTCGCAGCCCCTGTCCGGCCAGGGCGTAGCGAGTTATCTGGCCGTGGTCTGGCCCGGCCTTCAACCTGCGCCCACGGCGGCGGTTCTGGTAACGCTGGTGACGCTGGTCGGCGTCTTGAACATCCGTATCAACGCCCTGGTCACCGGCGTCTTTCTGGGGGTGGAGTTCCTGGCCCTAGTCGTGGTGGGGGCGCTGGGCTTTTTGCACCCGCATCGCAGCATCGCCACCGCCGTGCTAAATCCCGTCGTACTGGGCGCACATGGCGGCTTCGCGCCCGTAGCGCTGGCCGTAGCCGGGTCCTCTGTCGCCGGCGTCATCTACGCCTTCAACGGTTATGGTTCCGCCGTTTATCTTGGCGAGGAGATTCATGAGGCGCCCAAGCGCATGGCGGCAGTGGTGTTCATATCGTTGGGCGTGGCCGTGGTGCTAGAGCTTTTGCCCCTTCTGGCCGTGCTGATCGGCGCGCCGGACCTGCACGCCTTGCTCGCCGCGCCTGCGCCCATCTCCCACTTCGTCGCCGCGGTGGGCGGCCCGGTTCTAGGGCGGGTGATGAGCCTGGGCGTAGCCTTGGCCATCTTCAACGCCATGATCGCGGTGGCGCTTTCAGCCGGACGACAGCTTTACAGCACGGGCCGAGACGGCCTGTGGCCCGCCCCGATCAGCCGCGCCCTGGCCCAGATCCATCCGCGCTTTGAATCGCCCTGGATCGCCACCCTTGTCATCGGCGCGGCGGACCTGCTGGGCTGTTTCATCGACCCGAAGCTGCTGGTCCTGATCCTTGGCAACGGCAATGTGGCCCTCTATGCCGGTCTGTGCCTGGCGGTGCTGATGGGGCGCAAATCCGGCGCGACGGGTCATGGGCATTACAAGATGCCGCTGCACCCCTGGCCTTCCATCCTGGCTCTTCTGTTTCTCGCCGGCGTGGTCTGGTTCGACCTGCACGACGTCTCCGGCGCGGAGGGGCTGGCGGCCACAGTGGTCACAGTGGTCGCCGCCATGCTTTACAGTCAGTTCGTGCTGAAAAAACGGGGAGACTGGGTGTACAGCGCTAAGAGCAAGGTCGCCGGATGAACCCGCCCATTCTGAGCCGTCGCGGGCTGGGACGACGCCTAGCCGCCGCCTTCGCCCTCGTCGCCGCGAGTCCCGCCAAAGCCGCAGACGAGACGCCCTATGAGATGGTCGTCACCTCCGATGTCATGGTCAGGATGCGCGACGGCGTAAGCTTAGCCACGGATGTCTATCGCCCCGCCCGCAACGGCAAGTCCGTCCCCGGCCGCTTCCCCGTGATCCTGGAGCGCACGCCCTATGGGAAGACGATAGTCAGTCGGTCAGAGCGGACGGCGACCAATCCCATCCCGCTCAGCCGGGCGGAGGTGGCGCGCTTCTTCGTTTCTCGCGGCTATGTGGTGATCTATCAGGACTGCCGCGGCCGGTATGGCTCGGAAGGCAAGTTCGTCAAATACCTCAGCGACGGGGCGGACGGCTATGACTGCTGCGCCTGGATCGTCGCCCAGCCCTGGTGCGACGGCAAGATCGGGACCATGGGCCTATCCTACGCCGCACACACCCAAGGCGCCTTAGGATGCGCCGATGCGCCGGGCGTGGCGGCCATGTTCCTGGACTCCGGCGGTTTCGCCAACGCTTATCAGGGCGGCATCCGCCAAGGCGGGGCGTTTGAGCTGAAGCAGGTCACCTGGGCGTATGAAGCGGCTATGGAAAGCCCGGAGGTGAAGGGCGATCCCCTGCGGCTCAAGGCCATGAAGTCCATAGACATCCGCGCCTGGTTCGCCCGCATGCCCTGGAAGAAGGGCCAGTCGCCGCTCAGCCTCGCGCCCGAGTACGAGGACTATATCTACGACCAGTGGCGCCACGGTAATTTCGACGCCTATTGGAAGCAGATGGGTATTTATGCGGAGGGTTTTTACGACCAATTCCGCGATGCGGCCATGGTCCACATGTCGTCCTGGTACGATCCGTATCCCCGCACGGCGACGGCCAACTATATCGGTCTGTCGCGCCGCAAACGCGGACCGGTGCGCCTGATGCTGGGGCCATGGACGCATGGAGATCGGTCCCTGACCTATGCCGGAGATGTGGATTTCGGGCCGGCGGCGACGCTGGACGGCAATCTGGCCAAGGATCACCTGACGCTGCGCCTCAGATGGTTCGACTGCTGGCTGAAGGGGATACGGAACGGAGTCGAGCGTGAACCCGCGGTGCGCCTCTTCATCATGGGCGGCGGATCGGGCAGGAAAAACGCCGAGGGGCGATTGGATCACGGCGGCCGCTGGCGGGCGGAAAAGGACTGGCCCATCCCGGATACGCAGCTTACGGACTTTTATCTGCATGGCGACGGACGGCTTGCCACAGCCCGGCCGGCGGCGGGGGCAGACCCCCTGTCCTACGATCACGACCCCGCTCACCCTGTGCCGACCATCGGCGGCAATGTCACCTCCGGCAAGCCGGTCATGGTTGGCGGTGCGTTTGATCAGCGGGAAGGGCCGCGCTTTTTCGGCTGTCAGGCGCCCTACATCCCGCTCGCCGGTCGGGCCGACGTGCTGGTGTTTCAGACCGAGCCTCTGGCGCACGATCTTGAGCTGACCGGCCCCATCGCCGCCCACCTGCATGTGACGTCGGATCGGACGGACACCGACTTCACCGTCAAGCTGATCGACGTCTATCCCCCCAGCGAGGACTATCCCGAAGGCTTCGCCATGAATCTGACGGACGGCATATTGCGCGCCCGTTATCACAAATCCTGGTCGCACCCAGAGCCACTGACGCCCGGCGAGCCCGTTGAGATCACCATCGAGACCTTTCCCACCGCCAACCTGTTCAAGGCCGGCCACCGGGTGCGCATCGACATCGCGTCGAGCAACTTCCCCCATTTCGACGTCAACCCCAATACCGGCGCCCCGGAGGGAACGGGGCTAACGCGGGTGACGGCCAGAAACACCGTATTCGTCGATGCGGTTCGGGCGTCGAAGGTGGTGCTGCCGGTGATTCCGCTTAGAGGGTGAGGCGGGCGAAACCTCCCCTCAAGGCCATTTCACCAGGGGCGGCATGGAGGAGAGAATGCTTTCGACATTCCCCCCGGTCTTAAGCCCGAACATGGTCCCTCGATCGTAGAGCAGGTTATATTCCACATAGCGGCCGCGCTGGATCAACTGGGCCTCTCGCTCAGCCTCCGTCCAGGGCTGGGCCATGCGGCTGCGGACGATCTTCGGATAGACGCCCAGGAAGGCCCCCCCTACGTCGCGGGTGAAGGCGAAGTCGCGCGCATAATCGCCGCTGTCATGGCGATCATAGAAGATGCCGCCTATGCCGCGCGGTTCGTTGCGGTGGGGGAGGAAGAAGTACTCCTCGCACCAGGCCTTGTACTTGGCGTACCAGTCGGGATGGTGGGCGTCGCAGGCGGCTTGCATGGCGGCGTGGAAAGTTATGGCGTCCGGCGCATCTTGGCGCCGCTGATCGGCCAAAAGCGGCGTCAGGTCCGCCCCGCCGCCGAACCAGCTCTGGGTCGTGGCGATGAAGCGGGTGTTCATATGCACCGCCGGTATGCGCGGATTCCAGAGATGGGCGATCAGGCTGATGCCGGCGGCGAAGAAGCGCGGGTCCTGCTCGGCGCCGGGCATGGTCTTGGCGAAGTCCGGGCTGAAGGCGCCATGAACGACGGAGATGTGCACGCCGACCTTTTCGAACAGGCGTCCATGCATCATGCCCATGACGCCGCCGCCGCCTTCAGGTCGGCTCCAGGGCTTCAGCTCGAACCGGCCTGGCGCGCCGGGATAGAGGTCGGCCGGCGCTTCATCCTCCAGTTTCTCGAATTCGGCGCATATCTTGTCACGCAGGGTCTTGAACCAGGCGCTGGTCTCCGCCTTTCGCGTCTCAAGCACGCTCGTGTCGACAAAATGGCCGCGATGAACCTGGGTTTCGAGGGTCTGGGTTTCGAGGGTGGGGGCGTCGCTCATCGGGCAACCTTAGCAGGCACGGCGGGAAATTCATTGATCTGGCGCAAAGCTTCGCCCACCGCGATGGCGGCTGCAACAACGACGTTCAGAGAACGGGTCTCGGGGCTGATCGGAATGAACAGCCGGGCATCGGCCGCAGCATGCACCTCCTCCGGCGCGCCGGCGCTTTCGCGACCCATCAGAAGGGTGTCGCCGGGGGCGAACTGAAACTCAAGGTGCGGCTTCGCGGCCCGCGTGGTGAAGAGAATCAGTCGCCCCTCTGCTCTTTCCGGCGCCTCAAGAAAATTTGTCCACGAGGCGTGGCGCGTCAAATCAGCAATAAAGCCATAATCCAGACTCGCCCGCTTCAAGGCCTTATCCGACATCGGGAAGCCGCAAGGCTCAATTATATCAATGGGGACACATAAACAGGCGCCAAGCCGCAGGGCTGCGCCGAGGTTTTGTGGAATGTCCGGTTGAAAAAAAGCTAAACGCATTCTAACTCGTTTGCCGCAGCGCGCCTGTCGTGCGCTTTGACTTCTCATGCAAGGGACGATCTGGTGGCCGAAACCGCGCACGCCAATCCAAACACCCATACGGCTCATGGCGCAACGCCTGCCGATGGTGACACCCGTCGGGACTTTATTCATATCGCCGCCCTGGCCGGGGCAGGCGTAGGGGCTGCGGCGGTCGCCTGGCCCATTATTGATCAGATGAACCCCTCGGCCGACACCCTGGCCCTGGCGTCGATCGAATATGACGTCTCCAAGGTCATGCTCGGCTCACAGGCCGTGATCAAATGGCGTGGCAAGCCCGTCTTCGTGCGCCACCGCACGCCGAAGGAAATTGCGGAGGCCGTGGCCGATGACCACGCCCCCATGCGCGACCCCGCCACGGACGCTAGCCGGGTTAAGCCTGGAAAATCCGAATGGCTGATCCTGGTGGGCGTCTGCACCCATCTGGGCTGCGTGCCGAATATGGGCGGCACCTATGGCGGTTGGCTTTGCCCCTGCCATGGTTCTGTGTATGATACAGCAGGAAGAATACGGGCTGGTCCGGCGCCCTACAATCTTGTCTTGCCGGAATACGCTTTCGTGGGCCCCACGAAGGTAAAGATCGGTTGATCGGCGCGAGCACAGCGAGAGGATCATGAGCGGACATTCAAACTATGAGCCCAAGACCGGCTTTGAGCGTTGGCTCGACGTCCGTCTTCCCATCATTCGACTGGCCTACGACAGCGCCATCGATTTCCCGACGCCAAAGAACCTGAATTACTGGTGGACCTTCGGCGGCATTCTCGCCGTCTGTCTGGTGGTCCAGATCCTGACCGGCGTCGTCCTGGCCATGCACTATGTGGCCAACGCCGATCTGGCCTTCAACAGCGTCGAGCACATCATGCGAGACGTGAACTATGGCTGGATGATCCGCTATATCCACGCCAACGGGGCGTCCATGTTCTTCTTGGCCGTCTATGTTCACATCGGGCGGGGCTTGTATTACGGCTCTTACAAGGCGCCGCGGGAAGTGTTGTGGCTGCTCGGCTGCGTCATCTACCTCCTGATGATGGCCACCGCCTTCATGGGCTATGTGTTGCCTTGGGGTCAGATGAGCTATTACGGCGCGGTGGTGATCACTAGTCTATTCGGCGCCATTCCCTATGTGGGCAATGCGCTGACCACTTGGCTGTGGGGCGGGTTCGCGGTGGGTAATGATACGCTGAATCGCTTCTTCTCGCTGCACTATCTGATGCCCTTCATGATCGCCGGCGTGGTCGGTCTGCACGTTTGGGCCCTGCACGTGCCGGGCAATAACAATCCGACGGGCGTGTCTGTGAAATCGAAGGAGGATACGGTTCCCTTCCATCCGTACTACACGGTGAAGGACGGCTTCGCGATCCTGGTCTTCATGATCCTGTTCGCCTGGTACGTCTTCTTCGCCCCCAACGCGCTGGCCCACCCAGACAACTATGTCATGGCCAACCCGCTGAAGACGCCAGCCCATATCGTGCCGGAATGGTACTTCCTGCCCTTCTACGCCATGCTACGGGCAGTGCCGAACAAGCTCCTGGGCGTCATAACCATGTTCGGGGCCATCGCGCTCCTGTTCGCCACGCCCTGGCTGGATACGTCCAAAGTGCGCTCCATGCGTTATCGCCCGGTGGTGAAGTGGTTCTTCTTCGCCTTTATCCTCGTCACCCTGGCGCTTGGCTGGTGCGGTTCGCTAGAGCCGGCGGATGTGGTGCTAAAGCTGGGCTCCCTGCCCAACGGCGATCCTACGGGCATTACCGTGACCACCTTCTCCCAATTCCTGGCGGTCTATTACTACGCCTACTTCCTGGTGGTGCTGCCCTTGCTGGGTATTACCGAAAAGCCCTTGAAGGTGCCTGACAACATTTCCATGCCTGTGCTCAAAGGCGGCTCTGCGGCCATACCGGCCGGCGCGGCGGCGCAAGCCGAGAAGAAGGGTTGATGTCTATGCTGCGCAAAGCCCCATACTTAGGTCAGGGCAAGATCATGCTGGGTTCGTGGGGTAAGGCGATAGCGGCCCTCGTTGGGGTCGCTCTGGTCTGCTTCCAGGGCGGCCTCGCCCTGGCGGCTGGCGGCCCAGCGCCTTTGCTAGATGGGCATTTCAGCTTCGATGGCCCGATCGGCAAGTTCGACCAAGCCGCGCTGCAACGAGGTTATAAGGTGTATGCGGAGGTCTGCTCCGCCTGCCACTCGATGAACCTGCTGTCCTATCGTAATCTGGCCCAGAAGGACGGTCCCTTCTATAATCCGAAGTATCCGAACCCGAACGAAAGCCCCTACGCCAAGGCCATCGCGGCCAGCATCAAGGTACCTGATATCGATTCTGATACCGGCGACACGATCCAGCGTCCGGCCACACCGGCAGATCACTTCCTGAGCCCGTGGAAGAACGACGCCGCCGCAGCCGCTTCGAATGGCGGGGCCATCCCTCCCGATCTTTCGGTTATCGTGAAGGCGCGCGAGGGCGGAGCCGACTATGTCTACTCCCTGCTTCAGGGCTATGACGACCCGCCGGCTGGCCTGACCGTTCCGGATGGAAAATATTACAACAAATACTTCGCTGTGGATATTTCTAGCTTTTGGAAAGGGCCGCCTAATAAGGTCCCCCCGGGCGGCTTTATCGCCATGCCCTTCCAGCTTCTGCCGGATCGTGTGTCGTTCGACGACGGCACCAAAGCGACGACGGATCAGGAAGCTCACGACGTGGCCACCTTCCTGGCCTGGGCGTCCGATCCCAAGCAGATTGAGCGCAAGGAGACGGGCATCGCGGTCATGATCTATTTGATCCTGTTCGCCGGCGTGGTTTATCTGTCCTACCGCCGTATCTGGCGGAATGTGGCCCACTGATTTGCGGGCTACAGGTTTAGCGATGGTGCGGGCGACCCTAGCGGTCGCCCTTTTCGCGACAGGAGCTCAAGCTGTGGCCGCCGCTGATCCCCCCCTGACCTGGGCCAGCCTTCGCGCTCGTCCCCGCCCAGCGCCGACGCAGGTCATTCCCTATGGATCAGACCCGCATCAGTTCGCCCAACTCTGGTTGCCGGAGGGAGACGGCCCCCATCCGGTGGTGGTGCTGATCCACGGCGGCTGCTGGACCACGGGCATAGCCGACCTGACCTATATGAACTATGCGGCTGAAGATTTGCGCAAGCGCGGTCTAGCGGTCTGGAGCCTGGAGT
>Ga0116226_10001897_pt1 | contig 18151 bp, 15 predicted proteins | sample S1TSphfallax_FD_89692 | JGI IMG/M metagenome (GOLD analysis project Ga0116226, IMG submission 89692) | Host-associated microbial communities from peat moss isolated from Minnesota, USA - S1T2_Fa - Sphagnum fallax MG | ecosystem: Host-associated > Plants > Peat moss > Unclassified | place: USA... | reverse complement strand
TGTACGGCGCGGATGGCGTGCGCTTCGGCCTCGTGCGCATCGCGCCGCAGGGCGCGGATATTCGCTTCGATGAAAAGCAGATCGAGGAAGGCCGCAACTTCTGCAACAAGCTCTGGAACATCTGCCGCTTCCGCACGCTGCAAGGGAACGTCGATTTCAACGCCGAACCGTGGAAGCACCCGCGCTCGATCTTCGCCGACGAATTGCTCGAACGCCTGCACGATCTGCTCGAAGGCGAGCGCAACGTGAACGCGGCGATTTCCTCGTTCAACTTCAGCGAGGCCGCGTCGCTGCTCTACGATTTCGTGTGGAACGAATTCGCCGCGCGCTTTGTCGAGGCCTCGAAGACCGACTTCGCCGAGAGCGATTCACCGACTCGCGCCGGCACGCTGGCGACGTTCGACTACGTGATGAGCCATGTGCTGCGCCTGCTGCATCCCTTCGCGCCGTTCGTGACTGAGGAGCTGTGGTGCGAGCTGGGCTTCGGCACGGAAACGATCCAGACCACGCTCTGGCCGCGCCAGACGCCGAAGTCGAAGACGTGGACGCCGCGCGCTCGCGATATCTACGCCACGGCGGACGCGGGCCGGCAGTTGCGCGGCGAGATCAAGATTCCCTCGAACCAGAAAGTGCCTTTTCTCCTCGTGACCAAAGGCGCGGAACTTTCCGAGGACGAGCTTTCCGTTCTGACCGCGCTGCTCAACGCCACGGATGTGCAGGTGCACACGCTGCCGCCGGAAAATCCCGGCCCAAAGACCTTCACGCCGCTGGGCGAGTTGTATCTGCCCGCCGCCGGCCTGGTCGATCCCGCGCTCGAAAAAGATCGCCTGAGCAAGGAGCTGGCGAAGGTGCAGAAGGACCTCGAGCAAACGCGCCGGAAATTGAACGATCCGAACATGCAGGCCAAGGCACCCGCCGCGAAGCTCGATGAGTGGCGTGCTCTGGAGATGATCCTTGTCGAAAAGGAAGCCTCCATTCGCGAAAGCCTCGAGCGCCTCAACGGCGAAGCCTGAGCACGCTCGCAAACGAAGTTGATTCGCGCAAGCAGATGGGGACGAAGTTCCGCGCGGCTAAGCTTTCGGTATCGTGATGCCCCGTTGGTGCATGTACTTCCCCGCGCGATCCGCGTAGGAGGTTTCGCAAACTTCGTCACCGCCGATGAAGAGAACCTGGGCCAATCCCTCGTTCGCGTAGATGCGGGCGGGAAGAGGCGTGGTGTTGGAGATCTCGAGAGTGACGTGGCCTTCCCATTCCGGTTCCAGCGGCGTGACGTTCACGATGATGCCGCAGCGCGCGTAGGTCGATTTGCCGAGGCAAATCGTGATGACATCGCGCGGGATGCGGAAGTACTCCACGCTGCGGGCCAGCGCAAAGGAGTTGGGCGGCACGATGCAGATGTCGGTCTCGATATCGATGAACGACTTCGCGTCAAAAGCCTTGGGATCGACCATTGTGTTGAAGACGTTGGTGAAGACTTTGAACTCGTTGGAAACGCGCAAGTCATAGCCATAGCTCGAAATTCCATAGCTGATGATCGACTGGCCGGATTCGCTGGCCCGCACCTGCGTGGGCGAAAAGGGCTCGATCATCTTCTCTTTTTGGGCCATGCGGCGGATCCAACGGTCTGATTTAATTCCCATAATTTCTCCTCTTACTGGCAGGACTCGCAGACCGTTCCGTTGCGCATCGCTTCGATCGAGCAGGCGGACGGCGCAGGCACCAGCTCTGCTTCCTGTTTCCGGCGTTCGCGATTGCTGGAATCAATGGCCGATTTGTTGATCGTGCGCAGGTAGTAGGTCGTCTTCAGTCCGCGGTCCCACGCCTCGCGGTACATGAACGAGGCTTGGCGCGCGTCATTGTCCGCGAGAAAGAGATTGACCGACTGGGACTGATCGATCCACTTCTGCCGCACCGCGGCGCACTGAAGCAACCAGGTCGGTTCGATCTCGAAAGCGGTTTTGTAGAGTCGCCGGACTTCTTCCGGCACGCGCTCGATTCCCTGGATGGAGCCGTCGAAGTATTTGAGATCGGAGAGCATCTCTTCGTCCCACATCCCAAGGGCCATCAGTTCCTTGACCAGGAAGTCGTTGGTGCGGACAAATTCGCCCGACATGTTCGACTTGGTGTGAATGTGCTTGTAGCTGGGCTCGATGCAGGGCGTGCAGCCCATGATGTTCGAGATGGTTGCGGTCGGTGCAATGGCCAGGCAGTTGGAATTGCGCATACCCTGATGCCGAATTTTTTCGCGGAGGCCGTTCCAATCCTGGCGGCTCTTGCGATCGACCAGCACCGGCGTACCGCGCTCCGCCTCGAGAAGATCGAGCGTGTCGAGCGGCAGGAGTCCCCGATCCCACTTCGAGCCCGCGAAGGAGGGATAGCGGCCGCGCTCCTGCGCCAAGTCGGCCGAGGCCGAGTAAGCGTAGTAGGCAATCGCCTCCAGGATCTCGTCATTGAAATCGACCGCCTCGGGCGTATCGAAGGGAATGCGTTTGGTGTAGAGCGCGTCCTGCATGCCCATCACCCCAAGTCCGACGGGCCGATGCCGCAGGTTGGAGCGCTTGGCCGCCTCTGCCGGGTAGTAGTTCACGTCGATGACGTTGTCGAGCATCCGCATGACGACGCGAACGGTCGCTTCGAGCTTGGGCAGGTCGATGGAACCATCCGCGCGCAGGTGATTCGGAATATTGATCGAGGCCAGGTTGCAGACGGCCACTTCTTCCATGCTCGTGTTGAGGGTGATCTCGGTGCAGAGGTTGGAATTGTGAATCACGCCGGCGTGGTCCTGCGGCGAACGGACGTTCGAGGGGTCCTTGAAGGTGATCCAGGGATGGCCGGTTTCGAACAAGGCCTCGATCATTTTCTTCCACAGGGCGAGCACGCGAATCTTCCGGCCGAAGATCTTGCCGCTCTCTGCCAGCGCCTCGTAATGGAGGTAGCGTTCCTCGAATCGGCGACCGTAGAGCTCAGGCAAATCGGGCGTTTCATTCGTGCGGAACAGCGTCCAGGTGGCGTCCTTCGGCAGGCGGCCCTCGGAAATATCGCGCAGCCGCTTCATGAAGAGATCGGGCACCCAATGGGCGGTGTTCATGTTGTGGGTGCGACGGCGGTCATCGCCCGTTTCCTTGCGCAGGTCGAGGAAGTCCTCGATGTCGGCGTGCCAAAGCTCGATGTAGCTGCAGAGCGCGCCGGGCCGCTTGCCGCCCTGGTTCACGGCCACGCAGATGTCGTTCGCGACCTTCAGGAACGGAATAACGCCCGACGATTCGCCGTTGGTGCCGTGGATATGCGCGCCACTGCCGCGCACCGCCGTCCACGAGCAACCGAGACCGCCCGCCCACTTGGAAAGCGAGGAGAAGCGCGACCAGGTCTCGGAGATTTCCTCGATGGAATCCCCGCAGTAGAGCAGGTAGCAACTGGAGAGCTGGGGCCGATGGGTGCCGGAGTTAAAGAGTGTCGGGGTGGAGGAACAGGCGCGTTTGTTCTGGTAGATGCCGTAAAACTCCTTGGCGCGGACTTCGCGTTCCGGCTCCAGCACGGCAAGGCCCATCGCGACGCGCATCCAGAAGATTTGCGGTGACTCGACGCGGCGACGGCCCTCGGGCCGCTCGGCGTCCTGGACGTGGATCAGGTACCGATCGTAGAGATTCTGGATGCCGATGAAATCGAAGTCGAGGTCGGCGTAGGGGTCGATGGCGTCGGCGAGTTCCTCCAGCCGAAACTCGGCCAGCCGCGGATCGAGCCTCCCGACTTCGATGCCGAGGGGAATATACTTCAGAAACGCTTTGCGGTGCGCCTCCTTGAGCTGATCGATGCCGTCGGCGATCTTCCACGGCAGCGTTTCCTCATAGATGTAGGTGAGCAAAATGCGACCGGCGAAGAAACGGCTGTCCCCGTCAACATCGAGAAGATTCTTGGCGTTGAGGATGACCGTTTCCCGTTGTTCCCGCGGCGTGAGCGAAAGTGAAACGCTGCGCATCAGGCGGGCGATCAACTCGTTTTCCGAGAGGGTCAACTGGAGATTGATCCGGGCGAAGGAAATCCGCAAACGGAGATCGGCGGTGAGATCGGGCGAGGCAAGCTCGAGCTGTTCGCCGCCGCCGCCCGCCACCTGGGACTCGATTTCGCGCACGGCGGCGCGGCGGGCCCGATACTTGCCGTAGGCCAGGGCGACCCGTCCATAATTCAACTCGATGAGCAGGTTCTCGACGAGATCCTGCACTTGCTCGATGTGAATGAAGAGCGGACGCTCTTTTTTCATCTTGAACTCAACCTCCGCCTGAATCTGTTTTCCCACCGGCGGATGACCGGCCGCGAGGCAGGCGGCATCGACGGCCTTCTCGATCTTCGAGCCGATCCACGACACGACGCGCGGTTTGGCGGACTTGGCGTTGGGCAGGTCGCGACGGATGACCCGTGGGAAGTCCGACGCCGTGGCGAGATTCTGGTCGAGTTCGAATGTGGTGTTCATGGGAGGGGAGATTTCAAAATTTTAGACAGGAGAAACCTGAAAACATGAGGCAGGAAATCCGCTCCCTCCCATTTTTCATGTTCCTCCTGCCTAACTGGGTTTCAGATCAGGTCGTCTTCGTTGGTGTTTTTCACGCTGCCGCTGGTCTGGTACTCGGTGACGCGCGTCTCGAAGAAGTTCTTTTCCTTTTTGAGGAAGATCACTTCATCGAGCCAGAGAAAGGGGTTCGCCTTGACGGTGGAAAGGCGCGGCAGGCCGAGGCTTTCGAGCCGGCGGTCGGCGTTGTAGTCGACGTAGTCGAGGAAATCCTTTTGCGTCATGCCGACACTGTCCTCGGGCAGGCAATCCAGGACGAATTCCTTTTCCAGCTCGATGCCCTCGCGCATGAACTCGACGAGCTCGCTGCGGAATTCCGGGGTCCAGATGTCGGGATTCTCCTCGATCAACTGCGTGAGAATGTAGCGACCGAGCGCAATGTGGTTCGACTCGTCGCGCAGCGTGTATTGGAACATCTGGCCAATGCCGGTCATCTTGTTCTGGCGATGGAGCGAGAGGATCATGGCGAAGAGCGCGTAGAACTGCGTGCCTTCCATGACCTGCGTGATGCCGAAAAGCGCCTTGGCAAATTTCTGCTTGTTCGCCGTCTGGGTCAGGTCGATGCCCATTTTCAGCTCGGGCATGTGGCGCGTGATGTAGGCGTTCTTTTTTTGGATGGAAGGGATGTCCTGGAACTTGGCCGTCACCTCATCGAGATCAATGTTGAGACTGCCGATGATGTGCAGCAGCGAATCCATGTGGATGGATTCCTCGGCGATCTGCCGCAGCGAGGCGTGCTTCAGCTCGGCAGCGGTCAGGTTGTCCTCGATTACATGCAGGACGCTGTCGCCGACGATTCCCTCGGCGGCGGAGAAGTAGCCGACGCCCATCTCGATGATCCAACGCTCGCGCGCGTTGAGCTTGTTGGAATTCCAGGTGGCGCAATCCTTGGTCATGTCGATGACGTCAGGCTCCCAATGGTTGGCCTTCATCTGCTTGTAGATGCGGTAGGCCTCGTGATATTTGAGCGGGAGGACGTTCAATTCCGCGCTCTTCAGGCCGTTGATGACCCGTTTACCAGCGATGCGAGCCCGCGCTTTTTCCTTATCCAAACGGAAAGTTCGTCCTTGAAAGGTATAAACGACGTGGCGACCTTCTTCTTTTTCGACGAAATCAACGACTGTCGGCGCTTCCAATAACTCGATCATGGTATTTTCCTTCAAGCGCCTGCCACGGCGCGGTTTCATGCCGGGAGCCGGAAAACAAAAAAGCCTTCCACTTTCCGACTTGGGAAACAGAAGGCGGCAGGTCAGCAGAACTGGAGCGCGCTCGGAATCCCATCCTCTCTTTGGCGAGAGAGTTGCCTCGGACATCGATCCGGGGACTTGATGAGCGTGAAAAAGCAGGTCTTCTGACTTCGAGGTCATGCTACTTGCCCCGCCTTACCGCGCACCTGCGCAGTGGCTTCAAGGGGCTTTCGTCGCTCGTTACAGCGGCGCTACCGCACGGGATTTGCACCCGTTTCCCTATTCTCCTCTGGCCGTGACCAGAGGCACTTTATCACCTTGCTACCACAACTTGTGGTAGCTTTTTCAAAGAACTACCCCACTAATAGGTATTCCCTAACCTTGCGTCAATGAGAATTCCCCAGCTCACGGGCAAAATATCTTACTTCCTTGGTCAGAAAAGATGCTGCCCTCTGTATCGCGCGTTATTCTGTCATTCGCGAGCGCAGAGCGCATCGGCTTGTCTCACGCGCACGATTAACGGCGTCAACACCAGTGACAGCACCTGCGGTTGCGGCTAATTTGAAGCTATGCCCAAGTTGAAGACGGCTGTCTTCGATACCAAGCCCTACGACCGCGAGACGCTGGAGCGCGCCTCGGCCAACTGCGAGATGGAATGGCGCTTCCTGCCATTTCGTCTCTCGGAGGAAACGGTGGGCGCGATTCGCGGCGCGCAGGCGGTCTGCATTTTCGTCAATGACCATGCTGATCGCGCCAGCCTCAGCGCGCTCGCCAGTCTCGGCGTGAGGTACGTCGCGTTGCGTTGCGCCGGGTTTAACTGCATCGATCTCGCCGCCGCGAAGGAACTCGGCATCGCGGCCACGCGCGTTCCGGCCTATTCACCCAATGCTGTCGCGGAGCATGCCGTCGCGCTGCTTCTCGCGCTCAATCGCAAGATTCCGCGCGCCTACATCCGCGTGCGCGACATGAACTTTTCCCTCAACGGCCTGGTGGGTTTCGATCTCTGCGGCAAGACCGCGGGCATCGTGGGCACCGGCAAAATCGGGCGCATCACCGCGCAAATCCTGCGCGGCATCGGCATGCGCGTGCTGGCCTGCGATCCTTTCCCGGCACCGGAGTGGGCCCAGCAATACGGCGTCGAGTACGTCGGCCTGGAGACGCTCATGCGCCAGAGCCACGTCATCTCGCTCCACACCCCCTTAACCAAGGAGACGCGTTACCTCATCCGGGGCGAGACCCTTCGTTGGATGCGGCCCGGGGTTGTCCTCATCAACGTCAGCCGCGGCGCGCTCATCCACACCAAGGACCTTATCGAAGCGCTCAAGTCCGGTCACGTCGGCGGCGTGGCGCTTGATGTGTACGAGGAGGAGGAAGGCGTCTTCTTCGAAGACCTCTCGGGCGAAATCCTGCAGGACGACGCCCTCGCGCGCCTGCTCACGTTCCCCAACGTCCTCATCACGGCGCACCAGGCTTTCCTCACCCATGAGGCGCTGGAGGAAATCTCGCGCGTCACGGTCGAGAACCTGGTCAACTTCGCCAGCGGCAAGCCGTTTCTGGCCGGGACCGTGCTTGCCTGACGGTCCGCTCTTGCGCGCCGCCCGGAACGCAGCATGTTGAGGGGTTATGAAAAAACGTAAACTTGGAAATTCGGACATTGAAATCACGCCGATCGGTTTCGGTGCCTGGGCCGTGGGTGGAAGTTGGAAATTCGGCTGGGGCAGCCAGGACGACAAGGACTCGATCGCCGCGATTCATCGCGCGCTGGAGCTGGGTGTGAACTGGATCGACACGGCGGCGGCCTATGGCCTGGGACACTCGGAAGAAGTGGTGGCGCAAGCGCTGGCGGAGTGGCGCGGCGAGCGGCCCTATGTCTTCACCAAAGGCGGCATCGTCGACAAGGGCGGCGGCGAAGTTGATTTCACGGTGAAGGGTGAATCGATCCGGCGCGAGGTCGAGGCAAGCCTCAAGCGGTTGAAGGTGGATGTCATCGACCTTTACCAGATGCACTGGCCGGCGGACGACGCAGCGGAAACGCAGGAGGGCTGGGAGACGATGGCGGCGCTGAAAAAAGAGGGCAAGGTGCGCTGGATTGGCGTCTCGAATTTCTCCGTCGAGGAGCTGGAGGCCGCGGCGAAGATCGCGCCGGTCACCTCGCTGCAGCCGCCCTACTCGCTGATCAAGCGCGACGCGGAAAAGGAACTGCTGCCGTACAGCGGCAAGTATGACATCGGCGTGATCGTTTACTCGCCGATGGGCTCGGGCCTGCTGACGGGCGCGATGACGCGCGAGCGCATCGACAAGCTGTCCGCGGATGACTGGCGCCGGAAGAACGCGGAATTCCAGGAGCCGAAGCTGACGCAGAACCTGGCGCTGGCGGAACGTCTGGCAACGGTGGGCAAACGCCACGGCAAGTCCGCCGGCGAAGTGGCGATCGCCTGGACCCTGCGCCTGCCGGAGGTGACCGGAGCCATCGTCGGCGGCCGCAACGCAAAGCAGGTCGATGGCGTCGTCGGCGGAGCCGATTTGCGCCTGAGCGACGCGGAGATCGCCGAGATCGAGGGCTGAGGGCAGCCGGGGCCTTGAGGTATCAGGCTTTACCGGGACGACTACACCGCACGCGAGCGCGGGGAAGCGGCGATCTTCGCTTGCAGCGCGCGCTCGTAGGCGGTGCCATCCATGGGCAGGTCGATGGCGCGGCGCTCGAAGTCGGAGTGCAGCATGGCATTGGCCAATTCCACGGAAAGGATGCCCTCGGCGGCGGGCGCGATGAGCGGTTTGCCCTCGAGGATGGCCTCGGCAAAGTTGCGCATGATGCCGATGTGCTGGTCGCCATGGCCGGGGAACTCGAAGACATGCGCCGTGGTCTTCGGCGCGGCGAAAATTTCCGGGGTGGTGCGGGAGAATTCGCTCATCGGAATTTCGTTCCGCGTGAAGAGAATCGTGTTGTTTTCCATCACGAGCCGGCCCTTTTCCGCCGCGACTTCCAGCCGGTTGGTGCCCGGGGCTTCGCCGGTGCTGGCGATGAAGGTGGCCGTCGTTCCGTCATGGTATTCGAGGTAAGCGGTCACGTCATCCTCGACCTCGATGTCATGATACCGGCCATAGCGGCAGAAGGCGCGCACGCGCTGAGGCTGGCCGAACATCCAGGAAAAGAGATCGAGATTGTGCGGACATTGATTGAGCAAAATGCCGCCGCCCTCGCCCGCCCAGGTGGCGCGCCAACTGCCGGAAGCGTAGTAAGCCGCGGTGCGAAACCAGTTGGTGATTGTCCAACTGATGCGGCGCACCGGACCGAGCGTGCCGTCGCGCACCATCTCGCGGATCTTGAGGTAGTACGGGTCGGTGCGCTGGTTGAACATGGCGGCGAAAACCTGCCGTGGGTTGGTGTGCGCGGCGATGAGCCTTTCCGCGTCGGCCTTGTGGACCGAGATCGGCTTTTCGACGAGCACATGCAAACCGGCCTGGAGCGCGGCGATGCCAATGCTGGTGTGCGAGAAATGTGGAGTGGCGATGAGCACCGCATCAACCTGTCCGGACACCATCAGCGCGCCGGGGGTCGGGAAGAACGGAAGCTCGGGCGCGAACTCCGCCGCCTGGGCCGAGGCGTCGCAGATGGCGGTGAGTTGCAAACCGGGCACCTTGTTGTCGAGGATGTTTCGGGCGTGGTTGCGCCCCATGCCGCCGAGGCCGATGATACCGATGCGAACGGAGGGCATAAATAAGAGAGGAAAGCGTATAGCTTGATGATCGAGCCGCGGGTTGGCAAATCCTCATTTGCTGGTGCTGATGCCCAGTCCCGCGCGTTTGACAGATGGGCGTTGACCGTTAATTGTGTAAGTCATGCTCCCTGGATTGCCCTTCCTGCCTAGTCCTCACTGGCTTGTGCTCGCCCTCAAAACGCTGGCGGCGCTTGGCTTCATCTGGTCGGCCAATCTGGTCATTCTCTATGCCTGCTGAGCGGACCGGCGGCTTTGGCTACTGGCGCGATCCGCTGTTCCTCACCTGTCTCGGCATCTATGCGGTCAACCGGCTTTTCATCAAGCCGAACCTGCATCATTACTCGCCGCTTTTTCACGGGCATCTTAACGACACGCTCACCGTTCCCGTCGCGCTGCCCATTTACCTGTTCGCGTACCGGCTCATCGGCCTGCGCCCGGATGATGCGCCGCCGCGCTGGTGGGAGGTCGCGCTGCACGTCGCGGTGTGGGATGTCTTCTTCGAGTGGTTCGGTCCGCACTACCTCCACCACGGCGCGGGCGATCCGCTCGACAACTTTTCCATCGCGGGTGGTGGTGTCGCGGCCTGGCTCCTGTGGCGGTTGCTGAGGATGCGCCCGGCCTTGCGCGCGACGTGACAGCGATGCAATTCTGCGCCGATTGCCAAGCCTCGTGCCCTCGGGCACAATGAGCCGGTAAAATGCCCTCCCGGTTATTCTTCGTCGTCTGTTACATCATCGCGGCCAATCTGGGATCGGCCGCGCTGTTGTTTGGGCTGTTGCGGCGTCGTCCTGCGTGGCCACTCTGGCTGGGCCTTGGGATGTTCGCCTGGGCCGTGCTCATGGACGTGCTGTTTGTTTTGCAGATCGCCGGCCCGGCGTCGTGGGAGCCCTTCGTGCGTCATTACCTCTACCTTCCCATGGCCATCGAGATGGTGTGGAACATTCTCGTGCTGCCGGTGGCTCTCCCGGTTGTGATCGGAGCGGCCCTCATCCTCCGGCGCTCACGCCGGGCCGAGCCATCGCCGCCGCTCGATGCTGCGGGACTTTCACGCCGCCGTTTTCTCTATCTCGCTGGTTGCGGTGCCGCACCCGCCCTGGCCACGGGTATGGGCCTGCACGGCCTCAACACGCGGGACGATCTTCGCGTGCGCGCCTTTGACATCCCGGTCGCCGGCCTGCCGCCGGAACTCGAGGGCCTCACCATCGCCCACGTCAGCGATCTTCACTCCGGCCTCTTCGTGGGACCGAAGCGGCTCAAGCTCATGACCGACCTCACCAACGACCTGAAGGCCGACCTTGTCGTCGTCACGGGAGATCTCATCAACTTTGTTATCGAGGAATTCCCGGATGCGCTGGCCGCGATCCAGCGGCTGGAGTCGCGCCTCGGGCTCTATCTATGTGAAGGCAACCACGACGTGTTGCCCGGCGATCGTGTCGTCGTCGAGGCCTGCCGCCGGCAGCACCTCAATATGCTCTGGAATCAGACGGCCACGCTTTCCGTGCGGGGCAGCCGCATCCTGATTGGCGGGCTGCCGTGGATGAATCCGGACCCCGGCACGCCGTCGAGCCTGGTGACCGATCTGTTTCCGCCGCGCCTGCCGGGCGATGTGCGCATCCTGCTCGCGCACCATCCGCATTTCTTCGACGTGTCTGATGAAGTCGATCTCCTGCTTAGCGGGCACACGCACGGCGGCCAGATCATGTTCGGCGATGTCGGGCTCGGGAACCTGCGCTTCAAGTACAACAGCGGCCGCTTTCATCGCGGCAACATGACGATGATCGTCAACAACGGCTGCGGCGACTGGTTTCCCTGCCGCATTGGCGCGCCGGCGGAAGTCGGTCTCTTGCGGCTGACAAAAGTAACCGCCGCCGCATCCTGATTACTTCACCGCAGGTGCCGCGTTCGTCGCCGCCGGGACACTCGGTGGGGCCGGAGTAACCGCGGCCGGCTGCGGTGCGGCGTTGGTATTCGTGCCGGGAAAGGTGAGGAGCGGACTGGGCGAGTTATCGGAAGGATTAACCTGCGCATTCAGGTAATGACGATGAAGCTGGCCGCCGCGGTAAACGTCAACATAGGGCGCGGACTGCGTGTCGGGAGAGGTCATCGGCAGTGGTTGCGGCGGCGAGAGAAACGCCTCCATCCCGGCGTTGTATTCGGTCGCGTGCTCGCGTTTGATGGCGTCGAGTTGCGCGCCGATGAATTTCGCCGGGATGTCCAGGCTGCCGGATTCCAGCGCCTTCTGGAACGATTGCACCGCGAGCGCGTATTGACCGGCCTGGTTCTGATTCAGGCCTGCGATCATTTGCTCGATTCCATCAGAGTCGTCATCCTGCACGGCACGCCTGGCTACGTTGCGGTAAAACCAGCCATGCACCTCCAGCGCCCTTTTCAATAGCCTCCAATCCTGGCCGGCGAGCGCGTCATTCTTCACGCGCGTCGCATAGGCGGCGGGCGTCTCGTTGTCCGCGGGCGGCGCGCCGTTGTAGGTATCAAAGTAATGTTGCAGGACGAATTTGAGCAGCAGGCTGTTCGCTTTCACCGAAATTCCCGGTCCCTGCATGCCGCCCATGAAATCAAGATTCACGCTGGTGGGCAGGCCGTTTTTTAGGTCGCCGTAAACCTCGACCATCGGCGCGAGATGCTGCGCGTCCTGGCGCGCGACGGGATCGTCCGCCGCGAGGTCATTGAGCTTGCTCAAGGCGGGCTGGAGATCGTCGAGCGTGGTGATGCCGTCGATGATTTTGGATGCCTCCGATAGTCCAGGCGCAGGCATCGAGGAGTTGCCGGCGGCGGGCGATGGTTGCCCGGACAGGAGTGCCAAAATCTTCGAGCGCGGCATGAAGCCGATGTCGGAGTTGTTCTGGCTCAGCATCTGCAGGTCATTGTGTGCCTGCTGGGCCTGGCCGGAAGCGAGGTGCGAGAGGTAGTTTTGCCACTGCTTGGTGAACTCAATCGCGGAAAAAATCTGCTGGAGAAGTTGCTGATTGTCCGCTGCGACGGTGGGGCCCATTCCAAACTGGAATCCGTTGTTTTGGTACTTCTGCAGATCGAAGAGAATAGGGTCGAGGTCCTCGGCTTTCTTCGCCGTGTTCACCGCATCCCGTGCGCGCTGCAGCACCGCTTTCATGTCGGCGGCTTGTGCCTCGGTTTTGTCCGGTGCCGCGTGGGTCGGCGGGGCGGGCGCGGCGGCACTCGCATCCGGCGCGGACGCCGCGTCGTGTGTTCCGAGGGCGAGTCCGCAGACCGCGACGAGCGCCATGCGCGATAGGGCCTTCATGACGTCACTTCGCCGCCGGGCTGAGCAGCGTCGAGGGAATTGGCGCGGGTGCCGGTGCGACACCGCCGGGCGCGGAGGAGTTCGGGTTCTGGTAAATGTGCGGCGCGGGCGGCGAAACCGTGAGCTGCATGCCATCGGCATATTCCTTCGGATGATCGCGTTGGATCGCGGCCAGCTTGTCGCCGAGGATCTTCGAGGGGATGGCGGGATCGTCACTCTTGAGCGCGGTCTCGTAGGATTGCACCGCCAGCGCGAACTGCCCGGCCGCCTCCTGATGCGCGCCGGCGATGATGCTGTTGACGCCGCTGGTGTCGCTGGGTGAGGCCGCGCCGTCGCCGGTATTCTGCCTCAGGCTGTTGCGCGCGGCATCCGCATGGCGCAGCAAATTCCAATCCTCGCGGGTCGTCGCGTCGGCAATCACGCGGTCCAGGAACGCCGTCGGTTTCTCTCCGGGCACGGGCGGTGTACCTTTGAACGAATCGAACTCGTTCTGCAGTGTCAGCAGGAGCAACTGCGCGCGAAGTCCCGGCGGCATCGTCACCGGGCCGCTGTTGAACCCTGGGTTCATGTAGCCCTGTACCGGCAGGCCGGCTTTCAGGTTCTCGTAGTCCGACTGCATCTGGTTGAGCTGGCTGTAAGCCACCTGCAGCTCGCTCATGTCGCTTTGCCGCAACGGCTCCAGCTTCAGCAGCGCCGGCTTGATGTCGTCGAGCGTCTTGATCCCGTCGACAATCGCCTGGGCCTGGGCTGCCGGTGCCGAAGGCGTGCCCGCCCCATGGCCGGGCGACCCGGTCAGTGACCCGGAAGAATCCATCTCGAGCAGCTTCGAGCGCGGGATCAATCCCGGCCCCGTGTTGCTCATCATCATCATCCGCAGGTCGTTGTGCGCCTGCTCGGCCTGCCCGCTGGACACATGCGCCAGGTAATCCTGCCAGTGCTTGATGAACTCGAAGGCGGCCGAGAATTGCCGGGACAAATCGCGGTTCTGCTGCAGGGCGGAGTCCATGCCATAGCGGAAGTTTTGGTACTTGGCCATCGCCGTGATCAGGTCGTCGAGGTCCTCCGGCTTTTTCGCCTGCGTGATGGCCTGGGTCGCACGCGTGATCAGCGCCTGGATATCGGCCATCTCCGCGTCCGACCTGTCCTTCCGCTCCTTTTTGACCTCACTCAGCAGGTTTTTCGTTGCTTCCTGCACTTCATCCGATGTGTACATCGAGGTCATCTGCATCAACTGTGCATCCATGTTGCCGCCGAAAGACGGGTTCTGCATCTGCGCGACAATCTGGTCGATGCTCGCCTCGATAAACGCGGGGCTCATGCCCTGATTAAACATGATGCCGTTCTGTGCATTCGCGCCGTTTGCCTTGGCCGCCGCTTCCTTCTCGATGGCGTGCTTCAGTTCCGCCACGCGGTCGTCCAGCGGCGTGGCGCGCAGCGGCAGCGCGATGAGAATAAGCAGTGCCGCCGAAATAAGGGGAGGGGAGTTCTTCATCCGCATAAGAGTGGGCAAAGGAAAGATTCCTGCTCGTGGTAATCGCGTCCGACCAGCGATTTCTTGCATGTTTCGCGAAATCCGAAGCGAGGCAAGCACAAATCGCCCGGTTGAAACCAACGCGCGACGCGCTGATCCTTCGCGCCACTTTTACGTGCATAAAGGCGGCGACGAGCGCGGTTCCGATAAATGTTTGTCCAATCAAACAACTTTTCCCTTCTTTACAAAAGTTCACCGCTTGCCTTCACTAGGGGGATGGCCCGTTCCGGCGCTCCAGCGCCCGTCCGCCCCGAGAATCCCCGCAAGCGCAGCGCCCACGATCGCGCCGGCGTCACCGAGAGCATGGAGGACTACCTCGAGTGCATCTTTGACCTGGAAAACACCAAGGGCTACGCCTGCGTCTCCGACGTGGCCGAGGCGCTGCGGCTCAACCGCGCCAGCACCTCCATCATGGTCAAGCGCCTGGGCAAGCTCGGCTTCCTGCGCTACGAGCCGTACCGCGGCTTCGCGCTCACGGCGGAAGGCACCCGCGTCGCGGAAAAAATCCGCAAGCGCCACGCCATGCTCACCGAGCTTTTCGAACGGATGGGCCTTGATCCCGGCGAGCACCTCTCCGACATCGAGGGCCTTGAGCATCACCTGGGCGACCGCGCCTTCCGCCGCTTCGCCGAGCTGGCCGGCCACCTGCGCCGTCATCCGCTCCCGGCGCGCACCGCACGCCGCACGTCTGACTAATTTTCACCATGCTGGAAAAACATCTCGATCTCACCGAAGCCCTCTACAACTACGCGCTGGCCCAGCGCACTGAGGCCAACGATCCGCTCCTAAGCGCCCTTTACGCCGATACCCTCGCGCTCGGTGAGGTGGGCCGGCTCGCCGTCACGCCGCTGCAATGGAGCGTGCTCAGTCTCCTCTCGGCGCTCATCGTCACGAAATGGGCCGTGGTCGTGGGCACATTCACCGGCATCAGTTCCATCGCCATCGCGCGCAACCTGCAGCCTGGGGGCAAGGTCGTCGCCTTCGACCAGGACTTCAAATACACCAGCATGGCGCGCCGCTATTGGATCAAGGCCGCCCTGCAGGACCGGATTGACCTGCGCCTCGGCGACGCGCGCCGGCTCGTTCCCAACCATCGCCCGCGCGAGCTCATCGACTTCGTCTACATCGACGCCGACAAGGAATCCTACGCCCAATACTTCGACCACCTGTGCCCCCAGGTCCGCAGCGGCGGCATGATCGTCTTCGACAACACGCTGCGCGGCGGCGAACTGGCCGACCCCGGCTTGCGCAACAAGCCGATCAACCGCGCCATGGACGCGCTCAACCGCAAGATCGCCGCCGACTCGCGTGTCCAAGTCGTGCTCCTGCCCATCGCCGACGGCATGACCATCTGCCGCAAGATGCCGCCGCCCGGCACGGAGATCCGCCGCGTCATCGACACGCGGCAGTTTGATCGCGTGCGGCTGGGAGGATGATTTGTGATAAAGCCCTCATTTATCGCCGCGACCGTTATGATCGCCACTCTGAAGGCGCATGCGCAGGACGATCATTTCGAATACAGCAATCCGTTTGGGTCGGATGGATTCAATAACCCCTGCTTTACGGCAGTGGAGAGGAATTACGTTGCTGAAGACGAGCTGTGGGGGGCCTACCTGCATACACGCAGCGAGATTGTTCGTGTGCAAAAGGAGGAAAGCTCCGGTAAGGCCCACGCCATGCCGGCGCGAGTCCGTGAGATATTTGCTTATGGGAATTTGCTGGAGCGCATGGCCGAGCTGCGTGCGTTTTCGAGGCAGCATCCGGAAGCGGTCGTCGGGAGTGACAAGGACGAGATCGCGAAAATCGACGGTGCTTTGCGCGCCCTGGGTGTTCGCTACGTGGCCGACCCGGGACGCTCTGCAGCGGGACTTCACGAATCGTCTGGCCAGATCATTGTCGATTACTGCGACAAGGCAGGCCCGGACAAAGTTGCCGCGGAGCTGCGCCCTTTCCTTTTTCAGGCTGACGGCAAAATGAGGTTGATATCCCGGCCTAAGAACTCCGTCTATTACATGCCTTAAGTCCTATTCCCTCGTCCGCACACGCATGCTAGACTGCCGCGTGCCAGACAAGAAGTCCCTCATCGTTTCCCTGCATGACGCGCATCCGGGCTCGCGGGCGCAGATCGCGGAGCAGGTCGCGTTTCTCGCGTCGTATGGCATCACGCGCAGCAGCATCCTCGTTGTGCCGGAGTTCCATCACGGCACGCCCTCCGGCGGCGATCCCGAATTTCGCGATGCCGTGAAGGCATGGCAGTCGGCAGGGCACGAGCTCGTCCTGCACGGCTATTTCCATGACCGCAGGGAATCGCCGCGCGAGACGCTTGCCACCGTTTTCTGGACGCGCCTCTACACCAACCGCGAGGCGGAATTCCTCGACCTGCCGTGCGCGGTTGCGCAGGACCGGCTCGCGCGTGGCCGCAAACTTTTCGAGTCCCTCGGCTGGCGGGCGAGCGGCTTCGTCGCGCCGGCGTGGTTGATGGCCGAATGGATTCCGGGGGTGTTGGCCGAGTTGAAGTTTGCTTATACGACGACGCTCAGGGAAATCGTTCCGCTCGCGCCCGGCACGAACCGGGCCACGAGTTCGCAATCGCTCTGCTACAGCACGCGCGCATCGTGGCGGCGCGTGGCTTCGGCCCTCTGGAACAAGAACCTCTTCTACCGGCTGCGCGAGACCGACCTCATCCGGCTCAGCCTCCATCCGCGCGATCTTGAGTTTCCGCTCATTCGGCGGCAGATTGATCAAATCCTGCGCTCCGCGTTGAAGCGCGGTTTCCAACCCACCACCTACGGCGAATATGTCGCGCGTTGACCTCCAACTGCATTCGCGGTTCTCCGACCGGCCAACGGAGTGGATTTTGCGCCGCCTCGGCATGCCGCAAAGCTACAGCGAACCGGAGATGCTCTACCGCAAGCTCGACGCCGCGGGCATGACCTACAAGACGATCACTGACCACAACCGCATCGAAGGCTGCCGCGCCCTCGCCCATTACCCAGACGTTTTTCTCAGCGAAGAAGTCACCACCTACTTCCCCGACGGCTGCAAAATCCACCTCCTCGTCTGGCATCTCAACGAGGTGCAGCACGAGGAAATCCAGAACCTGCGGCCCAACATTTTCGAGCTCGCCTCGTACCTGCGCCAGCAGCGCCTGCCGCACGGCGTCGCGCATCCGCTGGTCAACATCAACGGCCTGCTCACGGTCGAGCACGTCGAGAAACTCGTCCTTCTCTTCCGCTGCTTCGAGGCCCGCAACGGCAACCGCGAGCCGCTCGCGCAGGAAGTGTGCAATCGTTGCCTCGGCGCGCTGACGCCGGAGAAAATCAGCGAGCTGGCCAACCGGCACGGCCTTGAGCCGACCCACGCCGATGCGCATCGCAAGGTCTTCTTCGCCTCCAGCGACGACCACGGCGGCGTCCACCCCGGCGCGACCTTCACCGAGGTCGAGGCCGGGGAGGGCGTACACGAATTCTTCGCCGGGCTGATGGAGGGACGCACCACGCTGCACGGTCCGGTGGGCGACCCACTCATGTTTTCCAGCAGCCTCTACACCACCGTGTTCAGCTTCGCGCGCGACAAGATCAAGCGCGATGCCCCGGTCGGCGCGAATCTGCTGGGCAAGATGGCCGAGCGGTTCCTCGCTGGGCAAAACCCGACCGCCTTCTCCTTCGCCGAGCGCTTCGGCCACGTCACCGAGGCCATCCGCACCGGGCAGGCGCTCGATTTCGTCAAGCCGGGCGAGACCACCCTCGCGCGCGAAGTCGGCAACTTCCTTTCCGACCCGAAGCTTAAGCGCGCGCTCGACGAGATCATCGCCCGCGAGCCGAACGCCCAGCGGCGCTCGTTCCGCATGGCCTCGCACATCACCAACGAGCT
>Ga0116226_10001895_pt1 | contig 18168 bp, 11 predicted proteins | sample S1TSphfallax_FD_89692 | JGI IMG/M metagenome (GOLD analysis project Ga0116226, IMG submission 89692) | Host-associated microbial communities from peat moss isolated from Minnesota, USA - S1T2_Fa - Sphagnum fallax MG | ecosystem: Host-associated > Plants > Peat moss > Unclassified | place: USA... | reverse complement strand
TCATGAAGCAAGCAGTGAGATTACGTCGGTTGATACACCGGTGTCGTCATCAATGAAGTGGCCGAGCTATACCGCAGTGCACAGTGCTAGTGATATGCGCGAGCGACTGGCCGTCCTACAGCGCGCGGAGAATCCGCTACTCGGAGCAACCGATCCGCTTTTGTACGCGCTGGCCGAGCTACCTGACTACACGGGCGCCGATGGCGGATTGCCGCTTCGCATGCTGCTCGAACAAGAGTTGCGCCTGTTCGAGCGCCTATGCGAACAAGCCAATATCCGCCGCGATCACATGATCGGCGCCCGCTACTGCCTGTGCACCGCACTCGATGAAGTCGCGATGCAGACAGCCTGGGGGCAAGGCGGCGAAAACGGTGTGGCGTGGAATACCAACAGCTTGGCCTCAGCGTTCCACGAAGACAGTGAAGGTGGTAACAAGGTCTATCTGCTGATCGGACGCCTGATGAAAGATGCGGACGAACATATCGACCTGCTCGAAGTGATCTACCGCATCCTGAGCCTGGGGTTCGAAGGCCGCTACCGGCATGAGCCCGATGGTGCTCGCAAGCACCGCGCCATCCGCCAGCGGCTCTACGACGAGATCATGGCGCGGCGCGAGCCCGTGCCGGTCCCGCTATCGCCTCACTGGCAATCCGACGTACCAGGCAAACCCAAGCCGTTCTACGACTTCCCGGTCTGGATCACAGTCGTGGTGCTGTCCCTGATCCTTTTGGGTATGTACGGGTACTTCAAGTATGAACTACTGAACCGCAGCGCCGCCGTGCAAAAGCAGATTGCTGCCATCGCACAGATGGCGCCGCCCCAGGCGTCTGCGCCGATTCTCCATCTCAAGGACCTGCTGAAAAGCGAAATCGCCGCCGGCACGGTCAGCGTCAATGAGGACGCGCATCACAGTTCGGTGACATTCCGCGGCGACACGATGTTCGCGCCAGGCGGGGCAACGGTGAAAGCGACGATGAGCCCGCTGATCGGCAAGATCGCTGCGGAAGTCGCCAAGGTACCGGGCCAGGTGACCATCGCCGGCTACAGCGACAACGTGCCGATCCGCAGCGGCCCGTTTGCCTCGAACCAGGCGCTATCCGAGGCCCGCGCCAAGCAAGTGGCGCAGATGCTGCAAGCCGCTGGATTACCGGCAAGCCGGCTTGAAGCGGTGGGCCGGGGCGAGGCCGATCCGATAGGCGACAACAGCACCGCGCAGGGCCGGGCGCAGAACCGCCGCGTTGAAATCACGGTGGCCGAGTAAGGGATGAGTCAGACCGATCGGGATTCAAGTATGAAGATGTTGTCTGTTCTGGTATGGCGGCAGTGCCTGGCCTTTATTGCCTTGGTCCTTGTTGCGTTGGTGATCTGGTTTGTCGGGCCGCTGTTTGCATTCGGCGGCCTGAAGCCACTTGCAAGCCTTGGCATGCGCGTCTTCCTGATCGCGTTGCTGTTGGTCGGGTTGATGTTATGGCTGGTCGACTGGTCGACCAGCGTCGTCTTCGTCGTCTTGCTCTGCTTGCTGATCTGGTACGCGGCACCGCTTCTCGCCGTGGGCCAGGTCCAACCGTTCGTGTCGACGTCTAGCCGGTCAATCGCGATTGCGCTCGTGTTGGCCGTATTCACCATCTACTGGCTATTTCGGCTATGGCAGCGCATGCGTAGCGACGAGTCATTCCTCAAGAGCATGCTCGAGTTCGGCGGCAAGAAGGAACCATCGCCCGCGGCTGGCCATTTGCGCACGGTCAATGCGGTTGTGGTGGGCGCGCTGGCGCGGCTGAAGGTGATGCGCACGAACGCCCAAGGACTGGGCAAGCTGTTTCAGGGCAAGCACTATCTGTATGAGCTACCTTGGTATCTCGCACTCGGTTCGGCAGCATCGGGTAAGACCAGCGCCGTATTGAACGCGGGGCTGCCGTTTCCTCTGGCCGAGCGGATGCACACCGCGGCGCACGCTCGGACCGCTGGATCGAGCTCCATTGACTGCCGGATTGCTGAAGACGCGGTGCTGATCGACACGGCAGCCCATTACACGCAACACGGCACCTCGCTATACGCGTTGCCACCTTTGCCCGCGTCGCTTGACGAGGCGAAACAGAAAGCACGGGCCGGCACGTTGCCGGCAAATGAAAAACAGGCAGATGAAAAGCAAGCAGACGAAAAGCAGGATACATCCAAGGAGGCGGGAAGCGACACGGCTGAGCGGCGCAAGCTCGTCGACCTGGCCGAGTGGCTGGGTTTCCTGGGCATCTTGCGCCGGTACCGTCCGCGCACGCCGATCAACGGCGCACTGCTGACGGTCGATCTTGCCGAACTGACGAGCGTCGATGAGCACGCGCGCCTGGCCTATGCCGCACAGTTGCACGCACGTCTAACCGAGCTGCGTACCGAATTGGGCATCCGCTTTCCGGTCTACTTGCTGATCACGAAGATGGATCGGCTGCCGGGTTTCGCTGAATACTTTAGTTCCTTGACCGCCGAAGGCCGCGCGCAACCCTGGGGTTTTACACTCCCCTACAGCGACGAGACGATCACGCAGGGAGGCGTTCGCGCCCATAGTGACCGGGAACTCGATACGCTCGTGACGAGGCTTGCCGACGCTGTCGACACGCGCTTGGAGGATGAATATGATGAAGAAAAGCGTGCCAATTTGTCGGCCTTACCCGAAGCACTCACCGCCCTCATTACCCCCCTGGGCGATCTGATCGAGCGCGTCTTCCTCGACACGCGCCATGACGCCACCCAGCGCCATCCCACATTGCGCGGTGTGTACTTCACAAGCGCCATGCAAGACGGTCGCGCCATGCCAGCCGAGCGGCATACGTTGGTACAGCGGGCGCGGGCTGCGTCCGGTCGTGCCTCGGATGTATTCGCACCGAGGCAGACAAGCCAACACAGCTACTTCCTGCACGATCTGCTGACCAAGGTGGTATTCGCCGAGGGCCATCTGGTCCGGCCCAATCTACGCTGGGCGTTTCGCTTTCGCGTGCTGCGCCTGATCGGTCATGCGCTTGCGTTGTTGCTGTTTGCATGGCTGGCGCTTGGCTTGCGCGTCAGCTTCAGTCATAACACGGACTATCTCGGCGCGATCGGCCACAAGACGCAGGCGCTCACGGCCAGGGTGGCTCAGTTGTATCAGACGACCCAAGCCGAAGCCATACCGGGTACCTTGACCGATGCGCGGGATCTGCCGACGTACCGGGGCCTCGATCTGTCGAACCCGGCTAACGCCTGGCAATTCGGTCTCTATACGGCAGCCGATATCCAGGGCGAAAGCCATCGCACCTATGACGCACTGGAGGACACGTTATTGTTGCCGCCTATTGTGCACCGGATGGAAGCGGTGATCTCGCAAGCGATCGCGGACAAGGATGCGAAGACGGCCTACGACGCCTTGCGCGTCTATCTGATGCTCTACGACAAGGCGAAATTCAAGGCGCAGGATGTGCAGGCGTGGGTGCTCGACGACTGGGCGAAGACGGATAGTGCCGCCGTGTTCGGTGGACGCGCGACGATGATCGCCCACGTCCGGGAGCTTTTTTCCGGGGCTAGGGTGGTGCAGTCGCCTTTGATACGCAACGATGCCTTGATCCAGCAGGCGCGTGCGTTTTTGGATGGCAGTAACGCCACCGACCGGCTCTACGAACGCGCCAAGGCGGCGATGCAGGCGGATGCGCCGGACGAGTTCAGCCTGATTCGAGCCGTTGGCCCGCAGGCTGGGACGGTGTTTACGCGCGCCAGTGGCGCGCCGCTTTCGCGCGGCGTGCCGGGTCTTTTCACTTACGACGGATACCGAAATCTATTCGATAAGCGGCTGGCTGCGTTCGTGCAGGCGGCACGTGACGATGACGCGTGGGTGATGGGCCGGTCCTATCTCACCGGCGTGACCGACGCGGCTCAAAAAAAAACGCTTGAGGGGATGAGCGAGACCCGTGACGGCGACGATCCGCTGACCGCCGCCATCCGCCGCGAATATCTGTTGGAATACGCACAGCAGTGGGACGCGTTTCTCGGCGACATTCGCACCGTGACGGGTACCAGTTTGCCATTCAGCCTGGCGGTACTGCGCAGCTTCGCGGCGCCCGATTCACCGCTGACGCGTCTGGCGCGTGCAGCGGTGCACGAGACGACGCTGACGCAAACCATGGCAACGCCGGACGGGTCATTTCTGAAGAAGGCGACTGAGCGCTTGAGCCAGAACGCCGACCCGGCACTCGGCATTCGCGCGTCGGAGCGCGTCGAGCGTGAACTCGTCGATAACCACTTCGCCGCATTACGCGAGGTGGTGACGGGGCAAGCCGACGTACAGAACGGCACGCCAGCGCCCCCAGACCCATCGGGCAAGACTGGCCTGGACGGCGTGACCAACCTGCTGAACGACTACTACACGGCGCTGACGGTTGCCGATAACGCGCTGTCGAACAACAGCATGCCGCCATCCAGCGACACGGCAGCCAAGATCAAGATGACCGCCGATACCATGCCCGCGCCATTCCGCGAGGTGCTGCTGGCACTCGGCACCGATGGTTCGCGCGAGGTCAACCAGGGTATTGGGCAGCTATTGTCGAGGCAAATGCAGGTGGTGGTCGGTGACACCTGCCGGCTGACCATCGAAGGTAACTATCCATTCGCGCCCGACAGCCAGCGTGACGTGAACATCGACGACTTTACCCGAGTCTTCGCTCGGGGCGGCGTGATCGACGACTTCTTCACGAAGACGCTCGAGCCGTTTGTCGATACGGCCGCGCACCCCTGGCGCTACCGCACGCTACCTGGTGCGACGGAGCCAGTGCAGGGACCCGATCTCGAACCCTTCGAGCACGCGCAGGCAATCCGAGATGCGTTTTTCGGCGCGGCTGGCCAGCAGCAGCTCAGCTGGAAAGCCGATATCCGGATACCGGAGCTGGACCCGACCATCACCGGACTGATGATAGACATCGACGGACAAACGACGCTTTACCAGCATGGACCGGTCCGCCCCTTTACGGTGAACTGGCCGGGTGCGCGTGGCGGTGTGCATGCCGAAATCACTGCCAGCCCCCGTATCCGATCGAATAGCTCGACGATCTCGACGGACGGGCCGTGGGCGTTGATGCATTTGCTGCAGAAAGGGCAAATTGTCGAGACCGCAACGCCGGGCCGCACCCGCGTCGCGTTCGAGTTCGACGGACGCCGGGCCGTGCTTGATATCGCGAGTCCCGGTAGCGTCGCCAACCCGCTCACCAGCGACGTGCTGAAAAGTTTCAAGTGCCCGAGTTCCATGCCCATGCTCGATCTAGCCGATCACGGACCACCGCCCGGCTTGCCATCTTTAGCCACCTCGGCGGTTCCGCTCCCTGGTGGATCGTAATGCCTGTGTCGCTCGCACGGAGGAAGGGACCATGACGTCGCTATTCGAACCGGATTGTCATCCAGACCTCCATCCAACCAAGGTGCCGGCCCCCTTTCACGCACGCGTCGATGTCGCAGAGCGTGCGGACAATCCGCTCTTCGAAGCCGCACGCCCCTTGCTGCGGGCGCTGGCCGATATGCCGACGCATCTGGATGCCGATGCCGTCGATCCCTATCGACGATGGCTTGAACAGGAAGTCAGGCTGTTTGAGAAAATTTGCGCTGTGCTTCCGATCCGCTCGGATCATGTTCGCAACGCGCGGTACTGCTTGTGCGCGGCGCTCGATGAAGCCGCCATGCTGACCGACTGGGGCCGAGGCATGACGACGGGAGTGGAGTGGAGCGAACGTGGGCTATGCGTCACATTCTGCGGCGATCGGCAGGGCAGTGATCGGGTCTATCACATCGTCCGGCAGGTCTTGGCCGAGCCGTATGAGTATCGAGATCTGATCGATGTGATCCAGAATATCCTCGATCTCGGTTTCCAGGGGCGTTACCGCTTCGACGCACGTGGGCCACATGAACTGGCGCTAATCCGGCATCAGGTGCACGATGTCGTCATCCAGAACGACTCGCACATGCCGATTCCCAGGGGGGGCGCATTTCCCTATTCCTTGCCGCGCCCGCGGAGCCGGCCGATCGATCCTTGGGTTCGGCCGATAGTGCCGATAGTACGCGGCAAGAGGCTCTGCTGGCTGATTGGGGCTGTGCTGCTCGCTGTCTTGCTGGGCGCCATTGGCGATAGCGCTTACGAGCGACTGTCTCGTCGGCTACACGACGCGCAGACGATAGCGCCGATCGACCGCTTGGCGATGCGTCTGAATCTGCGCTTCAAAAGCGAAATCGCCGCAGGAACAGTCAGTCTGGCGGAAAACGCTGGGCATACCGCGCTGACGCTACGCTTTGACGAAATGTTCCAGCCGGGCGCCACCACGGTCAACCCCTGGGTGGGACCGCTGGTTGCCCGGGTTGGGCAGGAAATTGCCGCCATACCGGGGCAAGTCCTGATCACGGGTTATACCGACAGCGTGCCGCCAGGCAAACACAAGGGCGTGACCAACCAGGCACTTTCCGGGGCGCGCGCCGCGGCGGTAATGCAGATTCTCGCGGCGGCCGGCATACCGGCTGAGCGCCTTGCCGCGGCCGGAAAAGGCGATGCCGACCCGATCGCCGGCAACGAAACACCTCAGGGTAGATCGGAAAACCGGCGTGTTGAAATCACGGTTTCTGTGCCAGTGTCCTACCGTGACCAAGGGCTGGCGATGACGGTTCGCTAGCCCAGATCGACAAACGCCGCGAGCCTTGAATCTCGATCCTGGTTCTTGATGGCAGTCCCGATCGGACTGCAAGGCTTGGCGCCGGTCTCAACCGGACCGGCGTGGCGACGCCTGGGTCCGGTGGGCTACCATGCTCAGGCCGCAGCGCGCAACAAACGTGCCGCATCCAGCGCGAAATACGTCAGGATGCCGTCGGCCCCCGCGCGCTTGAACGCCAGCAACGACTCCAACATCACCTTGTCGTGATCCAGCCAGCCGTTCTGTGCGGCGGCCTTGAGCATCGCGTATTCACCGCTGACCTGATAAACGTAGGTCGGGTAACGGAATTCATCCTTCACGCGCCGCACGATATCCAGGTACGGCATGCCCGGCTTGACCATCACCATATCCGCGCCTTCGCCGATATCGAGCGCAACCTCACGCAAGGCCTCGTCGCTGTTGGCCGGATCCATCTGATAGGTCATCTTGTTGCTCTTGCCGAGATTGCTGGCCGAGCCGACCGCATCGCGGAACGGGCCGTAAAAGGCTGACGCGTACTTGGCCGCGTAGGCCATGATGCGGGTATGGATCCAGCCGCCTTTTTCCAACATGTCGCGGATCGCGCCGATGCGGCCGTCCATCATGTCCGACGGCGCGACGATATCGACACCGGCTTCCGCCTGGACCCGAGCCTGACGCACCAGAATCGACGAGGTTTCGTCGTTCAGCACGTAGCCGTTGGCATCCAGTACGCCGTCCTGGCCGTGACTGGTATAGGGATCCAGGGCGACGTCGGTCAGCACGCCCAGTTCGGGGAAGCGGGCCTTGAGTTCACGCACGGCACGCGGAATCAAGCCGGCCGGGTTGGTCGCTTCGATTCCATCGGGGGTTTTGATCGACGGCTCGATCGCAGGAAACAGCGCCAGCACCGGCACGCCCAAGTTCACGCACTGCTCAGCCACGCCCATCAGCAGATCGACCGAGACGCGCTCGACCCCGGGCATCGATGCCACCGGTTGGCGCACATTGCTGCCTTCCACGATAAACACCGGATAGATCAGGTCGTTGGTGGTCAGCGTGTGCTCGCGCATCAAGCGCCGGGAGAAATCGTCGCGCCGCATGCGACGCGGACGGAAGTGGGGGAAAACGCTCATCGACAGGGCCTTGTTCCAAAGACGTGAATGCAATAGGGGCGAAGCGTGCCTTCCGGTGTTACCGGGACCGCACCTCGAACGGGCATTCCGATATCATACCAATTGGGTTCGGCGGTTTCCGCCTACCCCCTCGCTTCACCTCCCTGAGCGGGGGCCGTTGCGGCCGGCGTAAGCCGGTTGCGATGGCATGTTCGGCCCGCCGTCTCGGACGGCGGGCTTTTTTCATGGAAAGCCGGGATGAGCCCGCGGTACAAGGGCCAGGGATGATGTGCCGGTATTAAGACCCTAAATTTCCGGGGTCGACGTATTGACCAGCCAGCCTTCCAGCGCGGCGTGCGCTTCGTCGATGCCGATGCGCTTCAGGGCCGAGAACAACTGCACGGTAAACTGACCCTGGCTGTATTGGGCCTCGTATTCGTCGAAAATTTTGCGGCTGGTGCGCAGCGCATTGACGGATTCCTGGCGCGTCAATTTGTCGCACTTGGTCAGCAATACGTGAATGGGCTTGCCGGTCGGGGCAAACCATTCGACCATGCGCCGATCCAGGTCGGTGAACGGGCGCCGTGCATCCATCATCACCACCAGGCCGCGCAACTGCGCGCGCTCCTGCAAATAGGTGCTGAGCAGGGCTTCCCAGTGTGCCTTGGCGGCACCCGGCACTTCGGCATAGCCATAGCCGGGCAAATCCACCACATACGCTACCGGGGCGTCTTCGGGGCCAACCGAGAAATAATTGATATGCTGCGTGCGGCCAGGCGTTTTACTCGCGAAAGCGAGCCGTTTCTGGTTGCAGAGGATGTTGATGGCGGTGGACTTGCCTGCATTCGAGCGCCCGGCAAACGCGATCTCGGGTTGCGGGTTTGGCGGCAAATCCCGCAGGTGGTTGACCGTCGTGAAGAAACGGGAGCGATGAAGGATGAATGCCATGGCATGCCGGCTGAAGCCGCCCAAACTGTTATTGTACAATACGGGCGCCCTGAGCAGGCCGGAAACCGGTCAGTAGCAGCCAAAAGAGGCAAGTGGCCGGCAGTCGGCCGTGCCGACAGGGTTCGTCGTTGGGTTTGGAGTCTAAATGAGCATTACCACGTCTGGCATGCAAGTCAAAACGGGACCGCGCGCCTGGCGCAGCGCGGTCGAATTGCTGGGCTCGATGCGTTTCGCCATCAGTCTGCTGGTGATACTGGCAATCGCCAGCATTATCGGCACGGTGCTCAAGCAGGAAGATCCTTACCCCAACTACGTTAATCAATTCGGTCCGTTCTGGGCCGACATCTTCCGCGCGCTGGGCCTCTACACCGTCTACGGTTCGTGGTGGTTCATGCTGATTCTGCTGTTTTTGGTCGCCTCGGTCTCGCTGTGCGTGCTGCGCAACGGTCCCAAGATGATAGAGGACATGCGCAGCTGGAAAGACCGGGTGCGCGAAAACAGTCTGCGCGCTTTCGGTCAGCGCGCCGAATACGAACTCGAAGGCGAGCGGGCTCAGGTTGCCCAGACGCTGGCCGTGTGGGCCAAGCGCGAAGGTTACAAATTTGTCGAACGCGAGACCGAAGGCGCGACCCTGATCGCAGCCAAGCGCGGCGCCTTCAACAAGCTCGGCTACATTTTTGCGCATTTGGCGATCGTGGTGATCTGCCTGGGCGCCTTGCTCGACAGTAATCTGATGATACGGGCGCAGATGTGGCTGCTCGGCAAATCGCCCGTGCAAGGCAATGCGATGATCAGTCAGATTGGCCCGGAGCACCGCCTGTCTGCGGCAAACCCGTCGTTCCGCGGCTATGCCTGGGTGCCGGAAGGCGATCATGTGCAAACCGCGATTCTGAATCAACCGAACGGCTCCTTGATCCAGGATCTGCCGTTCTCGATTCAACTGAATAAATTCGTGGTCGACTATTACTCGACCGGGATGCCCAAGCTGTTTGCCAGCGATATCGTGGTGACCGACTTCAAGACCGGCGCTCGCATTCCGGCGCGCGTTGAAGTCAACAAACCGTTCACCTATCGCGGCGTATCGATTTACCAGTCCAGCTTCGAAGACGGTGGCTCCAAGCTGCAGTTGACGGCCTATCCGATGAGCGGCGACGACACTCGCCCGTTCAACCTGCAAGGCATCGTAGGCGGCACGGCTGCCTTGAGCCAGCTGCCGGGCGGCAACACCATCGAATTCGCCGACTTCCGCGCGATCAACGTCGAGGATTTCCCGACCCAGAATCAAGCTCAGGCACCGGCCAAGGCTACCGATACGCGTAGCGTCGCCAGCCCAGCGCTGCAACGTTTGATCAATACCGGCATTGGTTCGGCCACCGACAATTCGGCCACGAAAAATCTGCACAACGTCGGACCGTCTTTCCAATACAAGATCCGCGATCGCGACGGCCAGGCGCGCGAGTACAACAACTACATGGTGCCGGTTACGGTCGATGGCGAGTCCCTGTATCTGGCCGGCATGCGCACCGATCCCGACCAGCCGTTCCGCTATCTGCGGATTCCGGCCGACGATGACGGCACGCTCAAACAATGGGTCTTGCTGCACGCTGCCCTGCAGAATCCCGCCTTGCGCGCCCAGGCTGCCCAGCAGTTCGCTGCGCGCTCGGCAAGCACCGCCGATGCGGCATTGCAACAGCACCTGCAGGAAAGCGCGCTGCGCGTCCTGACCCTTTTTGCTGGTGCCGATACCTCGGGTCCCGCCGGCAACCCGTCCAACGGCGGCTTCAACGCGGTCGCCGCTTTTATCGAAAAATCGGTGCCGGTCGCCAATCAACAGAAGGCCGCCGATTTGCTGCTGCGCATGCTGGAAGGGTCGACCTGGGATCTCTGGCAACTGGCCCGCCAGCAGGCCGGCCAGCCGCCGCTCGAAGTGACGCCGGAACACAGCCGCTATTTGCAAAGCGCGCTGAATGCGCTGTCCGACAGCTTCTTTTACGGCGCTCCGGTGTTGCTGCAGCTCGATTCGTTCACCGAAATCAAGGCGTCGGTGTTCCAGCTTGCGCGCGCACCCGGCGAAAATATCGTATATCTTGGTAGTGCACTGCTGGTGATCGGCATTTTCGCGATGTTTTTTGTGCGGGAACGCCGGCTCTGGTTATGGATCAAAGCGCTGCCTGCCGATGAGGCGGGTACAGCGGGCAAGACGCGCGTCTTGATGGCGATGTCGAGCGCACGCAAGACGCTGGACTTCGAAAAGGAATTCGCCCAAACCCGCGCCGCGCTGGGCGCGCTACTCGGCAGTGCGCCACTTGCCGACGAACGCGAACTCGCGCGCAAGACGGATTCGGATCAATCGTAAGAACTTCACCCCGACAGGCTATGCAAATTTCCTCAAGCACGACCGACGCGACGCTATCGCGTCAGGAATCGCTCTTCAAACGCCTGGGCCCGCTGGACTGGCTGTTCGCCCTGGCGCTGGCGCTGGGCGCAGGCTATAGCCTGATTCACTACAGCGCTTATACCAACTACTACGACAAACTGGTGCTGGTGGCTGCCGTGCCCGTGTTCTCGGTACTGGGCTGGCGCTGGAAGCCCGTGCGTCTGTTGATGGTCTCGATCGCGTTGCTCTCTCTGGGCGCGATCCAGCTCTATCACGGCGACCTGACGCAGGCCGATCATTCTTTCTGGCTCAAGTATCTGTTGTCCAGCCAGTCCGCGATTCTGTGGATGAGCGCCTTGCTGGTGATCGCCACACTGTTCTACTGGATCGGCATGCTGTCGCGCTCGCCGGCCGGCGGCAGCATCGGTTCGCGTTTGTGCTGGGCGGCTGTCTTGATGGGTTTTGTCGGTTTGATGGTGCGCTGGTACGAGTCCTATCTGATCGGTGCCGATGTCGGTCACATTCCCATTTCGAACCTGTATGAAGTGTTTGTGCTGTTCTGTCTGATCACTTCGCTGTTCTATCTGTACTACGAGCAGTATTACCGTACCCGTGCGTTGGGCGCCTTCGTGCTGCTGGTGATCAGCGCCGCGGTCGGTTTTCTGCTGTGGTATTCGGTTTCACGCGATGCGCAACAGATCCAGCCCTTGGTGCCCGCGTTGCAAAGTTGGTGGATGAAGATCCACGTGCCGGCCAATTTCATCGGCTACGGCTCGTTTGCGCTGTCGGCGATGGTTTCGGTCGCCTATTTGCTGAAGGAGCGCGGCATCCTGGCCGACCGCCTGCCGGAATTCGAACTGTTGGACGACTTGATGTACAAGTCGATTGCGGTCGGTTTTGCCTTCTTCACGATTGCCACCATACTCGGGGCGCTGTGGGCCGCGCAGGCCTGGGGGGGCTACTGGAGCTGGGATCCGAAGGAAACCTGGGCCCTGATCGTCTGGCTGAACTACGCCGCTTGGCTGCATATGCGCCTGATGAAAGGCCTGCGAGGCTCGATCGCCGCCTGGTGGGCGCTGACAGGCCTGTTGGTCACCACCTTCGCGTTCCTGGGGGTGAATATGTTCCTGTCGGGCTTGCATAGCTACGGCAAACTGTAATTATCGCGCGCTCCAGCGCCGTTCATGGCCGCCGCCCTCGATTTCGAGCCGGCGGCTTTTTTGTAGCCGGTGTATCTTTGAAACGAGGGAATAAAGCGCCGTTTTGCCTGTTTACCCAGTGCAGTCGAAAATTTATGAGACCGGATGTAAGGCCCGGCCACGTGCCACGACCAAGGGCTAGGTGCGCTTCGCTCATGATGGATGGCGGCGCGAATACTGTGTAGAACGCTGGCGCGCTTGCGCCTTGGAAAAAAGGTAGCGTATGTCGATCGAACGAATCAAACAACAGCGCGGCGATGATATTGCGGCTGGCGAGATCACCCCACAGGCAGTCTATGAGCAACGGCGGCGCTTGATGCAGTTGGCTGGCATGGGTACCGTCGGCGGCTTGCTGGGCTGGGCCGGCATGGCCGACGCCGAACAGGTGTCGCCCGACGCGCATGCACAAAAGCTGGCCGCCACCACCAATCCGGCCTATGTGGTGGTCGACAAACCGACCCCGTATCAGGACGTGACCACCTACAACAATTTCTATGAGTTCGGCACTGACAAGGCGGACCCGGCGCGCAATGCAGGCACGTTGCACACCCGTCCCTGGCAGGTCAGCGTGGAGGGCGAGTGTCATGCGCCCAAAACCTATGCGATCGACGACTTGCTGAAGCTTGCGCCGCTGGAAGAGCGTATCTACCGGATGCGTTGCGTCGAGGGCTGGTCTATGGTGATTCCGTGGATCGGGTACTCGCTGGCGGAAATCATCAAGCGCGCGCAACCCACCGGCAACGCCAAATATGTGCAGTTCATCTCGCTCGCCGATCCCAAACAAATGCCGGGGATCAGCCAGAACATCATCGATTGGCCTTATTCAGAAGGGTTGCGCATGGATGAGGCTATGCATCCGCTGACGCTGCTGACCCTGGGCCTGTACGGGCAGGTGCTGCCCAACCAGAACGGCGCGCCGGTGCGGATCGAGGTGCCTTGGAAATACGGCTTCAAAAGCGCCAAGTCCATCGTCAAGATCCGTCTGGTGGAAAAGCAGCCGCCGACCGCGTGGAATACGTATGCGCCGCAAGAATACGGCTTCTATTCCAACGTCAATCCGGAAGTGGATCACCCGCGCTGGAGCCAGGCCACCGAGCGGCGCATCGGCGACGGCAGCTTTTTTACGCCCAAGCGGCCGACCCTGATGTTTAACGGCTATGGTGCCCAGGTTGCCTCGATGTATCAGGGCATGGATCTGCGCCGTTTCTTTTGAGCGAGTCGACCAGGATGGACAAATTATCCGTGTCCGCCGATACCGGGTCTGCCGATCCGGCACCGGCCGTAGCGCTGTCGTCCGCCAAGCGTGCCGCAGCGGCGCCCGCTGCGCGAGCCGTACCTTGGGGCCTGACCGAGCAGCGTATCAAGTGGATCAAGTTGGGGGTGTTCTGCGCCGGCCTCTATCCGTTTGCGCGCTGGATCGTATTCGGCTTGACGCAGCAGTTGGGCGTCAACCCGGTCGAGTTTCTGACCCGTTCAAGCGGTTTATGGACACTGGTGCTGCTGTGCATCACGCTGGCCATCACCCCCTTGCGGCGCTTGACCGGCATTCCGCAATGGGTGCGTCTGCGTCGTATGCTGGGCTTGTTCGCATTTTTCTACGGCGCCATCCACTTCACCACCTATTTCTGGTTCGATCAGTGGTTCGATTTGACCTCGATCTGGCACGACGTGGTCAAGCGGCCGTTCATCACCGTGGGCTTTGGCGCCTTCGTGTTGATGACCGCCTTGGCCGTGACTTCGCCCCGCGCAGTGTTGCGACGTCTGGGCGGTAAGCGTTGGCAAGCCTTGCATCGCGCGATCTATGCGATCGCCGTGCTTGCCATCCTGCATTTCTGGTGGATGAAGGCCGGCAAGCACGATCTGGGACAACCCAAGTTGTATGCGGCGATCGTGGCGGTGCTGCTGGGCATACGCGTGGTGTATGCGCTGATGCAACGCGCCAAGCCGACGCTGGCGTCCCGCTGAATCGCGGCGCGACGCCCCGTACGGTTCAGCCCGGCAGCACGGTTTCGCCGGCCAGCAGTTGCTGCACCGTTTCGCGCGCGCGCGCCAGGTGCACGGCGGTGCCGTCCACCACGACTTCGGCGGCGCGCGGACGCGTGTTGTAGTTCGAACTCATCACGAAGCCGTAGGCGCCCGCCGACAAGATAGCCAGCAGATCCCCCGGCGCCACCGCCAGTGTGCGCTCGCGCCCCAGCCAATCGCCACTTTCGCAGACCGGACCCACCACATCGTAAAGCGCGGCCGGCGTATCGGTGCGCAGCCGCGCCGGCACGATCTCGTGGTAAGCCTCGTACATGGCGGGGCGGGCGAGGTCGTTCATGGCGGCATCGACGATGGCGAAGTTTTTGGCTTCGCCCGGCTTCAGATATTCGATACGGGTTAGCAACAGCCCGGCGTTGCCCACCAGCGAGCGGCCCGGCTCGAACCAGATTTCGCGATGCCCTTGCCCGCGCAGGGCAAAATGATCGAGCAGGGCGCGCACGAAGCTGCCGATATCCGGCGGCGTTTCAGCCTCATAGCGGATGCCCAGCCCCCCGCCGACGTCGATGTGGTGCAGATGCACGCCATCGGCCTCGATCTCCTCAACCAGTCGCAACAGGCGGTCGGCCGCATCGAGATAGGGGGCAATGTCGGTGATTTGCGAGCCGATGTGGCAGTCGATGCCGATCACGTCGAGGTGGCCCATGGCGGCTGCAGCGCGATAGGTCGCACGGGCGGCGTCATAGGCGACGCCGAACTTGTTCGATTTCAGCCCGGTTGAAATATACGGATGGGTTTTGGCGTCCACGTCCGGATTGACGCGCAAGGACACCGGCGCGCGCAGGCCCAGGCTTTGCGCGACCTGATTTAGGCGCTCGAGCTCCGGGATCGATTCGACGTTGAAGCACTTGACGCCGGCCTGCAGGGCGAGACGCATTTCGTCGGCATGTTTGCCGACACCGGAAAACACCGTGTCGGCGGCTTTGCCGCCGGCGGCCAGCACGCGTGCGAGTTCACCTGCGGAGACAATGTCGAACCCGGCGCCCAGGCGCGCGAAGATATTCAGTACCGCCAAATTGCTGTTGGCTTTGACGGCAACGTGTATGCGCGCCGGGCGTTGCCCGCAGGCGTCGGCATAAGCACGATAGGCTGCGGTGAGGGCGGCGCGCGAGTAGACGTAGAGCGGCGAGCCGAATTGTTCGGCAAGGGCGCGACAGGCGACACCTTCGACGTGCAATTCGCCTTGCACGTAGCTGAATGCGGGATCGAGCATGATGATTAGTGTTGGGCCGTGGCGGAACTGGCACCGGCCGAGGCGCTGGCGCCGACCGCCGCACTGGCGCCGATCGGGGCACTGCCCACAGGCGTTGAAGCAGGACGCGCCGCGCCATTTTCCGGCGGCAGCGGCTTGGGCAACGCTGGCACGACGGGCAGATAGAGCGGGCCAGTTTGACCGCAGCCGGACAAAGCCACTACTGCGAGCAGGGTAGACAAAGCCGTTACAATCGCACTGACGCGGAAGACGACAGACATTGGCGGAATCCGGAAAATTAACCGTTGGAGTGTAGCATGACCGATAGCGAATACCTGGCCCTGGCTGAGGCCGCTCTTGAGGCCATTGAGCAGGCCGTTGAGGCCAGCGGGGCGTCTATCGACACCGAGCGCAGCGGCAATGTGCTGACCTTGGAATTTGATGACGGCGGCAAGATCATCGTCAATTTGCAGGCGCCGATGCATGAAGTTTGGGTCGCGGCCAAAGCGGGCGGCTTTCATTTCAAATATCTGGATGGCGCCTGGCGCGATACCCGCAGCCAAACCGAACTGTTTGCCGCACTGAGCGACTATGCCAGCCGGCAGGCGGGTGAGCCTGTCTTGCTGAGCGCGGCCTGACCGTCAGCTCATGTCACTGTCGACCAAGGGCTGCCGACCAAGGTAACCGATGAGCCCCGGGGATAGGCGCGTCGGCAGTGCCCTTTTTTAGCGCTTAGGCCTAGGCCACGCGGCTGACTGCCGCGATCGCGCCGCTGCAGCAACAATGGCTTGCATTCAAACGCGTCTTGACGACGCTGCAAAGCCTAGGAGCGGCAGTGAAATATCTCACCTCACTTTGCGGTCGGCGCTTTGCCGCCGGTATCGACATACACGCCGACAGCGTGCGGGCGGTGGCGATGAGCCGCGCCTTAAGCGGCAACGACATGCCCTGTGTCGAACATATCGGTCTGGCCGAATTGCCGTTACATGCCATGCATGGCAGCCAGATTGCCGATCCCGCCCTGGTGTCGGCCGCGATCGTCCAGGCGCTGGGCGCTTTTTATACCCCGCGTAGCGCGGCCTCGCTGCGGGTGGTCATGGCGCTGGCGCCGGCGGCCTGCCTGATAACCACCATACCGTACAGCCAGTTGCCGCTCGTCACGCAGCCGCGCTGGGCCAGCTATGGGCCGGAGGCCTGGCGACTGGATCTGCTTGAGCCCGGCGTACGCGCCCATGCCGAAGCGCTGGCCGGCATCGAAGGCGATGCCCTGGCGCTCGATTGGTGGCACGGCCGCACGCCTTGGGGCGACCCTGATCACCTCAATTTTGCTGCCGCGACGCGTGAGCATATCGACGCGCGTATCGATGCCGCGGCCGGTGCCGGCCTGCAATTGGTGGCGATCGAGGTCGAGTCCAGCGCTGCGCTACGCGCCTGCCGTTACGATGCTCAGCGTGAAATGCCTGCGGATGCGCCCTATGTCGTCCTGTGGGTGGGGGAGGATAACCTGCATCTATGGATCGTGCGCGATGCGCGGCCGGTGCGTGAACTGCAGGCGCCCATGCAGCCGGATATCGCCACCGGGTGGCACCAATTGCTGGCCAGATACACGCGCTTCATGCTGAGCGAGACTGATTCACTCAGCTTCGTCGGTACGCCGCCGCTACCGACGCGCTCGGCGCCAAACGCGGTCTTTGTGGCGGGCGATCTGCAGCGTCTGCTTGAAGCCGGCTTCGCGTTGGAAGACATCGGCGCCGCCTTGCGCTGCCAGGTTTTCGAGTTCGACGCCGGTTGCCAGTGCGATGGCCGTCCCCCGGTTGTCCTTCCCGAGACGCGCCCGGCGGCGCTGGCCGTAGCTTTTGGCTTAGCGTTGCGCGGTGTCTGGCAATGAGGTTGCCCCGCTGGCTCGGCTTGCCCCGTGTCGGCAGCCGCTCGCGTTGCAGCGCACTGCTGCTTGAAGACAGTCCCAATCTGTTGCCCTACCGGGCGCTGCGGTTGGCTGCCTGGCGGCGTCAGCGCTGGCTTGAAGTGCTGCTGGCGGGCAGTGTCGGGGTGGTCGTCGCCTTGCTCAGCGCCTGGCTGGCGCGCTCACATCAGGCTCGGGCCGAATCCGTCACGGCCCGCTGGGTGGCGCAGTTGCATGCGCTCCAGCCCGCGCAAGACGAGTATGCCCGCCTCAGTGCCGCCTTGCGCGCGACCCGGCAGCGCGCTCGGGCGCTGTCCGATCTTGCCGTGACGCGCGACCAACTACTGTATCTCCTCGCGGCTTTGGGCGCGGGTGCCGGGCACGGCATCCAACTCGAACAGGTCCATGCTGTCGACGGTATCGCCACGGTCACGGGCAATGCCTTCGATCAACGGGCACTCAGCGCATGGGCGCATAGCCTGACGCGGGCCATCGGCGTCGAGTCCATCGAGATGAGCGATATTCGTAGTCAGGTTCCGAGTCAGGCTCCGAGTCAGGTTCCCAGTGCGCTAGCGTCTGCGATGCCGCCTTTGCCCATGTCACCCGCCAACTTGCATTTTTCGGCACGGATTTTACTGATAGGCGCCGGGCCGGCTTCACGACCCGACGCGAGGCCTCATGCCCTCCACGCGCGGCGTCTGCTGCGCCCCGTCTTGGGTTCGACCCACC
>Ga0116226_10001894_pt1 | contig 18178 bp, 16 predicted proteins | sample S1TSphfallax_FD_89692 | JGI IMG/M metagenome (GOLD analysis project Ga0116226, IMG submission 89692) | Host-associated microbial communities from peat moss isolated from Minnesota, USA - S1T2_Fa - Sphagnum fallax MG | ecosystem: Host-associated > Plants > Peat moss > Unclassified | place: USA... | reverse complement strand
TGTAGTTATAGATTAATGGCTGCATTTACTTGTAATGGTTGGCAGATTTTTTTCTACCCATTGTTTAACGAACAATGGGTAGAATTGCGTAATAGGGTTCATGTTTTAAAAAATGAGTTACCTAAAGAAGAATTTATTACACATTCAGATGTTAAATTATTAAAAGCATTGAATATTGGCATTAAAGAAAAAATCCCTCAAGACCCTTTTGCTAGTCACTTTACTTTGCAAAAACCTTTGCAAAAGTATAGTCGGATCAAAAAAATGGGGCTACCTGAACGATATAGATTATTCTTTAGAGCATTCAAAGAACAAAAAATCATTATTATTCTTTGGTTAGGTTTTCCTCGGAAGGAAGGCGATAAAAAAGATTGTTATCAAGTTTTTAGTAAAAAAGTTGAGAATGGGGATTTTCCTGAAAGTATTGATAATTTACTTACGGAATGTCAACTCCATGACTAAAGACCCTATTAGGCTGGCAATTTACGATAATTATTTATGAAATTAAATGAGGTTGTCCCCTGGGGTAGAACTCTTGAAGAGTACAAGCTGATGTTTGCCTTATCAGATGCAGACCTGAATATGAAAATTCTTGGATGTGGTGATGGTCCTGCCAGTTTCAATGCTGAAATGACAGAACTAGGACATTCAGTTGTGTCTATTGATCCTCTCTATCAGTTTTCTGGTGAACAAATCAAACAAAGAGTTCTAGAAACTTACGAGCCAGTCATCAAGCAGGTTAAACAAAATTCAAACCGCTACATTTGGAAGAACTTTCGGAATGCAGATGAACTTGGTTATGCTCGTCTAGCAGCGATGGAGAAATTTTTGTTGGACTATGAAACTGGTAGAACAGCAGGGCGCTACTTACCGCTATCTCTACCAAATCTAGAACTAGCTAACAATCAATTTGGGTTATGTGTGTGTTCCCATTTACTCTTTCTTTACTCTGAGCAGCTATCACTCGATTTTCACATCGCATCTATTCATGAACTTCTGAGAATCTCTCCAGAGGTGAGGATTTTTCCATTGTTAAAACTTGATTGTGAACTATCACCCTATATTGAGTCAGTGATCCAAACGTTTTCCAGTCAAGGATTTGATGTAAAGGTTCAGCCTGTTGCTTACGAATTTCAAAAAGGGGGCAACCATATGTTGAAGATTATGACGAGGGTTAGCGGATAAATATTAACGGCTGTCAAGCCTACGCGATTTGGAATTTCTGGTGATTTCTCAGCCTCCCAGTCATAGCGATAGAATTTTGAGCGATAGTATTGAATCTAGCCCTAGTTGAGTTGAGGTACTACCCATGACAGCCTCAGTAGAGTATATCCCCGTTACCCCAATTGAGTACCCAGATGAGGACGGTAAGCCGATGGCTGAAGGTGATATCCAGTGCAGTTACTTGACTTATGGAAGAAATGTGCTACGGATTTATTTTCAAAATCATCCAGATGTATACGTCGCTGGTAATCTATTTATTTACTACGAAAAAGGTTATCCAGAATCAGTTGTCGCTCCAGATGTATTTGTGGTGTTTGGAGTGGAAAACCGTGATAGACGCTCTTACAAAACCTGGGAAGAAAATAATCAAACCCCAGATTTTGTTCTAGAGATTACCTCAAAAAGTACCCGCAGTAAAGATCAAGGTGCAAAAAAAGGAATTTACGCCTTTCTGGGAGTGCGTGAATATTTCCAATATGATCCTACAGGCGATTATCTCAATCCCCAACTCCAGGGTTTACACTTGGTCGATGGGAATTATTTCCCAGTGACAACTAATACCCTGCCAGATGGTACAGTATCCTTAGCTAGTCAAGTTTTGGGGCTAGAGTTACGCCTAGAAGCAGGAAAATTGCGTTTTTACAATCCAGCTACGGGTCAAACACTCCTAACTCATGAAGAGGAAGCAGCGGCACGACAAGCCGCAGAAGAGGCTCGACAGCAAACAGAGCAAAAGGCGCAAAGATTAGCTGCTAAACTCCGAGAATTAAATATTGATCCAGATAGCCTTTAGCTAAATCTGACAGAAGCCTCTCGTCTCATGTTTGCTTGATTGTCTATTAAACTCTAAGAGGTCATTTATAAAGTAAAAACAAGATTACCTGTAGGGTGGGAAAATAACACCCACCCTACTCTTGCTTAATGAAAGTTAGACAATAATCTTAAAGCTCTCCGTTAATCTTACGCCTGATGATTTCCATCTGGGCTTGCATATCAGCTTCAGTCACAGGCATAGGATACTTTGGAGAGTTAGGGTCTCGTTTGCTCATCAAAAAACGTAGAGCTTCAATGTCTTCGCGGTTTTCCACGACATAAGCTCTCAATTCTGTAAAACTCATTTGCTCATAATTCGGGTTCATTGACAAACTCCCATTCGCCATTGGGATAAACAATAATTTGAAGATCATCTCCAGCTAGGATGTAAACCTGTCCGGTTTTGTCGTCAAATCGAAATAAACGGATGTCTTTATAAAGATTTGACAGCATTTGACAAACCCTTAAACAGGCTAAGGCTTGCTCTGTTGTTGGTAAAATAAACGCTCCTCACTACTAATATAGGGTAGGCAATGCCCACCCTACTGCTGTTGATTACTTTTTGTGAAGACTATAGCGGACGGTAGACGCGATAGTTGATTTCGGGAAAGATATTATCCATTAACTCAACTTTTTCTAACCAACCACTGTCAACTTTGCCGATTTTCACGTCTTCGTAGAGCTTATTGAACCGCATCAGGTGCGATCGCGTCCGTCTAATTGCATAGGGTACCATTGTTCCCGTCCGCATAATAAATGCCCAGTCAGAAGACTGTGCTAATAGCAGTTCCCGCGCCGCTTGGTTAAGCGCTTTCCACTGCAATTCATCCTCTGGTTCCAAATGCGAGATTTCAATCATCCGTTCAGCAGCTTTGTGCAAATGCGGATAAATCCACGCATTTGTTTCGTTTAACCAATACTCATGGAAACCCTTGAAACCCCAACTCGACTGCGAAGGACGACAGACTTGCTGCGTTGGCTGCTCTCGCAAATAGTCTGCTAAATGGGTCATTTGATAAGTTCCTTGGTCATACCATGATTTACGGAATAGATAATCGATGAACCAGGGGCCTTCATACCACCAATGTCCAAATAACTCTGCGTCATAAGGCGAAACGATAATTGGCGGACGCTGCATTATGCCATAGAGATGCTCAGATTGCCGCTCTCGGTTATACATAAAGTTAGCAGCGTGTTCTGCTGCCTTTTCCCTAGCCCAATACGGATCGTAGAGTGCCTTATCTGAAAGTCCTAAGCCACGCCCCGTAATTTTATGATACTTAATGCCCGTGTTTTTCCGTTGACCATTGGGCATGATATAGGGCTTGATGTACTCATATTCTGCTTCCCAGCCCAAATCTTTGTAAAATTCTCGATATTCCGCCGCCCCAGGATAGCCCACCTCAGAAGACCATACCTGTTGTGAAGATTCATGATCTCGACCAAAGACAGCAACACCAGTTTCTGTATAAATTGGTGCATAAGTGCCAAAGCGCGGCCGGGGACGGGCGTAAAGGATGCCATGCCCATCTGTGAGGAAGTAGCGTAACCCAGCATCGGCTAGCATCCGATCTAAACCTTCATAGTAGGCGCATTCCGGCAACCAAATACCTCTGGGTGCTTGTCCAAAAGTTTGCTCGTAATGCTCACAAGCTACCTGAATTTGCGCCCACACCGCCTCTGGATACATTTTCATCAACGGTAAATAGCCGTGGGTCGCACCGCAGGTGATGATTTCTAGATTATTACTGTCTTGGAACTTCTTAAAAGCTGTCACCAAGTCACCCTTATAGCTTTCCCATAGCTTACGGGCTTCCTTAAACTCAGTAGTGTAATATTCCGCTAAATAACGAAGATGCCCGTTATTAACATTATGTTCTGCTTCTAGTTGTATAAGTTCTTCTAGTTGGGCTAAGTGTGCTTCATAGCGTTCTTGCAGTAGAGGATCGCGGAGCATTGACACCAGAGGTGGTGTCATACTCATCGTGATTTTAAAGTCGATACCGTCTCGCTTTAAGCCTTCAAATACTTTCAATAATGGAATGTAGGTTTCTGTGATGGCTTCATAGAGCCATTCTTCCTCCAGCACGTAGTCACTTTCCGGATGACGAACGAAGGGCAGATGTGCGTGGAGTACAAGCGCGACGTAGCCGATAGACATAGTGATTTTGGGGTGATACTTGTAAGTTGAAGGTTGAGAGGTTTGGCTGAAATTAACAATATTTTAAGACTTTATGGGGATCGTAAGAATAGTTTTCAATTGAGTTAAATATAGTGCTTGTGGGGGTACAGCATTATTGTGCCTCCACTGCATGTTTTTGCTGTCACGTAAAAATGTAAACTCAGTATTACCCAAAATTTTGTGATTTGAACATTACGCAGATGGTAATCGTTCAGGGGGGTCTACCGAGATCAACCGAAGAGGACAGTAAATACTGTTTGCTAAGACTGTATAATAATGGGTTGTTATTATGTCCTTCTCTAACACGATCTATCGCATAGTTGATGGCGTAACCATTCCTGGCGTATTTCTGCAAGCCTTTATCAAAAATGGAGACCACTATTATGTTACTGAAATTAAGGTCTATAAAGACGGCAGAATTGATTGCTGGGGGATGGTTGACTTTGATGGTTTCAAAGAAAAGGTGAGCAAAGGTTGGGTTAGAACTCATCTGCCTGAAGGAGCAAGAGTCTCAATGATGGTGTCTGGTCTTAATTTCACCGCCCATCAAGTGAAGTCAAGAGTTGAGGAGCAGGAGTTTGTTAAAGAAGTTGAAGACGAGATCCGACGACTCAATGGGCAGCTAACAACAGGAGAGATTTGCCGACAGGCATTAACAGAATACAAGCATGAGCCAAACGAGGCAAATAAGGAGTATTTGCGCCAAGCCTATGATGCTGTTCCTAAACACTGTCGCATATATTTAGGTGATATGGACGACAAAGATTCGGAATATCGCTCAATTCTAAACAGATGGAGCGACTAGGAGGAACCAACATCGGTACAACATTTCGTTGGAACGGCGGGACAGGGGTAATCGGATACGAAGCAAAGGTTATCTCCACTCTTCAACTGTTTCTATACAAAAAAATGCTTAACTCTAACGCCAAAACCTGGTAACAGTGGTGATGTGATTTCGTCATTAGCCAACAAGGTTGCTATCAGTTTTAATTGGGCAGTTTCTCTACGATAAACTTCTAGCTGCTGTAATTGCCAATTTGCAATCCAATACTCTTGCACTCCTGTGGATGAGTATAGTTTTAGCTTGGCTTCTCTGTCTCGACGTTCGTTAGTTGTCCCAGCAGAAAGCACTTCCACAATGAGTTCTGGCGCTCCTCTCAAATGCCCTTCGTCATCTAGTAATAGTGCTAAACGCTCATGACTAATCCAAACTACATCGGGTATGACATTATCGGCATCTGTAAAAATTATGCCGGGAGTTGTAATAGTTTCACCTAGTTTACTGGCACGAGACCAAATTTCTAATTCTAAATAAATATTACCCGCAGTCCCTTGATGTTTCCAGTGAGGCGCTCTAGTCACAAATAGTTCTCCGTCAATAATTTCATAGCGCTTCCATTCGTCAGTTGTGAATAATTCTAAGTCTGAGGTTGTCCAACGAACTTGATCGGATATTGTTTGGTTCATAGCACTATTTTCCCATGCCTAATTGAGAGATAAAATTCTATTTTCAGAATATTTGCTCAGGGTTAATACCTGCCGCTCGCAAGCGTTCTGCCAATATTGCCGCGCGTTGACGTTCTTGTTCTAGTTGTTGGTTTGCTTGCTGTAACTCTTGATTCACTTGCTGTAACTCTTGATTTACTTGCTGTAACTCTTGATTTGATTCTTCCTCCGGCAACATCACCAGCTGTCTATCTGGTGTAAAAAAGCGTAATTTACCGTCCTCAACTCCCAAATACAGCCCTAATTGCTGACTCCACAACCAACCCGAATCAGTGGGAGCAAGTTCTTGATATTGCCCATCAACTATGTGAAACCCCTGTAACTCTAAGTTATTTGGGTCAAACCAGAAGTAATCTGGAGTGCGAAATGTATTCTGGTATATTTGCTTTTTCAAACCTTTATCAACCGAGGCAGTAGAATCAGATAACATCTCAATAATCACATTGGGGTATTTGCCGTCTTCTTGCCACACAACCCAGCTTTTGCGGTCTTTTTTTTCTGTATCTAAAACTACAAAAAAATCAGGGCCTCGAAATTCTTCTGATTTTTTCTGGTTGGGACTGAAATAGATAGTCAGGTTGCCGGTAGCATAAAAATCCTGACGATCGCGCCACCACCATTTAATCAGGCGGATAAGTAAATCGATTTGTTCGCGGTGTAAATCAGATTCCAAGGGGGGTTCGTCACTATAGATATCGCCTGGTGGGAAAATTATACTATTAGTGACATCTTGTAAACTAGGGGGGGCAGCAAGGGGCTGAGACATACAAGATACTTTTTCTGTTTGTATCTTATCTATGCTATCGTGACAAAGCTTTGCATGGAAGCGCGACACCGATAGCCTTCGCGCAGCGTCTCCAAGAGTTGCGTTAGCGAGTCTTCTCCCTTGGCGCTAGCCTCTCCCAATGTGAGAAGGGGAGACGCTTTGAGCGAACGAGCGTCACAGCCCGTCGTAGACATCGTACTTCTTATTCCTCATCCCGATATAATTCTTGCAAGTCCTGTAATTGAGTCTTACGGGAAATGCGGCGATATTTTTTACTTTCTAGCTTGGGCTCATATTGACTTTGCCCTTTGCCTTTGCTTTTTAACTTCATGGTAGATTCTGGATCGGCTTGTTGGTGTAGCTGAGTTTGATGAGCGATCGCAGCATCCAAAAATTCTAAATAATGTTCATATCGTTCCCAGTCTCCCCGCACTGCACATTCCGGCTCGTCTCGATGCAGACAATCACTAAAGCGACAGCTAGCAACTGCTAACCGCTTTCTTGCTTCTGGGAAATAATATATTAATTCTTCAGGAATACAATCCATGTCCGGCTGATTAAAGCCGGGAGTGTCTGCCAGCAAACCACCGCTAGGTAACTCAAATAATTCTATATGGCGAGTGGTATGACGACCACGAGCCAGTTTGCCAGAAACTTCTCCGACTCGCAACTTGGCAGAGTCAATTAGCGTATTAATCAGGCTAGATTTGCCCACGCCGGAAGGCCCAGCAATTACAGTGATTTTATTGCTCAAATATCTGGTTGTTTGGTCAGTATTTATACCATATTTTACGCTGATAAATACTGGTTGATAGCCCCAACCAAACAGGCGATCGCTAACTTGTTGTTGTTCTTGCTCTGAAATTAAATCACTTTTATTCAAGCATAAAAGCACATCCAAACCAGTAGACTCAGCCTTAATCAGAAACCGACTCAGTTGATAAGGTTCCAAAGGTGGATCGGCAACGGCAAATACCAATAAAATTTGGTTGACATTAGCGATCGCTGGACGATCTAACTCGCTTTGGCGCGGTAAGACATCAGCAACCGCTCCCCGTCCCCCAGCCCAATCTGGCTCTTCAACCACAACGCGATCGCCTACCATCACCTGTTGTCCGATTTTTTTCAGCCGGGTTCGGCGAGTACACAGGAGGAGAGGGGGATAAGGAAGATGAGAATTTTGCTTCCCCATCTCCCTCATCTCCCCATCCTCTTGATCCAGCTGTACTCGGTAAAAATTAGCCTGTACAGCAAGCACCGTACCCAATAACTGTCCAGTTGCGGCAAAATTTTCCCCTGTCATTGGCCAGTAACTGGACGGCGCACTAACAGAGAAAAATAACTAGTACAGTCTGTAATTTGTTCCACCTGATAACCTGCCATTGTCAGACTATCGGGAACCTGTTCAATCGGCTCACCTGGGTCTAGCCAGACTTCTAGCAAACCTCCCAATGGCATTTTCTCCAGACGGAGTTTTGTCCGAACAAAATTAATTGGGCAAGGGGTGCCGCGTAAATCAAGTTGAGCATCGGGAGTTAAAAGAGAAGAGAGCTTCATTACTTAAATAGATTTCCCAAGAATCCTTCTAGACCACCTTTACCAGTGCGATCTCCCTTAATTTTAGCCAGCTTCTCCAACAGTTCCCTCTCCTCTGGGGTCACTTTGTTGGGAATATCAATTAATACTGTCAGCATATGATCCCCTCGACTGACGGGATTACCCAAGCGAGGAACGCCGCGATTTTCCAGTTTCATCACTGTATTGGGTTGGGTTCCAGCTGGAATAATCAGTTCGACAGGGCCATCTACCGTATCTACCTCTAAGCGACAACCTAAAATCGCTTGCAGGTAGCTAACTTTGATTTCCGAGAGAATATTAATGCCATCCCGTTGGAATTCTTCGTCCTCATTTACGAACAAGTAGACATATAAATCCCCAGGAGGGCCACTGCGCTGACCGGCATCTCCTTCACTAGAAATTCGCAAGCGTGTACCATTATCTACCCCAGCCGGAATGGTAATTTTTAGTTTCTTTGTGACTTGATTTGCGCCCTTGCCATCACAGGCATCACACTTATCTTCAATCACCATCCCTGTGCCATTACAGGTAGGACAAGTCGAGACTTGGGTGAAACTGCCAAATGGCGTTCTGGTGACACGGCGGACTTGACCCGATCCGCTACAAGTCGAACAAGTCCGCGGGCGGGTTCCAGGTTTAGCCCCAGAACCGCTACAGACTTCACAATTTTCTAGATGCGAAATACGAATTTCTTTTTCACCGCCAAAGACCGCTTCCCGAAAGTCTAACTTCAGGTCTAGCCGCAGGTCATCACCCCTGGCAGGTCCACTGCGCCGTCTTTGTTGCGTGGGACTACCCATACCGCCAGCAAAGCCACTAAAAATGCTTTCAAAGATATCGGCAAAACCACCCATATCGCCGACATCTTGGAAGCCCCCGCCAGCAGCACCAGACACACCCTCTGGGCCAAAGCGATCGTAACGAGCGCGGGTTTCTGGTTCTGAGAGTACCTCATAAGCGCGGTTAATCTCTTTAAAGCGATCCTCCGCTCCCGGTTCTTTGTTCACATCTGGGTGATACTTCCGGGCTAAACGGCGATAGGCTTGTTTGATTTCTTCTTTGTCGGTGTCACGAGAGACACCCAGGATTTCATAATAGTCGCGGGCCATATAGCAAAGGTAAAAGTTAGAAGGAAGAAAGCAGAAGGCAGTAGAACGTCACGGTCACTTGCTACCCTACAGAAAGGCTTTGCCTACGACTCTGAAAGAGCAATGCAGTGTCCTTCAGAGGGCGGCTTGCCGGAGGTCAGGCAGAAGATAAAATTAATTTTTGTTAATAACTGATTTTACCCTTTACCTTTTACAAAAATCACCGACAAATTTTGAGCAACAGGTGCTTTCCTCGTGGGAGAGGACAAAAGCCACAGAAGCTAGCAGCAGGGGAAGCCTCTGCTCAGACTTCTGACTGCCGAGTCGGCTGTCTCTTTTACAATTGTGCTACGTAGGAGAGGAAAACCCCGCCCATCAACCAGAGGGGCTAGCCGCACCATTAGGTGTGGAAAACCACCCTTATGCTTTGGCTCGCATTTGAACTGGCATACTATCTAGCCCACAGTAATTTGCTTCTACAATCTAGCAAACCACTGGGGTCTTGTGAAACCTCACTAAAATTTATAATTAATATACTTAGATATATTAAAATGTATTAACAAAAATCTGCAAGTTAGGGGAATGATTGGGGACTGGGAAATAAGGGAGCAGGGGGAGATGAGGGAGCAGGGGAAGATGAGGGAGCAGGGGGAGAAGAACTATTGATTATTGCCCAATGCCCAATTCCCAATGCCCAATTCCCAATGCCCAATTCCCAATTCCCAATTCCCAATGCCCAATGTCCAATGCCTATGCCCAATTTCCAACCCCTAATCTATCGCCTCATAATCAACCTGTGCGGTACTTTCTTCGTCAAAATCAAAGTTGAATTGTGGTATTAGTGTACCGTTCATTGGTGAGTCTACTTCTGGGGTAAAGAGACTAGCAGAAGCCTCTTCAGTCTCATCACTTTGGCTGTTAGCTCGATTGTAGACATCAGCACCAATTGCAAATAGGGTTTGTTGGAAGTTGTCTAAGCGTTGCTTAAATTCCACTGTGGAGATACTGGAGTCAATCATGGCAGCTTGAAGTTGTGCAACTTTTTCACTGGCCAAGGTTTTCATCTGCTCGCCGATAAAGTTGCTATTATCCTTGATTGTGGATTCGTAACTGAACAACAGATTATCTGCTTGGTTTTTGAGTTCAACCAGTTCTTTACGTCTTCTATCTTCTTCGGCAAACAGTTCAGCCTCTTGGCGCATCCGTTCGACTTCATTGGTACTCAAACCACCTGTATTGGTAATCCTGATACTCTGTTCTCTACCTGTACCTTTGTCTTGGGCAGAAACCTTCAGGATGCCGTTGACATCGATTTCAAAGGATACTTCAATTTGCGGCACACCACGGGGTGATGGGGGAATCCCTGCTAACAAAAACTTGCCGAGACTCTTGTTATCTCGTGACATTGCCCGTTCACCTTGGAGAATATGAATTTCTACCGAGGTTTGCCCATCAACTGCTGTGGAAAAAATTTGTGACTTACTGGTAGGAATTGTGGTGTTGCGTTCAATAATTTTGGTGAACACTTCACCCAAAGTTTCAATTCCCAGAGACAGGGGGGTGACATCCAATAGTAAGAGATTATCGACTTCGCCACCCAACACCCCGGCTTGGATAGCTGCTCCCAATGCTACCGCTTCGTCAGGGTTGATAGAGCGATCGGGGGCTTTGCCGTTGAAAAACTTAATCAGCGCGTTTTGGACTGCGGGAATACGGGTAGAACCACCTACCAAAATAATCCGGTCTATGGATATTGGTTTGAGATCCGCATCTTTGAGCGCTTGGATCATCGGTTCGATGGTCGCTTCAATTAATTGTCCGGCAAGCTCTTCAAATTTAGAGCGGCTGAGTTCCATCTCCAGATGCTTTGGACCGGTATCATCAGATGTGATAAACGGCAAGTTGATGGAGGTATTCACCATACTGGAGAGTTCAATTTTTGCCTTTTCTGCTGCTTCCCGTAGGCGTTGCAATGCCATCTTATCTTGGGAAAGGTCGATTTTCTCTTGTTGCTGGAAGCGTTCTATCATCCAAAGCACGATCGCATTATCGAAGTCGTCTCCACCTAAGTGGTTGTTACCACAAGTCGCCTTAACTTCAAAAACGCCATCTCCAAGTTGCAGGATCGATACGTCAAAAGTACCTCCTCCTAAGTCAAATACTAAAATTAGCTGCTCTTGGTCTTGCTTGTCCAATCCGAAAGCTAAAGCCGCAGCTGTTGGTTCATTGATGATTCGTAGGACTTCTAATCCTGCAATCGTGCCAGCATCTTTAGTGGCTTGTCTTTGAGCATCTGTAAAATATGCGGGTACCGTGATCACTGCCTGAGTGACTTCCTCACCCAAGAAGTTTTCCGCATCCTGTTTGAGTTTTTGCAGGATCATAGCGGATAGTTCTTGTGGCGTATAGTTCTTTGAGCGAATTTGCACATCAACGGTATCGTCTCGACCCTTGATACAGTTGTAGGGGACGCGATCGCGTTCTGTTTCGGTGTCTTCCCAACGCCGCCCGATGAATCGTTTAATACTGTAAATTGTGTTTTCGGCATTGGTTACGGCTTGGCGCTTTGCCAATTGACCAACCAAGCGATCGCCACTCTTCCCAAATCCCACAATACTTGGAGTAGTTCGTCCACCTTCAGAATTGGAGATCACCAGTGGTTGACCGCCCTCCAAAACTGCGACGCAACTGTTAGTAGTGCCTAAATCAATCCCAATAACTTTTCCCATACTTGCCAGTATTTTTACTGATTCTTTCTGCTGTAATATGTCGCGGACTAACTTTTTGCAAGGAACCAAGGCTAGCGGATAACGGCTGTACAACTCCTGTTGCTGGTAGCAAGCGAGAAATTGCAACCCATGCGAGTTATCCAAAGCCTTGTCCTTGTCTAGGTACGCGATGCTCGTCCTTGCTAGAACCCAGGCACTTTTGGTCAGCGAGACGAGCAACTACAGCTTAACTGTTGGCTGGACTCGACTGATCTTCCTCCAAAGAAGGTGTATCTTCCTTGGGAGCAGCTACTTTGACCATTGCATGGCGCAGCACACGATCGCCCAAGTAATATCCGCGCACTAACTCTTCTAACACTGTTCCTTCAGGATGTTCATCCGTAGGTTCCCGCATTACTGCTTCATGGAGGTTAGGATCAAATTCTTGACCTTCAGGACGCATTGGTGATACACCCAAGCGCTTCAGGCTATCTACTAATTGCTTGTAAACGCCTTGGTAACTTTTGTGCATGGTCATTTCGCCTTCAGATTGCGGTTTGAGGTGCGATCGCGCCCGCTCAAAATTATCGACCACTGGTAACAATTCCAGAATCGTGTTCCCCTTCATCTGCGTCTCTAACTCTTCTTTTTCTTTGCTAGTGCGTTTCCGATAATTCTCAAAATCAGCGGCAATCCGCATATATTGAGTACTACGCTCTTCTAGTTGCGTTTTGAGAGACTCAATTTGTTGAGTCAGTTCTGCCAAAGCTGCCGTTTCCACTTCAGTTTTCTCACTTGCAGCGACACCAGTTTCTGGATTGAGAGTAGCTGTATCTCCCGGTACATTGGTTTGGGCTGACACTTGCTCTGTAGCTTCGCTACCAGATTCATTGAAATTAATTTGGGCTGGGGAGTCACTCTTCATTACTTGCTTTACCTCTGTTGGTTCACCCAATTGCTGGCTTGTATTGTTTATCTGTTTATTCTCATCCATCATTGTCCACTCATTCCAGATGCTTTTTATGGCAGTGTATCTCCACAGTTTGCAACATTCGCCATTTACGACTTGCAACTGAGGCTGATTTTTTGCCGACAAGTTCCTGGAAGTCCCTAACTGTTTTCTTATTGTGACAAATGGTGAACACGTTAGTGTAGACACCATTAAGGCGGGAACCCGAACGAGTAGTGTACCTCTAGGAGTAAGTAATTTGGAAGAGTGGCGCTTAATGTGATATAATCTCCGCGCCGCCCTTCTCTACGAGACGGCGTGGGGCTGCTAGCGGGAATAGCTCACCATTTAGCAAGAACTCTGAGTGGCAATTTTCGTTGCTCAGAAGTTCGGTGACTTAAGACTTTTTTGGGAAATGAGAATTCTGTCTCACAGGCTGGGAATACTTTAAGTAGAGGTTTCCCCTACTCATTCGCTCATTTATGACTTACTCGTCACCACAACGGCGCAGTACCGCTCTCACTACCAGAACAGAGTTTTCGCCCTTCGGCAACAAGCTAGTGCAATCTGGCTATGTCAATACCGAACAGATGAGGCAGGCATTAATTGAAAGCCGCAAATCTGGCAGACCCTTGACGGAAGTACTAGAGTCAATCACTGGGCAACAACTATCACCTGAGTTACTCAGGCAATACAAAAAACAACAGCTATTTGAACTTAAAATACTATACGGTGTTGAATTCCTTGATCCGGAAGTCAATTCTGTTGGCAACACGATGATGGCGACCCTGATTGAAACCCTGATCCCAGTGGATATCTACCGTCGCCATCGTTTAGTACCACTGTCGAAACACGAAGACCAAACCCCGCCCTCAGTTTTAGTGGCGATGGTTGCTCCAGATAATCTAGAGGCTTCCGATGACCTGAACCGCATCTTGCGCCCCCAAGGCTTGGTGTTGCAGCGCATGGTGATTACACAGGAAGACTACCAGCAGCTAATCAACCAATACTTGGATGAAATGGCTGTTAAGCAAAAGCACCTAGAACAAGAAAAGTTTACAGACATTAATCAGGATTTAGAAAACCTCGGAAATCTCAATCTTGAGGATGCTCCTGAAGAAATGGAGGCTGATCTAGGGGCGGCGATGAAGGGGGCGGAGGATGCCCCAGTCATTAACCTAGTCAACAGAATCCTGGCTAAAGCTTTGCATGAGGGCGTTTCTGACATTCATATAGAACCGCAAGAAGAAAACTTACGCATTCGCTTTCGGAAGGATGGCGTACTGAAGGAAGCTTTCGATCCCCTGCCGAAAAAAATCATCCCGGCGGTGACAGCCCGATTTAAAATCATCTCTAATCTAGACATTGCCGAACGCCGTATGCCCCAAGATGGACGTATCCGACGGATGTTTGAGGGACGCAAAGTAGACTTCCGGGTGAATACCTTACCCAGTCGCTACGGAGAAAAGGTAGTGCTGCGGATTTTGGATAACTCTTCAACCCAATTGGGATTGAATAAGTTAATTACCGATCCAGAGACTTTACGTATTGTCCAGGATATGGTTAGCCGTCCCTTTGGTCTAATTTTGGTAACTGGGCCGACTGGTTCTGGAAAAACAACCTCGCTGTATTCTGCACTATCAGAAAAGAATGATCCCGGAATTAATATTAGTACCGTAGAAGACCCAATTGAGTACAGTCTTCCAGGGATTACTCAAGTACAGGTGATTCGAGAAAAAGGGCTGGATTTTGCTACCGCGTTGCGGGCTTTCTTGCGACAAGATCCAGATGTGCTACTGGTGGGTGAAACGCGGGATAAGGAAACGGCAAAAACAGCAATTGAGGCTGCTTTGACAGGTCACTTGGTATTAACTACTTTACATACCAATGATGCCCCAGGTGCGATCGCTCGTTTGGGAGAAATGGGCATTGAGCCTTTCATGGTTTCTAGTTCTTTAATTGGCGTTCTCGCTCAACGTTTGGTACGGCGTGTATGTTCTGAGTGTCGTGTTCCCTACACTCCCACAACCGAGGAATTGGGTCGTTATGGTCTATCAGCTTCCTCAGATGTCGAAGTCACTTTTTATAAAGCTAACACCTTGACATTAGAAGCGATCGCCGAAGCCAAAGCCAAAAATCAGCTTTGCCCAAAATGTAATGGCGGCGGCTACAAAGGGCGTTGTGGTGTTTATGAAGTCATGCGAGTCACCGAAAACCTGCAAACTCTCATCAACGAAGATGCACCCACGGAACGCATCAAGGAAGTGGCAATAGAAGAGGGTATGAAAACCTTGCTGGCTTACAGTTTGGACTTAGTGCGCGAAGGTTCCACCACTCTAGAAGAAGTAGAACGGGTGACGTTTACCGATACGGGTTTGGAGGCAGAGTTAAAAGCCAAACGCAAGACTGGTCTTACCTGCCGGAGTTGCGATGCCACATTGAAACAAGAATGGCTGGATTGTCCCTACTGTATGACATCTCGGTTTTAAGACTAGTCATTGGTCGATGGTTAGTAACTTTAAACAAATAACCAACATTAAAAGGAAGCAGAACTATGGAAATGATGATTGAAGACTTAATGGAGCAGTTGATTGAACTGGGTGGCTCGGATATGCATTTATCCGCAGGTTTGCCTCCCTACTTTCGCATCAGTGGCAAACTCACCCCCATCGGTGAGCATGTATTGACAGCCGATCAATGTCAAAGGCTAATTTTTAGTATGCTCAACAACACCCAACGTAAAACCTTAGAGCAAAACTGGGAATTAGATTGTTCTTATGGTGTTAAGGGTTTGGCACGCTTCCGGGTCAATGTCTACAAAGAACGTGGTTCTTATGCTGCTTGCTTACGGGCATTAAGTTCTAAGATTCCTAACTTTGAAAAATTAGGTCTGCCAGATATAGTACGGGAAATGACAGATAAGCCCAGAGGACTAATTCTGGTGACAGGTCCTACAGGTTCTGGGAAAACAACTACCCTAGCGGCAATGATCGACTTGATTAACCGCACCAAGGCAGAGCATATTTTAACGGTGGAAGATCCAATTGAATTTGTCTACGAACCAATTAAAAGCTTGGTTCACCAGCGACAACTAGGTGAAGATACTAAGAGCTTTGCTAATGCTTTGAAAGCAGCTTTGCGGGAAGATCCAGATATTGTTCTGGTGGGAGAAATGCGCGATTTGGAAACGATTTCTTTGGCGATTTCCGCAGCAGAAACAGGACACTTGGTATTTGGTACTCTACACACCAGTTCTGCCGCCCAGACAGTTGACCGGATTATCGACGTTTTCCCCCATGAAAGACAAACCCAGGTGCGGGTGCAGTTATCTAACTCATTAGTAGCGGTATTTAGCCAAACTTTGGTATCCAAGAAAAACCCTAAACCCAATGAATATGGTCGGGTGATGGCTCAAGAAATTCTGATTGTCACTCCCGCTATTTCCAACTTGATTCGAGAAGGCAAAACATCTCAAATTTACTCAGCTATTCAAACTGGCGGTAAGTTGGGGATGCAAACTCTGGAGAAGGTTTTAGCTGATTTTTACAAAGCAGGTACGATTTCTTTTGAAGCGGCAATGTCTAAGACTTCTAAACCAGATGAAATCCAACGTCTCATCGGGAATGCTACACCTCCGGCAGCCGCCGCAGGTGCGAAACCCGGTGCGGCTGCCAAAGCGCATTAAAGTAACTGGGGGATGAGGGAAACAAGGGAGAAATCAGCAATGCCCCATGCCCCATTCCCAATGCCCAACAACTATTTTGAAATTTATGCCAAACTATGTTGCCCGTGTTCGGGATTCTCAAGGAAAATCCCGAACAGAAAAAATTACTGCCGAATCCTTGACACAAGCTCGGACTAATCTCAGAGATCAAGGTTTTGTAGTCCAAGAACTCAAACAATCTCAAGGATTTCAGCCAAGTTTTGACTTAAAGAAATTCCAGAATTCCTTAGTTAAGGTTTCTGTGAAAGACAAAGCAGTTTTTTCTCGTCAATTTGCCGTTTTGATGAATGCGGGAGTTGCGATCGTTAGAAGTCTGGGGGTACTTTCCGAACAGTGTAGTAATACTAAACTAAAACAAGCCCTAGTTGAGATTAGCAATGATGTTCAAAGCGGAACAAACCTTTCAGAGGCAATGCGGAAGCATCCTGACTGTTTTGATGGCCTATATGTGAGTATGATTCAAGCTGGTGAAGTTGGCGGTGTTCTAGACGAAGTATTGAATCGTTTAGCCAAGTTGTTAGAAGATGTTGCTCGTTTACAAAACCAAATTAAATCAGCATTGTCTTATCCAACTGTTGTGGGTTTTATCGCAGTTGCTATCTTTCTGGGTATGACTATTTTTCTCATTCCCATTTTTGCCACGATTTTTACACAAATTGGAATCACGTTACCACCTTTAACGCAATTCTTGATGGATGCTAGTAAATTTTTGAGAAGTCCTGGTGCTTTCGTACTTCTAGCTATTCTTATAGGATTGAAAATTGCCTATGGACAATATGCTAAAACTCCTGTTGGTCGCCTAACAATTGATCGTCTTTCCCTCAAGATGCCGTTATTTGGTGACTTAATTCAAAAATCTTCTGTTGCCCGCTTTAGCCGGACTTTTGGTTCTTTGACTCGATCAGGTGTGCCAATTTTAACTTGCTTGGAAATTGTCCGAGATACATCAGGAAACCAAGTAATTGCTGATGCCATAGACGCAGCTCGCATGGAGATTCAACAAGGAGGTATGATTAGCATTGCTTTACAAAAAGATGCTGTTTTTCCGGCTATGGCAATTCAGATGATTAGTATCGGAGAAGAAACTGGAGAATTAGATGGAATGTTGATGAAAGTTGCCGATTTCTATGAAGATGAAGTCGAACAAGCTGTAAAAGCAATGACCAGTATTTTGGAACCAGTGATGATTGTAGTTCTAGGGGGAATGGTTGGAACCATTTTGCTAGCGATGTATCTGCCTATGTTTAAGGTATTTGAAACGTTGGGATAGGTGATTAAACCAATTCGCAATTCGCAATGACGCTCGTTCGCGTAGCGTCTCCCCTTGGGAGAAGACTTGCTAACGCAATTCGCAATTACGTTTTGTGACGGGAATTTAGACCCCAACACAAAACGTGCTGCCTATAGAGGCAGGGGACTTAAACCCCCAAAGTTCGTTAAGAGTTAGGAGTTGAAACTTTTTATTTCTCATCCTCATTCTTAACTCCTAACTACTTACAGCAGATTGCAACAGGCGTGAGGTACAGATGATTTGAAAGGCACAGCAGTGCTTATTGATGTCTACTTTTGCCACAGATGGCTTATTTGCTGGCTTTCATACCCGCCTTGGAATGAATTCTCTGGCTTTTAGCTAAAGTCTA
>Ga0116226_10001893_pt1 | contig 18180 bp, 18 predicted proteins | sample S1TSphfallax_FD_89692 | JGI IMG/M metagenome (GOLD analysis project Ga0116226, IMG submission 89692) | Host-associated microbial communities from peat moss isolated from Minnesota, USA - S1T2_Fa - Sphagnum fallax MG | ecosystem: Host-associated > Plants > Peat moss > Unclassified | place: USA... | reverse complement strand
TCGAAAGAAGAAGCCGCCGATACCCGTAACTGGCATAGTCGCGATCCCCACACACGCGGTAGTCGATCGAGCGTTACGGACTGATGCTAGGCTTTCCCGCCGCTCGCGATCGGAGCGGCTGCCACACACCGTATCGCAGCGTCCGTTGCCGCATCGTCATCGAAAGCTTCGCCTTCGCGAATCGCTTCGGCATATTCGGGTTCGCGCAAAACTCCGGCTACTGCGGCTCGCAAGGCTTCGTGTGCGGCCGCTTCCGTGTATCCGATTTCGCCGATCGTTTCGTAGCGACGCTGCACGTATCCGAATAGTTGCGCGCAGAGCCGCTTCTCGCGGCCGTCGATTGCGGCGATCGTCGCACACGTTTGCGCGGCGAGAACGATGAACCGCGTGTATCGTCCCTCGGTGGCGATTTGCAGCGCCTCGAGAGCGAACGGCGTCGCTTCGGCAGCGCGCCCGCTTGCGGAAAGATATGCCTGAAGGTTACTCAAGCCGATCGCAAATTCGTAGCGTGGCGCCGTCGTGCGCAATTGCGCGATCGAAGACCGAATCGTTGCGATCGCGGCATCGATCTCGCCGAACGCGAAGTATGCGTCGCTGAGGTCCAATTCTGCACTTGCCGTGCGTCGTACGTCGCCGAACGCGCGTAGTCGATCGACGGCTATGCGCAAGGCGTCGAGCGCCGTAACATCACCATGCATCTTGAACGCGATGACGGCCGCGGTGCACGCGGTATACGCCGCGCTGTCCGGGTCGCCGGCTCGTTCGAACGATGCGATCGCCTCTTCCGCGAAAGCGATCGCCGTTTTCCTTTCACCGGTGGCATCGTGTCCGATCGCGAGCTTCGCGGCCGTTTGTGCGCGGATAAGATCGTCGCCGGTGCGGGAAGCCAGTTCGTAGGCGCGAAGCGCCGGTGCGAGCGATTCCGCGTTTCGAACGAGGCGCTGATTCAGCCGTGAAACGGCATACCATCCGTGCATCGCCGCGGACGCGTCGGTATCGTCTTCGGTTAAGAAGGCGAGTCCCGTTTCGATGCGGCGGATTCCCTCGACATGGAGTCCCCACGAGTCCCACAGTAGGTGGATCTTCCCCGCGAGCTCCGTGCCCGACCTGACATCGTGCCTTTTGTCGATCGCCCAATCGAGATAGCCGCGCAGGTGATCGAGATGTGCGTCGCTCACCGGCGGCGTGTTCTTCTTTCGATAGATTTCGCTCGCTCGACGCAGCCGGTCGGTAACAATCCTTCCCCATCGTCGATGGGCGTCGCGCAACGTCGCGCCGTTTTCTCGCGCCTCGGCAGCCTCGAGTGCGAACGCACGCGTCGACTCGAGGAGGCGGTAGCGTCGCTGTGAGGACGTCGGCTCACTTTCGACGACGATAAGGGCCTTTTCGGCAAGCGCCGCGGTGGCCGCGAGGACCATAGGGTGATCGTAGTCGCCGTCGACGGCGATCGCGAGCAGGTCGTCGAGCGAAAAAAGACCGTTGATAACGGCGGCGCGTTCGAAAACGTGTCGCTCGCTCGCGCCGAGCAAATCGTAACTCCACGCGATCGTGGCGTGTAGCGTTGTGTGGCGATCGCTTGCGGCTCGCTTGCCGCGCGTCAACAGGCGAAAGCGCCCGTCGAGGCCGCTCGCGACGTGGTGTAAATCGAGAAAACGCGCGCAGGCTGCAGCGAGCTCTAGTGCGAGAGGTATCCCGTCGAGCCTCCGGCAGATCGTAGCCACGTCGCGCGTGTCGGCGGCTGAAAGCTCGCCGCCGTTCGTGACCGCCCCGGCGCGGTCCACGAAGAGGCTTCGTGCGTCATGCTCGGCGAGCGAACCTAATTCGATCACACGTTCGCCTGGAATCCGCAGCGGCTCGCGGCTCGTGCAGACGAACACCGTTTCCGGAGACGCAGCTGCGAGCGCGCCGACGGTCCGTGCCGCGTCGGAGATGACGTGCTCGCAATTGTCGACGATCACGAGCCGACGACATCTCGCAAGTTCCTCAGCGATGCGCGCGAGGACATCGTCGTCCGGCTCGCGCGCGATGCCGAATGCGGCCGCGAGTGCGTCGTTGACCGCATCGTCGCCGATCGACGCGGCGAGCCCGACGAAGGTGATCGTCTCGAAGCGATCCTCGATGACTGTGCTCGTCTCGACCGCGAGCCGCGTCTTCCCGACGCCGCCCGCGCCCCAAAGCGTCGTGCATCCACCTTTGGCGATGGAGCTCGCGAGGTCGTCCGTTTCGCGTTGCCGCCCAAAAAACGGTGTGCCGAATTGCGGCAGACTCGCTCGCTTCTGGCTTGAGGGCTTGAAGAGCGGTTGCGTCGATCGTATCTTCAGTTTTGTGGACGCTCGCGCCGCGACTTCGAACTCGGTGAGCGCATCGCCGTCGAGTTCGAGTGCCTGCGTCAGGAGCGCGAGCGTGTCACCCCGCGGGGCATGGCGCGCGCCGCGTTCGAGCGCGCTTACGGCTTGAACGCTGATCCGCGCGCGCTCCGCCAACTGGTCTTGGGTGAACCCGGCGGCCAAGCGTCTCGCCCGTAACAATGCGCCGAAAGCCGGCCTGTTCGAACGCTCGTCGACCACGCAAGGCTGTTCGCGCGCTCCTGAGAGCCATTCCTGGTAACGGGCGCTCGGTTAGACTTACTCTCCTAGAGTCGAAGGCCGAGCCCGGCGAAGGGCGCCGTGACTTGTGTGTCTGCCGGCGCGTTGGAGAGCCCCCGAAAGTGTTCGCCTGCGTAACCGAAGTCGACGTAGAGCGGAGATTTGCCCAGTCCGACCGTCGCTCCGACTTCGTATTTCAGTACGGAGTACTGCAGGTTGACGCTCGATCCCGAGAGATCGCCGAGGAACACCGATGTCGGATACGTGTACTTGCCGCTCACCGTCGGGTAGTACCACGCGCTCCCGTAGAGCGAGAATTGCTTGTCGACGTCGGGTAGTTTCTCGAGGCCCGCACCCACGCCGCTGAGCGTGGGGTAGCCGAGGTAATTGTACTTCTTAAAGAAGCCGCCGACACCGACGTACACGCGCGGGTCCGCGACCTTGATCGCGAACTTCGCATCGAGGTCGTCTTCCTTCGCGTAGAAGCCCGGCACGTAGGCTTGCGTCAGGCCGTTGTACGCGCTCGTCGTCGCGTATCCGGGTACCGTCACGCATCCGGGATCCGGCGCCGGGCACACGCCGAATTCATAGTTGGGATCGCTGCCCACGACGGTGTTGCAACCCGGGCTACCCGCAGCGCATGCTTCTGCCGCGCCGTTCGCGGGATGAATGTATTCGACGTGACGGTAGTCGCCCTCGAGCATCCACGTCGGTCCGAGGAGCGGGAATTCGAAGCCGCCTTTGATGTTGAACGAGTTGCGCCCGGACTGACCTGGAGCGACTTCGTTAAATACCTTCGGCGAGAATGCGTAGTCGCCGGCGACGAACGCTTCGTAATGATAGGGTGTCGGCGTGGGCGCGGGCGTCGCTGTGGGCGCAGGTGTGAACGAGGGCGGAGCGGGCGACGGCGTCGGTGGTAACGTCGGGGTTGGCGATGGGGCCGCCGTCGCGACAACGGGATTGTAGCGTACGATCACCACACGCTTCTCGGGCACCCACTCGACGTACGCGCCCATGCCTTCGGAAATAACGCGAAGTGGAACGACGAGGGCGCCTTTGTAGATCTCGGGTGCGACGTCGAGCGGGCGGGTCTCACCATTGATGACGACGGTGTGTTTTCCGACGGTCACCGTTACGTCGGAGCCCGGCTTCGATACGTCGACCGTTTTCTTCGCAGCGTCGTACGCAACGGTCGCGCCGGTTTGTTCGAACAGCGAGCGCAGCGGAACGAGAATCGAGCCACGCTTAACGAGTGCCGCGAGCACGCGCCCGGCTTCGAGTTTATCCGGCTTCGCGTACACATGACGATCGTTGAAGAGAATCGGGACCTCGCCGGACGGCGGCGCACCGAAAGCGGCACTCGATATCGTGTTCGCTCCTGCGAGCGCGGCGCTCGGAAGCGCGACCGTCGAAAAAGCGAGCGCGAAAATCCCTGGCAATGCCACCGTGTTTTTCATGAAATCGTCCTTTGTCTTTTTGCTGCGCGATGGCCGAAGATGCAAAGCGTAGGAACGCCGACGCACGATCATAACTAACGGCCGACCGCGAGGCCGGCTGGCCCACTCGGTACGAGGAAGCCGCCCTCTGCGGCATTGCTGCCGCTTCCAGTCGGCGGATAAACGTTCACGACATCGTTGGACCCAAGGGAGACGTAAACGTTATTTGCGCTATCGAAGCCGATCTGCGCAAGTTCATCGGCTGCGCTAAGCGTGCGGATCGGCGCCACATTGCCGTACACACCGGCCGCGTACACGGTAATCGCATATGTCTCATGATCGAAAGCATAGATTGCGTTGTTTCCGTCTACGGCAACCGAAAACGTGTCGCGTATGCCGGTCATAGCGCCCGAGATCGTCCCGATGGGAGCGACGTTACCGTTCGCCGTTTCCGAAAAGATCAACACGCCGTCGGTGCCATCGGCAACGATGATGTGGCCCGCACTATCGACGGCGACGCTATAGGGATCTACCAGTTCCGTGTTCGGGCCGGCGATCGTTTGCCGCGGTGCGACGTTACCGTTCGCGCCGGGAGCGAAGACGTTAATCGATGGCGTCTGACCGGTAAACGGGTAGCAAGCGCCGCAGTTTGCGACGTAGAGCGCGCCGCTCGAGTCGATTGCGATTCCGAAGATACTCGTGATGCCGGTGTTGCTGCCGCCGAGCGAAATCGTGGGCTCGACGTTTCCACTCGAGCCCGCCGAAAAACCGGAAACCGAATTATTATTCTGATTCGCCGCATAGATCGTGCCGTTCGCTGCGAGGGCGAGGATGATCGGAGCGTTCAAGCCAGTGCACGTACCTTCGATCGCGAACGCTTGTGGGAACGTGTGGTTCGGTCCGAGAGAGAACGCGTCGATCGTATTGGGCTCCGTAGCGAGAAAAAGGAGCTGTGCGGCCGGTAACACGGCCGGTGGGGGCGTCGCGCAGGCTCCGGCGACGGCCGTCGGTGTTGCCGTCGGCGTCGGAGAAGAGATCGGCATGTGCGTCGGCGTTGCGGTCGGCGCGGCCGTCGGCGTTGGCGTGGCTGAGGGCCTTGCGGTTGGGGTCGCGGTTGCGGTCGGCGTTCCCGTTGGTTTCGCCGCAGGTGTAGCGCTCGGCGTTGCGGTGGGAGTCGTGCCGGAACTGAGGATCGGCTGAGCTGGAGAGCCCGCGCCGCCGGAACACGATACGAGCGCCATCGTCGCAACGAACGCGCCTCTCGCGAGCAAACGTTGATCCACCATGAAACCCCTTACGCAATCACGAGACGAATTGAGAAGGCAACAGGAAACAGGCCGACCTCAGGACGAGGGCGATAAGGCACTGCGCGCGATCCTCGAGCAATAACTTGAATCCGAGAGAGACGTCGTACCTGCGCTTACCGCCCGTCGCGACGTCAAAGTATGAGTTATCTGTACGAGTTGCCCGCGCGTGTCGGTTCTGCGCGCTTGCCGCTTCTGCGACGATCGCGGCATGGAACGCTCATCGCACGACGATTGGTTCGCGGCAGTGCTTACGGCGGGTTCGTTTCTCGCGATGGTCCTTACGGGGATCTTCGCGCTGATCGATGCGCTCGATGGCTCGCCCTCGTGGGCCTATGAATTCGCGCTGTCGTGCGCGTGTGGCGCTTCGTTCGTAACGCTGTTGCCGGGGTTCGATCCGCTCGAGATCGGGTGACGCCGCGGCGAACGGAATAATCCAGCCGCGATGAGAATCCGTTTGCGATTATGGAGGATCCGGCCATGCTCGGTTCGTTCTTCCCGTTGCGTTCGTTCAGCGCCGTCGTGCTTGGTATAACGCTTTTGGATCTCGGCATCTCGGTAGCGCCTGTCGACGCGAGCTCCTCTCCAGCGCCGTCGAAGAGCGGTGCGACGCCCGTATTCGTGGGGCCACCCGACCGATACGATGCTCTGCGGCAACCATCCGGCGAAGTATCTCTCCTATACGTATTCGTCGCCGAGCGGCTTACCGGTTACCGTGGAAATGATCGTCGCCGTCTTCGGTACGAGGCATATTCGGCGCGCTACAGCAAGTCGATTTCACGGTACGCCAACACGGCCGCGGAACAATCGCTCGCAATGCTCGGCGGACGCGAGGCGAAATAAGGTGATGAGGCTTCGCGCGTTCGCTCTTCTCGTCGCCGGCGCCGTCTGTAGCGTTACGCCGACCTCCGCACAAGCGCCGTCGTTGTCACGTTCGCTGCAACTCGATATCGATTCGTATCTTATCGCGCGAGCGAAAGCCGAGACGATTTCCGCGGTGTCGCTTTGCGTGAGTCTCCCCGGCCAGCCGGATCTTTTGCTGACCAGCGGCAACACGAAGATCGGCGGCCGTACGCACGTGACGCCGGCGAATCTTTGGGAGATCGGCAGCAATACGAAGGCGTTCACGGCGATCGAGATCCTGCGACTCGAGGCCGCGGGTAAACTTTCGATCGATCAGACCGTGGGCCATTGGCTTCCGCAATATCCGCTGTGGAAAGACGTCTCGATTCGCAGCCTGCTCGACATGACGAGCGGGATCCCAACCTACGATGCCGTTCCCGCAATGCTCGCGCGCTATTCCAAAGACCCGCAGCACAATTTCACGGCGAAGGAGTTGATCGCGTACGTCTATCCCGGCGACGGTCGGCCGCCGGCGAAGTCGCCCGGCTACCTCTACTCGAACACGAATTACGTGCTCGCGCAGCTCATCATCGAGCGCGCATCCGGGCAGAGCTACACGAGCGCGATCGAAGAGCTGATTCACTCGCAACCGTATCTTCGTGACACGTACTACGCGGCGGATCGTTATCCGCCGGCCGTGCTCGATCGTCTCGTCTCCGGCTATTTCGCGAGCACCGACGAGGACAACGCCGGGCTCGCACCCGTGCTCGGACGAGATGTAAGCCGCCACAGCTCGTCGTGGAAGCAGGCGGCGGGCGGAATCATCTCGCGTCCCGCAGATCTCGCGCACTGGGCGCGCGCGCTCTATACGGGCGGACTCGTGCCAAGCAAACAACAAGCCGAGCTCGAGATGATCGTATCGCTCAAGACCGGCAAGCCGATCTCCGACGTGTCGGAAGCGGAGCCGCGCGGCTTCGGTCTCGGTATCGCAAGAATGATGGTTCCGAAGCTCGGAACGATCTGGTGGTACGAGGGCGAGACCCTCGGCTATCGCATGGTACAGGTCTACTTCCCAAAAAGTCACGTCGTCGTAACGTTCGGTCTCAACAGTCAACCGACGAAGAAGGACGACCACGTACCGCAACTCGTGCAGTCGCTCTACGACACGCTACACGCGGCTGGAAACGTGTAGCGTCTATCGTGACTCCGCGGTAGCGTGCACCGTTGCTGCCGGTGCGGGCTCGCTTGCAAGGGCGATACGGGCGGACGGGCATGTGGCCGAAAGCAATCCTTGTAGACGCGTGATGTCGATGTCTGACGCCGAACCCGGCGGTATGAGGACGTGACGATGGAGGGGAATCGGGCCGGCGTACGAGCCCGGTACGATCTGCTCGAAAAAGAGATCGATGCTGCGCGGTTCTCGTTCGTCGATCGTCGCTTCAATCAGATAGTTCGATACGGTCAGCCATTGCGTGTAGATTCCTTCGGCGTACACACCGCTCGCGCCGAAGTATGTCTCCGGGCTAGCGGAGGCGATCAGCCGGCGTAGGCGAGCGGGCGCCGCCTTCCCGTACCGATTCGAGAGCGCGACCGTCGCGCCCATGACGATGAAGAGCACGCAAAGATAGGCCGTGCGCCATGCGATCGATCCTGGATCGAACAGGTACACGCCGCCGATCACGGCTACGGCGGGAAGTATGATGCGCTTCCAATCGCGCCGCCAGACCCAATGCGGCGGCGTCGCGACGAGTCGCGCGACCTCCGTGTCGGTCCACGTTTTCCATTCGTCCGGCGTATACGTCCAGTGCACCCACGGCTCGCTTTCGACCGCCGAGAGCGAGCGATCGCAACCGAGGGCGGCGATATAGCCGGTGAAGAGAAGGACGATGCCGAGGAACCCGAGGAGCCCGGCCACCACGCCGACGGCGATTTTCCAATCGCCCGGCACGACGATCGCGAGCAGTCCGAGTCCGAGCATGCTCCCAGCGAACCAGCGCGCGTACGGCACGAGTTTCAAGCGGTGAACGCGTACGAGCTTCGTGGCTTTCGGCAGCGCCGGGACCTTCGGTGTGGATGCCGCCACGATGATCCAGATAAACGCTATCGTGCCGACGAGCACCGCGAGACCGAGCGCGGTGTTCGCAACGATCGGCGAATTCTTCGCCGTGAGGTCCAGCGTCGCGAGAATGATGCCGACGACGACCGCGGCTCCGCCCGCGATGGCCACGATAAAGCGGAGCGTCGCCATGCGCGAGTAGAGCGGGTTGCCGCGCCACGCCGCCCACGCGCCGACCACGCTAAGAAGCGCAAAGATCGCCATGTACATGCGCTAAGTATGCCCGATTCGGGCGGCGCGCGGTATGGGCGAAAACCCTACTTTTCGCGCGCGCGGGGCAGCAGCCGGACGAGCTCGCGTTCGACGGCGTCGAGCGGACCCGTTCCGCCCTCGGCGCGGCACAGTATGAGCGCGCCCTCCATCCCGGCAAGCGTCGCGAGTGCGATCGCGCCGGCACGCTCCGGCGGCACGCCCGTCGCCGCGAGTTGCTCGGCCAACATGTCGACCCACGATCGAAAGATCGCGCGTACGACGTCCATCAGCGGGCCCGCGCCGACGCCCTCGTCGATCGCGACTCCGGCGACGCTACAACCCGACGCGCCGTTCGAAGCGAGTACGACGCGCCGCCACATATCCACGAAGCGCGCGAGCACGGCCGCCGGCGTACGTTCGGTGCCCGCGCGCAGGTGCGCGAGCACGCGCTCGGACGTCCAGCGGATCGCGTCCTCGGCGAGTTGCGTCTTCCCGTCCGGAAAGTGATGGTAGATCGAGCCCCGCGGCGCGCCGCTCGCTTCGAGCACGTCGGAGAACGACGTCGCGCTCAAGCCCCGCGCCGCAATGAGCGCGGCCGCACTTCGGATCATCCGCTCCCGACTGTCCCCCAAAGGCGCCCTCTCCCACTTGACTATGACGATCAGTATAGTGCATGCTGTACGCGTCACCTATGATGGTCATCATAATCCGAGGAGGACGTGTCCCGTGCCCATGATCGATGTCTACGCTGCCGCCGGAACCTTTGCCGACAAGGGTCGCCTCGCGAAAGATCTCGCGAACGCGATGATGCGTTGGGAGAAGGTACCGCCGATCGCGCTGTTTGCCGAAAACACGGCGGCCTTCGTACACGAGCTCGCATCCGATGCGATCGCCGATGCGAACGGCGACGGAAACCACGTGCGCGTCCAGGTGCTCACGCCCATCGGCGTGCTCGACCGTGAGAAGACGCTCGGCTGTGTCGACGAGATGACGGAGATCGTCGTAACCGCTGCGGCGGATCCGACATTGCGCGAGCGAACGTGGATCCTTATCACGGAATCACCCGATGGCGGTTGGGGAATCGGCGGCCACGCGTACACGCGTGCGGAAATCGCCGATGCCGCGCGGAAGGCGCTGGCGAAGGGTTAATCGCTCGGCGCTTGGAGTCCGGTCATGCTCGCGAGCAGCGCGCGCTGCTTCGGCGTCGACGTCTCGAATACGACCGTGTGGCTGCGCGCCCGCCACGCGTCGGCTGCACGCTCGAGCCGGCATAACGCGTCCCAATGAATTTCGCGCGTGCTCGCAAGCGAGATGATGATGAAGAACGTCATGCCGGCGAGCGCGCGAGTTCGCACTTCTTCGACGAGTCGCCGGCTCTCCGGCTCGTCGAGCCGAACGCAGGCTTGGACGGAAACGACTTTCGAATGTTCGACCAACGTATCCATGTCGCTATAATTGCCATGCGAACCTAAGAAGACGCTCGTACGAAGCTGAGACGCGCGTAGGTTTCGATTGCGGCCGCCCGAATGGCTCGCGCGTATGCGTCTTGCCGCTCTCTCGTTCGCCCTCGCTGCGTTGTCGATTCCGTCGATCGGCGCCTCACAACCGGCGTCACCGACTCCCGGGCCGGTGCCCGAGGTGTCGCCAACGCCGATCGTGTACCCTCCGGCGCCGACATCGACGGCGAGCACGAATTATTTCGGAACCGTCGTTCGCGATCCGTATCGGCCGCTCGAAGACATCGACGCGCCCGCGACCAAGGCGTGGATCGCGAGCGAGAACGCGATCACGCATGCGTATCTCGATGCCGTTCCGGCGCGTGCGGCCATCGGGGCGGCATATCGCAAGCTCGAAAACGTGGCGCGGACGTCTCCGCCGTTCCGCGAAGGCAAACGATATATCTTCACGCATAACACGGGCCTGCAGACGCAGAGCGTGTACTACATCCGCGATTCGGAGAACGGGCCCGCCCGCGTCTTCTTCGATCCGAATCTTCTCTCGAAAGACGGCTCGATCCAAGTCTCATCGACGAATTTCTCGCGCGATGGATCGCTCATGGCGTACTCGACGTCGACGGGCGGAGAAGATTGGCAGACCTGGCATGTGAAGGTCGTCGCGACCGGCCGCGATACGACGGATCTCGTGCGCTGGTCGAAATTCTCGGGCGCGGCGTGGCAAGGGAATCTCGGCTTCTACTACTCGGGCTACGACGAGCCCAAGGCGGAAAACAAAACGCTCGCTGCCGTCGGCGTGGAGAAAGTCTGGTTCCACCGCTTGGGGACGCCGCAGAGCGCGGATCGCCTCGTCTTCGCATCGACCGCGCATCCGGATCGCTTCGTCGGAATCGAGACCACCGAAGACGAGCGTTACACGCTCCTCGATGTCAGCACGGAAGACACCGACGACCTGCGATGGAAGACGCGCGACGCGCCCGATACGGCATTTCGACCGCTGACCGGTTTCAAGACGAACGTCTCGTACAATCTGATCGGAAACGACGGCTCGCGCCTCTACTTTACGACGAACCTGGACGCGCCGCGTTTTCGCCTCGTCGCGATCGACGTGAACGATCCCAAACACGTGGTGCACGATGTCGTCCCCCAGGCTGCCGATAAACTCGATAGCGTCTCGTTGATCGGCAACCGGTTCTACCTCGGATACTTACACGACTCGTATTCGCGTACGGTCGTCGCGACCACGACCGGCCGTCGAATCGCGACGCTCGCGTTACCGGGCCTCGGTTCCGGCGGCATTCCCTTTGCAAAGCGCGAGGACCGTATCGCGTACTACGGCTTCACGTCGTATGCGATTCCGTATCGCGTCTATCGCTTCGATACGAAGACGATGGCGACGACGATCTATTCTCGTCCGCACGTCGATTTCGACAGCGACGACTACGTAACCGACCAGGTGTTCGCGACGTCGAAGGACGGCACGAAGGTACCGGTGTTCGTGACGCATCGCAAAGGTCTCGTTCTCGACGGTACCGCGCCGACGCTCATGTACGGGTACGGCGGTTTCGACGTCTCGGAAACGCCCTATTATTCGACCGACCGCGCGCTGTGGCTGAAGATGGGGGGCGTTTATGCCGACGTCGTTCTGCGCGGCGGGGGCGATTTCGGAGAAGCGTGGCACGACGCCGGGCGACTCGAGAAAAAGCAGAACGTGTTCGACGACTTCACGGCCGCCGGAGAGATGCTGATCGCTCGCAAATTCACGTCGACCCCGCGACTCGCGATCGACGGCGGTTCGAACGGCGGTTTGCTCGTGGGAGCGGTGCTCACCCAGCATCCGAATCTGTTCGGCGCTGCCATCGCCGAGCAAGGCGTCCTCGACATGCTACGTTACCATCTCTATACGGTCGGCAAGGCGTGGATTCCGGAGTATGGCGACGCGGACGCGAACGCCGAGCAATTCAATTTTCTCTACGCCTACTCGCCGCTTCATAACGTTCGGCCGGGAACCGCGTATCCGCCGACCCTGATCACGACCGCGGATCACGACGATCGCGTTCTCCCGGCGCACTCGTTCAAGTTTGCGGCCGCGCTGCAAGCGGCGCAGGCGGGCAGCGCGCCGATTCTGCTACGCGTGCAGACGAACGAAGGTCACTTCAGCGGGCTCACGACCGACGAGTCGATCGCGCTCTACAGCGATTTCTATGCGTTTCTCGTGAAGAGTTTGCAGTTCACGCCCGATCTCAAGTAGCGCGCGCGGCATACGCGTAGCTCCCGGGCATCCACTCGCAGACGCTACCGTCGGCCATCACGAAGCTCTCGCAGCCGTCGACATCGGCGTTGAAATCGACGTTGCGCGCTTTGGTACGCGGCCAGTCGACGTTCTTATCCGCGCGTGCGGCGGCGCGCGCCTTCGTATACGAAAACTGTGGCGATTTCGCGAGCGCGTTCAGCGCCCGCGCGAGCGTCTGTGCCTGACTCATGCGGTCGGCATTCGCGGCTCACCGCATCGTGCCCGCAAGATAGCCGGGGAGCGCCGCGTCGAGGCGTAACCCGAAAACCCACGCGCCGTTCTTCTGCTCGCGTTTCGGGACGGACGCGCGCGCGATCCCGACCGGGGTCGGTACGTACTTTCGCGCGGCAGCGGGCGGGTGGTCCGGCGGTTGCACGTAGACGACCGTCGACGAGCGTTGCGCTTCGTGATGCGGGCGCACGAGGGAGAGGCTCCCGGACGAATCCGGAACGTAGACCTTCGCGCCGTCCGCGAGCGTCACGAGATAGGCGCTCGGCCATCCGGCATGCGTCGTTCCGATCGTCGCGTTCGGCACGGCGTAGAGGTGGCCGGCATGGTCGCCCGCGATCGCGTCGAGGTGACGCGGCAAACGCACGCGCACCGCGAGACCGTCGAGTAGCGCGAGTTGGAACGCGCGAAACTCTGCGTGAGAAAGCCCGACAAGTCGTGCGGCGTGCTCGAAATACGCGGGCCGTTCGGTCGTCGCGTACCAGATCTCTTCGGGCGGCCGGATTCGGTTATTGCGCTCGGGCTGGAGCAGGTGGTCAGCGTAGAGATTTACGACCATCCACGAAGTGTAGCGCATCGAGCGCGCGCTCGTTCTCCTAGGTCACCCAAGGTCCCGCGCCGACCACTTTAATCCGAAGGTCGCGGACCTTCTGCGCCCGCACCATCGACTTTGGGCCCGAGTGCTCCGCCCGCGATGGTTACCGGCTGGACGCCAGGCTTCTGTTCGAGTTCGATCTCGCGCTTGTTCTCGTCGAACGTCAGCGATGACGACGCGGACTCGACGGGTGATTTCGACGATTCTTCCGACACGGGTCTCTCCTCGTTCACACGGCTATCTTTACGTACTTCCGCAAACGAGCCCGACTCAATCGTGGTTGGTCCTTCTCAGGAACTGTTGAGCAACATTGGATACGATGGCGTCATGAAACGCATCGCTTTGGTCGCGCTCGCTTTCGTTCTCGCGCCGGTCGTCGGTGCCGCGCAGCAGGACGCAACGCCTCCGGGGCCGCCGCCCGATGGTGCCCCCATGACGGCCCCGAATCCGCAGCGGATGGCCGCGATGCGCCAGGTTCGCCAGCAGATGATGCAGTTGCGTACGCAGACGCGGACGCAAATGCTCGCGGCGCTCACGCCGCAGCATCGCACGGCGATCGCGAACTTGCTCGGTGAAGCGGCCGTCTCACCGAATCCCGATCCGCGCGTCGTGGCCCAGCGCATCGACGCGTTGCTGACACGTTCCGAAGCGCAGAATGTCGTGAACGTCGCCGCATCCGAGCGCGCGAACGTGCGGACGATGATGGAGTCGGCTCGCGCACAATTTGTGGCGACGCTCTCCCCCGACGAGCAGGCGAAGATGAAGGAGCGCGAGGCGGCGATGGCCGCGCGTCCTCGGCCGCAGCGCGAGGAGCGCACGCCCGATCCCGGACGCGAGCTCTTACGGACGATCCTCGGCTTCGCCGGCGGTGGCGACATGCACGGCGGTCCGCGCGGATTTGGCGGTCCCGGCCCGGCCGAGCCGCCGGGTGGGATGGGCGAGCCGCACCCCTAGGGCGCGCCTACCAGTAGCGTAGCGCCCCGGCGAAGAGCGTCTCGAGTTCCGCGGCGTCGACCGCACTCGGTGCGTTTGCGAGGAGCCGCTTCTGGGGCGCCGCGCCGTCGCGTAAGGCCGGGATATCCGCGCTCCGAAAGCCGACACCGCCGATGCCGTTCGGCATGCCGGTCGCGCGCATCAGTTCCTCGATTCGTCGCGCGAGGAGCTCCCCGCCGTCGGTCGCATCGACGCCGTTCGTATCCGCCCCGAGCAGTCGTGCCGCTTCGAGATGGCGCGTGGGATTCGCGTGCGCGAGAAATCGTGCGGACGCGGGGGCGCTCAGGATCACGGCCATGCCGTGCGGCACGATCGGCTCCGCATCGGGATACTCGGGCGCGCGATATTCGCGGACGAGCCCGGCCACGGCATACGACATGGCATGCGGAACGTGCACGCCCGCGTTCCCGAAGCCGATGCCGGCGAGCATCGCAGCGAACAGCATCCGTTCGCGTGCTTCCGCGTCGAGCGGGTCCGCGACGGCGCGCACGATGTTCGCGCCGAGAATGCGCATCGCTTCGGTCGAGGCGATGTCGGAGAATGGGTTCGCGCCCTGCGACATCGGCCGTGCGTTCGGGGTCTCGGGGCGGCGTCGCTCGGTGTATGGTCGAGCGGTGTAGCTTTCGAGCGCGTGCGAGAGCACGTCGAAGCCGCTGCACGCGACGACCGTCTTCGGCAGCGTGAGCGTCACGTCGGGGTCGATGACGCCGAGCGTCGGCTTGAGGCGCTTCGATGCGATGCCCGTCTTCGCGTGGTGCGCGAGATAATCGAAGATCGCGATGCCCGTGACCTCCGCGCCCGTCCCCGACGTCGTCGGGCACGCGATGTGGGGCCGAAGCGGCCCGGGAATCGGCGTCGCGCGGCCGATCGGCGCGTTCACGTACGCATCGAAGTCGGCGGGGTACGTGCTGTAGAGGTTCGCCGCCTTCGCCGTGTCGATCGACGAGCCGCCGCCGACGGAGACGAATCCGTCGAAGGCACCGTCGCGCGCGAAGGCGGTTGCGTGCGCGAACGATTCGTCGGTCGGTTCGATGCGCGATTCCGCATACACCGCGACGTCGAGGCCCGCGCTGCGCAGCGACGCGAGAACGGTCGCGACGTATTCGCTCGATGCGAGCAGTGGATCCGTGACGAGCGCGACGCGGGTCATCCCGAGATTCTTCGCGTCGCTTCCGACTTCGCGAAGAGCGCCGCTACCGTACTTCACGTGGGACGCATCGACTTCGAACGTCGTCTCGCCGCCTTCGACGAACTCGTATCCCTGACAGCACAGCATGTGGCGTGTATCGGTCCCCCAGCGCCGCCGACCCTCTTCCCAAGGAACGCGCGCGCTTCGCCCGTATCGCCGAATACCTGACGACGATTGCGAGGCAGCATGTCCGGCAAGACGGTTCCGAGCACGAGCGACCTGCTCGAGGACGATCCGAAGAATTGGAATCGCTGGGGGCCGGACGACGAGGTCGGATGCCTCAACTTCCTCACGAGCGACGAAGTGTTGCGCGGCGTGCGCGCGGTGCGCCAAGGGAAGACGTTCACGTTACAGGTCGTGATCGGACATCCACAAGGCGATCCGATTTGGCCGGGCCGCAAAGCCGCGCAGCGCGTCAACGTGATGGACAAGGGGTATTATCTCGCCGGTAAGGGACCCGCGGCGCCCGGTGGGCTCGAGTTCGCCGACGATATGATGGTACTGTACCTTCAAGGTTCGACGCAGTACGATGCGCTCGGCCACGTATGGTACGACGATAAACTCTACAACGGGTACGATGCGAAGACGACGATCGGCGGCATGAGCCGCGCGAGCGTGTTGCCGATCGCGGAACGCGGCATCGTCGGGCGCGGCGTCCTCGTCGATATCGCGCGTCATCGCGGTAAACCGTCACTCGATGCGGGCGAGACGTTCACGCACGTCGACCTGCTCGCGGCAGCCGAGGCGCAAAAGACGACGATCGAAAAACACGACATCCTCATCGTGCGGACGGGCTGGATCGGCGCGTTTCACGATCGCGAGCGCGAACGCCGCCGCGGCACGCGTGCGCGTTTCGTCGAACCCGGCCTCACGTACAGTCCCGAACTCGTCGCGTGGTTTCACGAGATGGAGATTCCGAATCTCGTGACGGATACGATCGGGAACGAAGTGACGACGGATCCCGAATCCGGCGTGATGCTGCCGCTGCACAACGCGCTGATGCGTAATCTCGGCGTGACGTTTACCGAGATTGCCGAACTCGATCCGCTCGCCGCGGATTGCGCCGCCGACGAGCAGTACACGTTTCTCTACGCGGCCGCGCCGCTCAAGATTCGCGGCGGATCCGGCTCACCCGTCAATCCGATCGTGGTGAAGTGAGCGCGGGCGAAGCCTACTATCGGCGCGCGCAGCAGATCGCGGCGGTATATCGCGAGGATAGCGTCGTGCGGATCCTCGCGTTGCTCGAAGAAGCCGCGGCGTTCGATCATCCGGGCGCGCTCTTCGAACTCGGCACGTGGTATCACTACGGCATCGGCGTCGCGCGCGACGACGCGCGTGCCGCGGCACTCTGGGAGCGTGCGAGCGATTCGGAGGATCCCGCAGCGAGCCTCAATCTCGCGATCGCATGCGAACGCGGCATCGGCCTCGCACGCGATCCGTTTCGCGCGTTCGCGCTCTACGAACGCGCCTCGTCCGCCGGGTCGCTCGATGCCGTCTACGAAGTCGGCCGCTGTAAGTACTACGGAATCGGCACCCCGGTCGATCGCGCGGGAGCGGAAGCGCTCTTCGAGCAAGCGCGGCGCTTCGGTCACGCGGAAGCGTTGTGCGATGCGGCCGAAAGCGACGCACCGCGCCGCATGCCGCGACCGAACGTTGCGGGACCGTTCCACGCAACGCGGGGAGGCGCGACGTGACCCGAGCGCGTAGCGCGTGGAATGGCCGCCGCCCGTCGCCTCACGTCCGCCGCGATCCGCGCCCGCAAGGGTACGCGCTTCGCGGTCATCACCGCATACGACGCACCCTTCGCACGCTGCGTTGAAGAAGCGGGTATCGACGTCATTCTCGTGGGCGATTCGCTCGGTAACGTCGTGCTCGGGCTCGAGTCGACGGTGCCCGTCGAACTCGACGACATGTGTCGCCACGGCGCGGCCGTCAAGCGCGGAACGTCGCGCGCGCACGTGATCGTCGACTTGCCGTTCGGTACGTATCAGGCGAGCGACGAGGATGCGGTTCGGTCGGCCGTCGCACTCGTGAAAGCGGGTGCGACGAGCGTGAAGCTCGAGGGCGGTATCGACGTCGCGCCGCGGATCGCCGCGATCGTGCGCGCGGGCATTCCGGTGGTCGCGCATATCGGCGTGCTTCCGCAAACGGCGTCGAACACGTCGGGTTTTCGCCGGAAGACGGATACCGAACGTCTGATCGCGGACGCGCGCGCGGTCGAAGCGGCCGGTGCCTTCGCGGTCGTGCTCGAGATGGTGGATGGCGATGCGGCTCGTCGCGTGACGGAAGCGCTCGAGATTCCGACGATCGGGATCGGTGCGGGGCCGCATTGCGACGCGCAGGTACTCGTGCTGCACGATGCGCTCGGACTCTATCCGGATGCGCCGCCGTTCGCGAAACGCTTCGCCGAGATCGCGACGATTGCAACCGACGCTTTGCGGACGTATGCGAGCGAGGTTCGTGACGGCACGTTTCCGACCGCATCCGCATCGGCCGGTGCGACGAACGCGGACGCGTCGATCTACGTCGTCGCGTCCCCGGCGAAATAATGAAAGGCCATCGATGAAGGGGCAGATCGTCGCGGTCGGTGGAGCGTTGCTCGACACCGAGACGGGCAACGTCGCACTCGAGCGATACATCCTCGATGCGAGCGGCGCGCCGAAGCCGCGCGTGCTCTTCGTTCCCACGGCGAGCGGCGAAGATGCTGGATACGTGGCCCGCTTTTACGAAGTGTATGGCAAACTCGGATGCGAGATGGATACGCTACGCTTTTTTCGTCGCACGCCGGACGATCTGCGCGGATTCGTCGAACACTTCGACGTGCTGCACGTCGGCGGCGGCAATACGCAGAGCATGCTCGCCGTCTGGCGACACTGGGATTTCGACGTCGTCCTTCGCGAGGCGTGGGAACGCGGCGCGGTGTTATGTGGCTCGAGTGCCGGCTCGATCTGC
>Ga0116226_10001892_pt1 | contig 18184 bp, 19 predicted proteins | sample S1TSphfallax_FD_89692 | JGI IMG/M metagenome (GOLD analysis project Ga0116226, IMG submission 89692) | Host-associated microbial communities from peat moss isolated from Minnesota, USA - S1T2_Fa - Sphagnum fallax MG | ecosystem: Host-associated > Plants > Peat moss > Unclassified | place: USA... | reverse complement strand
TGTGTATCGGCCAAAAAATACACAGGAACTCTATCGATTTTCGATTCCACCGGCCGCCCGATCGGTTTGGCTGCTGTCACGCGTCGCGATTCCGGTGGATGACGACCATCGTCGCCTGGGTCTCGCGGTGCGATCGATACAGGCCGATGGCGTGCCGCAGAGCCCCGGACTGCACGACGATGGATGGCACGCAACGGAACCAGACTGGCGCTGGACCGATGGCAACGCCGCCGTGTCCTGTCATGGCGCTCGCACCATCGACATTCACGCCGCCCCTCTAGGCCGTTACTGGACCACTTAACGGATAAAAAGTTTTTGCTTCTTTTTTCAAAAAGAAGTGCTTTCTTCGTGTATAAAAGAAAGAAGGCGTTCTTTTTTGGAAAAAAGAACTAAAAAACTTTTACTACTTAAGATATAAGGCCGCCCTGTCGTTCAATGAAGGCCGCTACTTCAGCGACGCCTTGCCCGGCCCGCACATTGGCGAACACGAACGGCCGATCACCTCGCATTTTCCGCGAGTCCCGGTCCATTACCTCAAGGCTCGCCCCCACGAACGGCGCCAGATCGATCTTGTTGATCACCAGCAGATCGCTGCGGGTTATGCCTGGGCCGCCTTTACGGGGAATTTTATCGCCGGCCGATACGTCGATCACATACACCGTCAGATCGGCCAGTTCCGGGCTGAATGTCGCCGACAGATTATCGCCGCCGCTCTCGATCAGGATCACATCCAGCGCCGGAAAGCGTTTGCGCATTTCGGCGACCCCGGCGAGGTTGATGCTGGCGTCTTCGCGAATCGCCGTATGCGGGCAGCCGCCAGTCTCGATCCCCAGGATGCGCTCGGGTGGCAGCGAGCCCGCGCGGGTCAGGAATTCCGCATCTTCTTTGGTATAGATGTCGTTGGTGATGGCGGCGATGTCATAGCGGGCGCGGAACATCTGGCACAACGCATCCATCAGCGCAGTCTTGCCGGTGCCGACCGGGCCGCCAATACCGACGCGCAGGGGGCCATGGGGTGAGCTCATGAGCGGAACAGCCTCGTATATTGGGTTTCGTGACGCATCGATGCGATATCCGAGCGGAACGCCGCACCGCCGATATCTTCCAGTGCAGCACTGGATGTTTCCACCGCGATCTCGGTAATGGCGGGCTCCAGGGCGGCCAGCACCGCGAGCCCCGTGGATTGGCCGAGCGGCACCAGGCGCACGGCCGCCGAGATCAGATTGGCGGCGAACGCCTGCAGCACGCCCGCACAGGCGGCATCTTCGTCGATATTGCTCACGCCGGCGAGCGCCCCGACCGCGATCGGGTAGGGCAGATCACCGACGCGCGCGGCGAGATCGATCAGCACCGAGGCGTGCCAGGCGCGGGCGGCGGCGGCGAAGGCATTGCCCTGTACAATGCTTTCCGCTTGTCGCTCACGCGTGGGGGCGGTGGCCAGCGCCAGTTCGGCAAGCTCGGCCAACAGGTCGATATCGCCATGCGCGCGATGGGCGTGACGCAGCAGAATGGCGTCGGTTCGGCCGGCGCCCAGGCGCAACACATCCTCGACCCAAGTCTGCAACGTCGCGCCATCGCTGATGTCACCGACGTCGACCGCCCATTCCACACCGTGCGAATAGGCATAGGCGCCGGTGGGGAAGGCGGGCGACAGCCAGGCGAGCAGCCGCAGCGTGGCGGCCGCCTCAGCCATGATGGTGATGGCCGTGCGCGTGAGGCTCGTCGTCGTCATGCAGATGCTGGTGGCCGCCCGCATAGGCGCCGGTCTCGGGGTCGAACGGCGCCTCGACATGCATCACATGGCCACCGAGCAGTTCGACCATGGCCTCGATCACGTGATCACGGCGAATGCGCAAATGCTCGCCCAGCATCTGCACCGGCAGATGGCGGTTGCCGAGATGCCAGGCGATGCGCACCAGGGCGCCGTCGTCATGCGCGTGAATATCCGCCAGCGGCTCCGGCCGCGCCTCCACGCGGACGATCCCGCCATCCTCCAGCAGCAGCCCGTCACCGTGGCGCAGGGCGACGGCGTGCGCGAGGTCCAACAGCACATCCTGGCCAGCCTCGCTGGTCAGGCGGATGCGGCGGCGATGCCGGCGATCATGATCCACCAGCACGCGATCGACGGCGCGACCGGCCTCCCACGCGCCAGCCGCCAGAACCTCGACGGCGCGCATCAGAACAGGAAGTAACGCTGCGCCATCGGCAGCAGCATGGCGGGCTCGCAGGTCAGCAGCACGCCGTCGGCGCGAACCTCATAGGTCTCGGCATCGACTTCGATGTTCGGCGTGGCATCGTTATGGATCATGCTGCGTTTGCCGATGCCGCCGCGGGTGTCGGACACGGCGGCGAGATGGCGCCGCAGCCCGAGGCGCTGGCCGATATCGGTCTCCAGGGCCGCCCCCGACACGAAGGTGATGCAGCTCGCCGCCAGCGCGCCGCCGAGCATGCCGAACATCGGCCGGTAATGCACCGGCTGCGGCGTCGGGATCGACGCATTGGGGTCGCCCATCGGCGCCATCGCGATACTGCCGCCCTTGATCACCAGATCGGGCTTCACCCCGAAGAACGCCGGCGACCACAGGACGAGATCGGCGAGCTTGCCGACGGCGATGGAGCCGACCTCGTGCGCCAGGCCCTGCGCGATGGCGGGGTTGATGGTGTATTTCGCGATATAGCGCTTCACCCGCAGATTGTCCGCCCGCGCGCTGTCACCCGCCAGGGTGCCGCGCTGCAGCTTCATCTTGTGCGCGGTCTGCCAGGTGCGAATGATCACCTCGCCAACCCGTCCCATCGCCTGGCTGTCCGACGAGATCATCGACAGCGCGCCCATGTCGTGCAGGATGTCCTCGGCGGCGATCGTTTCTCGCCGGATGCGGCTTTCCGCGAAGGCGACGTCCTCGGGGATCGACGGGTCGAGGTGATGGCACACCATCAGCATGTCGAGATGTTCGTCGAGCGTGTTGGACGTGTACGGCCGTGTCGGATTGGTCGAGCTGGGCAGCACGTTGGGCAGGCCGGCGACACGGATGATGTCGGGCGCGTGGCCGCCGCCGGCGCCCTCGGTGTGGAACGCGTGAATGGTGCGGCCGGCGAACGCAGCAATGGTGTCCTCCACGAAGCCGCTCTCATTGAGCGTGTCGGTGTGGATCATCACCTGGATATCGAAGCGATCGGCGACCGACAGGCAGCAATCGATCGAGGCGGGGGTCGTGCCCCAATCCTCGTGCAGCTTCAGCGAGGAGGCGCCGGCGCGGATCATCTCCTCCAGCGCCGCCGGCCGGCTCGCATTGCCCTTGCCGGAAAACGCGATGTTGACGGCAAGCCCTTCGGCGGCCTGCAGCATGCGCGCCATGTGCCATGGGCCCGGCGTGCACGTGGTCGCCGACGTGCCGGTCGCGGGGCCGGTGCCGCCGCCAACCAGGGTGGTGACCCCGGACGACAGCGCCTCGTCCACCTGCTGCGGGCAGATGAAATGGATATGGCTGTCGATGCCGCCGGCCGTGAGGATCTTGCCCTCACCGGCGATCACCTCGGTGCCTGGCCCGACGATGATGTCCACCCCCGGCTGCACATCGGGATTGCCCGCCTTGCCGATCGCAGCGATCCGTCCGTTGACGATGGCGACATCCGCTTTGACGATGCCCCAATGGTCGATCAGCAGCGCGTTGGTGATCACGGTATCGACGGCACCCTCGGCCTGCGACGCCTGCGACTGGCCCATGCCGTCGCGGATCACCTTGCCGCCGCCGAACTTCACCTCGTCGCCATACACGGTGAGGTCACGCTCCACCTCCACCCACAATTCGGTGTCGGCCAACCGCACCCGGTCACCTGTGGTGGGGCCGTACATGTCGGCATAGGCACGCCGGGTGATCCGGGCCATCAGTCGAGCGCTCCCATGATGTCACCGCGGAAGCCGTAGATTTTTCGGGCCCCCTGGAACGGCACCAGGGTGACCTCGCGGCTCTGCCCGGGCTCGAAGCGCACCGCCGTGCCGGCGGCGATATCCAGCCGCTGGCCTCGCGCGGCCGCGCGGTCGAACGCGAGCGCCCCGTTGGCTTCGGCGAAATGATAATGGCTGCCCACCTGGATCGGCCGGTCGCCAGTATTGGCCACCGTCAACATTGTTGTCGCCAGGCCAGCGTTCAGCTCGATGTCGCCAGGTAGCGTGTCTATCTCACCAGGGATCATCTGCGTGTCCTATCGGATCGGGTCATGCACGGTCACCAGCTTGGTGCCGTCGGGGAAGGTCGCTTCCACCTGCACGTCGTGGATCATCTCGGCGATCCCTTCCATCACCTGCGCGCGGGTGATGACATGGGCACCTGCGGCCATCAGGTCGGCGACGCTGCGGCCGTCCCGCGCGCCCTCCACCACGAAGTCGCTGATCAAAGCGACGGCCTCGGGATGGTTGAGTTTCACCCCGCGCTCCAGACGTCGGCGCGCCACCATGGCGGCCATCGAGATCAGCAGCTTGTCTTTCTCACGCGGCGTCAGATTCATCGCGATCCTCTCAACACATCCACACACGCGGCAGAAGGCGGCCACCCCGTAGTATCTGCAATCCTGCCACGACCATGCGGCGAAGGCATGCCCCATCTCGCGCCACCACGCGGCCCACCAGCATGTCGTCCCACGCGCTGGCGCCGGCGTCCAGGTTGTCGGGCCACACCGCCCGCAGCGCGTCGAGCTGTGCAGCGGCGTCGGGCGCCACATGCACCAGCGTGGCCACGGCCGCACCGCCGGCGGCGATGGCCCGGCGTGCCATTGCGCCTGCCACGGAGCCATCGAGGCGGATCGCGTCATGCAGCAGCAGACGCCCGCCGCGACGCACCCGGATCACGTCGCGCAGCCGCGCGTCGCGTACCGTCTCGCCCATCGCCGTGCGGCCGAACACCAACGATTCCACCCCGAGAAACCAGCCATCCTCGGCGAGGCGCACATCCAGCACCCGGTCCAGCGCCGTGTGGTCGAACAGGATGCTTTCCTGCGGCAGCCACTCAGCCGACGCACCCGGCTCGATCGTGAGCTCGGTGCGTACATGGGCCGGGGCATCGCCGGGCAATGCGCGGTAAAACCGCTCGGCGGCCTGCCCGGCAAAGCTCGCCTGGCCGCCTTCGCGCACCCGCAGTTCCGTGCGCAGCCGATCGCCGCCGGCGATGCCGCCGGAACTGTTCAGCAGCACGGCCTCGGCCCATCCCGTCGGGCGCGGAAACCGCGCCTTGAGACAGCCTTCCTGATACAGATCGCCCAGCACCGTCGTCGCACCGCGCGGCTTCATCTCGATGCGCAGGGCGCCGCGCGCGCGCTGGTGAGCCGAGCCGCTGACCGGGGGGCTAGACGGAGAGGCGGCGTCGAACATCCTGCTCGTCCAGCTCCTCGGGAGTCCCGTTGAGCACGATGTCGCCACGGTCCATGACAATGATGCGCTGGGCCAACTCGCGGGCAAAATCGTAATATTGCTCGACCAGCAGGATCGCCATCTCGCCCCGCCCGCGCAGCAGGCTGATCACCCGGCCGATATCCTTGATGATGCTGGGCTGGATGCCTTCGGTCGGTTCGTCCAGCACCAGCAGGCGTGGCTTCATCACCAGCGCCCGACCGATCGCCAATTGCTGCTGCTGGCCGCCCGACAAATCGCCGCCGCGCCGCCCCAGCATGGTCTTGAGAATCGGGAACAGGTCGAAGATCTCATCCGGCACGCGGCGCTGGCCGCGCGGCAACACCGCGAACCCGGTCTCGAGATTTTCCCGCACGGTCAGCAGCGGAAAAATATCGCGCCCCTGCGGCACCGAGGCGATGCCGCGCCGCGCCCGGTCATAGGTGGCGAGCTTGGTGATGTCCCGGCCGTCCCAGGTGATCTTGCCCGCGCTGATCGGATGCACCCCGGTGACCGCGCGCAGCAGGCTCGTCTTGCCGACGCCGTTGCGCCCGAGCAGGCAGGTGACGGTGCCGATCTCGGCGGTCAACGATACCTGCCGCAACGCGATCGCCGCTCCGTAATGCAGCGAGACATTGGAGATTTCCAGCATGCTCAGCGCCCCAGATAGACTTCGACGACGCGCGGATCCTCGCTGACATGATCGATGCTACCCTCGGACAGCACCGAGCCCTCATGCAGCACTGTCACCCGCACGTCGAGCGCGCGCACGAACGCCATGTCGTGCTCCACCACCACCACGCTGCGGCTGCGATTGATCTCACGCAGCAGCTCGGCGGTCTGCTCGGTCTCGGCATCGGTCATGCCGGCGACCGGCTCGTCGACCAGCAACAGCTCGGGTTCCTGGGCCAGCAGCATGGCGATTTCCAGCCATTGCTTCTGGCCGTGACTGAGATCGCCGGCTAGCCGCTTGGCCTGGCTGTTCAGCCGTGTGGTTTTGAGGATGTTGGCGATGCGGTCGCGTTCCTCGCCGATCTGGCGCGCCCACAACGTGAACCGCACGCGCCGATCACCGTCCAGCGCCAGCAGCATGTTGTCCCACACAGTCAGCGGCTCGAACACCGTGGGCTTCTGGAATTTTCGGCCGATGCCCAGCGACGCGATCGCCGGTTCGTCGAGCTTGGTAAGATCGGTGTCGCGCGCGAAGATGACCTTGCCGGTGTCCGGTCGCGTCTTGCCGGTGATCACATCCATCATCGTCGTCTTGCCCGCGCCGTTCGGCCCGATCACCGCGCGCATCTCGCCCGGCGCCATCACCAGCGACAGGTTGTTGAGCGCGCGAAATCCGTCGAACGTCACCGACACGCCGTCCAGATACAGGATGGTCTCGCCGCTCGGGCCAGGCTGGGTCCAGCTCATTCCACGAGCTCCGGCTTGCGGGTGATGCTCTGGCGTCGCTGCCGTCGCCGGAGCACGCCGATGATGCCCTTGGGTAGCAACAGCGTCACCAGGATAAACAACGCGCCCAACGCGAACAGCCACACTTCGGGAAGGGCGCCGGTCAGCAGCGTCTTGCCATAATTCACCAGCACCGCGCCGAGGATCGGCCCGATCAGCGTGCCGCGGCCGCCGACGGCCACCCAGATCACCGCCTCGATCGAGTTCGCCGGGGAAAACTCGCCGGGATTGATGATGCCGACCTGCGGTACATACAGCGCGCCGCCGATGCCGGCCATCACCGCCGACAGCACGAACACGAACAATTTGTAGTTCTCAGGCCGGTAGCCGAGGAAGCGCGTGCGGCTCTCGGCGTCACGCACCGCGATCAGCACTTTGCCGAAGCGCGACGTCACCACATAGCGCGCCACGAGCAGCTGCACGCCGAGCAACACGGCGGTCGCCACCATCAGCGCGCAGCGTGTGGTGTCAGCCTGCAGCGGGAACGAGAAGATATCCTTGAAATCGGTCATCCCGTTATTGCCGCCGAAGCCCATGTCGTTGCGGAAGAACGCCAACAGCAGGGCATAGGTCAGTGCCTGGGTGATGATCGACAGATACACGCCGGACACACGGCTGCGGAACGCCAGCCAGCCAAACACCAGCGCCAGCACGCCCGGCACCGCCATTGCCATGAAGATCGCGAACGCCGGATTGTCGAAACCCATCCAATACCAGGGCAGTTCCTTCCAGTTCAGGAACACCATGAAGTCCGGCAGCAGCGCGTTGCCGTACACGCCCCGCGTGCCGATCTCACGCATCAGATACATGCCCATGGCGTAGCCACCGAGCGCGAAGAACGCGGCATGCCCCAGGCTCAGGATGCCGGCAAAGCCCCACACCAGATCGAGCGCCAGGGCCAGCATGGCGTAACAGAGATATTTCCCGACCAGTGACACTGCATAGGTTGGCACGTGGATCGGCGAATCCGCCGGCGTCGCCAGATTGAGCGCCGCCAGCAGGATGGCGCCGCCAATGACGATGATCAGGCAGATCGTGCTGGCGACGCGGCTCATGCCTCCACCGCCCGGCCCTTGATCGGGAACATGCCGCGCGGCTTGCGCTGGATGAACAGGATCAGCAGCACCAGCACCACGATTTTCCCGAGCACGGCGCCGGCGATCGGCTCCAGGAATTTGTTGACGATGCCGAGCGTCATCGCACTCACCACGGTGCCCCACAGATTGCCGACGCCGCCGAATACCACCACCATGAAACTGTCGATGATGTAGCTCTGACCGAGATTGGGGCTGACATTGTCGATCTGGCTCAGCGCCACCCCCGCCATCCCCGCGACCCCCGAACCGAGCCCGAAGGTCAGCGCGTCGATCCACGGCGTGCGGATGCCCATGGCGGCGGCCATGCGCCGGTTCTGCGTCACCGCGCGCATGCGCAGGCCGAGCGAGGTGTAGCGCAACGCCGCCATCAGCGCGGCCAGCACCAGGAAGGCGAAGATGATGATGTACAGACGATTATAGGTGATGGTGATGCCGCCCCACTGGGTAGCCCCGCTCATCCAGCCCGGCGTGCTCACCTCGCGATTGGTCGGACCGAAGATCGACCGCACCGCCTGCTGCAACACCAGCGACAGGCCCCAGGTGGCCAGCAGCGTCTCCAGCGGACGGCCATACAGGAAGCGGATCAAGGTCCGCTCGATGGCGATCCCGATCGCGCCGGCGACAATGAACGACAGCGGCACGGCCAGCGGCACACTGAGGTCGAAATAGGCAGGCGCGTAGGTCTTCATCAGACCTTGCACGATGAAAGTGGTGTAGGCACCCAGCATCACCATCTCGCCGTGCGCCATGTTGATCACCCCCATCACCCCGAAGGTGATGGCGAGTCCCGCCGCGGCGAGCAGCAGCACCGAGCCGAGGCTGAGCCCGTAGAACGCGCCCTGTGCCAGACTCCAGAGCTGCTGGGTGCGGTCGATCGAGGCGACCGCAGCGGTCACCGCGGCCGCCACCGCCGGTGGCTGTCCGGACAACGAGGCCAGCAGGCCGCGCGCATCCATATCGCCGCGCGCGCCGAGTGTCGCGACGGCTGCCAGCCGATCAGGCACGCTGCTATCGTCGGACGACAGCAGCGCCGCGGCGCGCGCTTGTTCCATCACCCGGCGAATGCTGGCGTTCTGTTCCTGTGCGATCGCCCGCGTCAGGGCGGGCAGGCCCGCGGGATCATGCGATTTGAACACCGCCTCCGCCGCGTCGGCCCGCACCGACGCGTCCGGCGAAAACAGGGTCAGCACGCCGGTCGCGGAATCCGCGGCACGGCGCACCGCATTGTTGGTGCGCACATTGGTGACGCTGTCATCGGTGATCTCGGCGCCGGCCGGCTGCAGGGTGGTGGCATCGACATAGCCGGCATCGCGATGAATATAGATTTTCTGGTCCGGCCCGACATACAGATCGCCGCTGCTCAACGCCGCGACGATCTCGGCCGCATGCGGCGTGCCCGACGTCGCCAGCAGTTCGATGCCATGCCGAACCTCGTCGAAATCATCGGACGCCAGCAGGCTCAGCGGATCGACCGCGTCGGCGGGTGTCGCCGCCGTGCCGGCCGCGGGCGCGTCCGACGCCGGCGAGCTCTGGCCCCAGCTGGGCTGGACCGATACCAGCAGTGCCGCGAACAGATAAGCGAGCACATATCTCGATAGCTTCATGCCCAACTCCCTCTGCGCCACCGCCCCTGCGTCCGGCATCTGGACCGAGAGGATATCGTCTCTCGTAACGTCGCGAAATTGCTGTCAGTGCCATTCATAAGCCAGTCAAGCCTCAATCGCGGTCAAGTAACAATAATCTACCAAAATCGCGTTCAGGCAACGAAGCCCCGCGCCTGAACGAACGACCCTGAGTCTGCCACGCTAGCTGCGGAACCGCTTTGTCAGGCACCGGTATTCGTCGTATTGACAGGTGCGACCGGGCAGCCGCCAGCCCGACCAATGGATTGCCATCCGCAACAATTCCGCAGCGTCGGGGTCTGCAACCTCTGTGCCAACGAGGCCGACGGGGGTGCCGGCCCCGGCGGCGTCGCCGCAAAATCATGGCCCGGCCCGGCGGGGATCGGCCGTCCAGACCGACATCGATCAAGCCCGAGCCCAGCTTTCGAACATATCACCGGCAACATGACGCGAAATGGCGCATCGCGCGCGATCAACTGGCATGTCGGCACGGCGGCCGCCGTGCTTTCCACAGCATGCGAAGATCGTGCTATAGGTTCCATGCCGAACGACTTGATAACGCTAGCGAACCGGCGTTCGGCGAGATGCCCGGTCCCAGATAACCAGCCCGATGAGGCGCTTATGCGATCCTTGCTTCCCGTTGCCGCCTTGATGGCCGTCATGGCCGCCGCCCCCCAGGCGCATGCGGCGGGGGATGTGCTGGTGATGAACTCGGCCGGCGCGTCGCTCAGCGTGATCGACATGGCCAGTAAAACCGAGCTGTGCCGCATCCCCGTGCTGCGCGAGCCCCATCACGTCATGCTGACGCCGGACAAGCGCGACCTGCTGGTGGGCGACAGCGCCGGCAACGAACTCGTCGACCTCGACCCCAACAGCTTCGCGGTGCGCCGCCATCTGCCCGTGTCCGACCCCTATCAGCTCGGCTTCAGCCCGAACGGCAAATTCCTGGTGGTCAATGGCATCGCCCGCGCCCAGGTCGATATCTACGACCCCGCCACCTACAAGCTGATCAAGCGCTTCCCCCTCCCGACCATGCCGAGCCACATGGATTTCGCGCCGGATTCCGGGATGGTCTATGTCAGTCTGCAGGGTACCGGAAAACTCGCGGCCATCGACCTGCGCACCATGACCGTCTCGTGGGAAACCGCGGTCGGCCCTGCGCCCGCCGGCGTGCTGTGGCATAATGGCCTGGTCCTGGTCGCCGTCATGGGGGCCGACTACGTGGCGGTCGTCGATCCCGCGACCGGCAAGCTCGATCGCCGCATTCACACCGGCAAGGGCGCCCACCAGCTGTTCCTGTCACCGGATGGCAAGATCATCTATGTCAATGACCGCGTGGAAGGCACCGTCGTCGCCCTCAACGCCGCGACGCTGATCCCGGAACACACCTACAAGCTGCCCGGTGGCCCCGATGACATCGTGTTCGCGCCGGACGGCCACGTCTGGTTCACCCTGCGCTTCGACCACAAGGTCGCGGTGATGGACCCGGCGTCCGGCACCTACGACACCATCGAGGTCGGCCGCTCGCCACACGGGATTTTCATGAACCCGCGCGCTGTGGTGAAATGCCCCGGGGGTTGATCCGATGATCGACAATTTGTTCGACAGCACCGCCGGCTGGCTGCAGGAGCATGCGCTGCTGCCGCTGATGTACAGCCTTGGCCTGATGCAGTGGGAAGACATCTCCTACGGCTGGGCGCTGTTCGCCGTGTATGGCGCGGCCCAGGTCGCGATCACCTTCGCCATCTGCCTGCCGCTCGAAGCCTGGCGTCCGGTCGAGCACTGGCCGGACAAGAAGGCCGTGCTGGTCGACGTCCTCTACACCCTGATCGCCCGCGTCGGTCTGCTGCCCCTCGTCACCTTCGTCGGCTTCTACGAAGTCCAGCAATGGCTGAATGGCTTCCTTACCGACCATGGCTGGATCCCGCCGACCCTCGAAGGCCTGTTTCCGATCCTGCTCGGCCACCAGATCGCGACCTTCTGCCTGTACGTGATCATCCTCGATTTCGCCGATTACTGGCGCCATCGCCTCAGCCACGTGTTCGACTGGTGGTACGCGCTGCACGCCGTGCACCATGCCCAGCGGCAAATGACCTTCTGGTCGGACGATCGCAACCACCTGCTGGACGAGGTGATCTCGTTCCTGTGGTTCACCGCCATCGCCCTGCTGATCGGCATCCCGCCGCTGCAGTTCCCGCTGCTGGTGCTGCTGCTGCGTTTCCTGGAAAGCCTGTCGCATGCCAACGCGCGGCTGAACTTCGGCCGCCTCGGCGAGCGCCTGCTGATCTCCCCCCGCTTTCACCGCACCCACCACGGCGTCACCGCGGCCGGCCACGACAGCGTGAACTACGGCGCCATCCTGCCCTGGTGGGACATGATGTTCGGCACCGCCGAGTTCAGCCGCATTTTTGTCACCACCGGCGACCCCACCGCCGAAGAAGCCATGGCCTCCGGCGGCTGGCTCGCTCAACAATCCGCCGGCCTGCGGCGGCTGATTTGGGGTGGCGTGAGCAAGGACGTAAGCCGGGTGCTGCCCGGACCCGCCAGGTCTGGAGCGCGCCTTCGCGCGACGGGCCAAGCCCCTGGACCTTAGCTGTGAAGGGTGTTTGAGGAAGGGGGCTTACTCCGACGTTGCAACCTCCGCGTTAGCCCCCTTCCTCAAACACCCTTAAGGCTGGGGGTTCAAAGGGGCGTGTGCCCCTTTGCGGGTCTGGGCAGAGCCCAGCCTTGCTTGCTTCCTCACACCAAGCCTCCCAAACCCCGCCGTGCCAGATAGGCCCGGCGCATGGGGCGGAGGGCGGCGAGCGCCAGGATCGCGGTCGCGAAGTCGGCACCGATGGCCAGGCCGAACACCGGGGTCCAGCTGCCCGCGGAGTCGTGCAGCAGCGAGGCCATCGGACCGCCGAGCACCGACCCGATGCCTTGCGAGATATACAGCCAGCCGTAGTTCTGGGTGGCGTAGCGGGTTCCGAACGTATCCGTGAGCGTCGAGGGAAACAGCGAGAAGATCTCGCCCCAGCCGAAGAACACCACGCCCGACAGCAGCACGAACAGCAGCGGGTCGGTGCGGGTGGCGAGCCACAGCGCCATGGCGCAGCCTTCCAGGCCGAACGCGATCACCATGGTGGTCTCCCGGCCCAGCCGGTCCGACACGAAGCCGAAGAACGGCCTGGTCAGGCCGTTGGTGAACCGATCGACGGTGAGCGCCAGTGGCACGGCGGCGAGGCCGAACACGGTCAGCTTGGTGATGCCGAAATCGCCGGCGAAGGTGGCCAGTTGCGAGGTCACCATCAGGCCGGAGGTCGACATCATCGTCATCATCACGAACATCAGCCAGAACACAGGGCTTTTCAGCATCTCGCGGCTGCCCACGCCGGCGGCATGCAGGCTGCCATCGACGGACACCGGGGCGGGCGGTGATTTCAGCCCTAGGGCGGCGAGCACGCCGATCACGCCAAAGATCAGCCCGAATTTCAGCAGGGTGGCTTCCAGGCCGGCGCTGGCCATGCTGTCGCTGATCGGGAAGGTGGTCAGGATCGCGCCCATGCCGTAGCCGGCCGCGACCATGCCCGCGGCGAATCCCCGATTATCCGGAAACCAGCCGACCATCTGCCCGACCACGCCGACATAGACGATACCGGTGCCCAGTCCGCCGACCAGGCCGTAGGTCAGATACAGGCCGGTCAGCGAGTCGACCTGCGAGGCCAGCACCCAGGACAGACCGGTCATCGCGGTGCCGATGCCGATCAGCAGCCGCGGCCCGAAGCGGTTCACCAGCCAGCCCTGGAATGGCGAGAAGAAGGTCTGCAGCACCACCAGCAGGGTGAAGGTCACCTGAATGCCGGCGGCCGCGGCGCCGAACTTGGTCCCCAGCGATTTCGTGAACAGGGTCCAGGTATATTGCGGGCTGGAGATCGCCATCATGCAGATCAGCCCGAGCAGCAATTGGATCCAGCGGGTGGACCTGCCGGGTCGCGCGGCGATGGCTGAGACGCTCGTGGACATGGCGCTGCCTCCAGTTGATGGCCAGCGCCATGCAGTCGCCATGCCAACGAAACGAAGGTGTCGCCAATCAGCCGACTGGCGCGCCGTGGCGGCGGGTCAGCTCACGCGCCAGGGCCGCCTCGGTGACGACCACGCTCCCGGCGATCCGCACCTGCCGCACTTTGCCGCCTTTGCCACGGATCAGCCGTGCCGGCTCGCCGTAGCTGGCGAACGCGCCGGCCACCGCGATGCGCGCTTCATCCGGCCCGGTGATTTCGAGCTCCGGCACCTTGAGGAATGGGTCGATCATCCCCGGCAGGGCCAGCAACACTTTGTCGCCCACGGCCACCAGGTCGGTGGCGCCCCAGCTGCTCCACCAGCGCCCACTCCAGTCGGCGGTGCGCGCACTGGGCGCGCCGCGCGACTGGAACGTCTTGAGAATATGCAGCGCACCATCCAGCCAGGCGTGCGCCATTCCATCAGCGGCATTGGTCAGCACCGACACACACAGATCCTGCGCCGGTACCATCGCGGTGCGGGTGATCGTGCCCTGGAAGCCGCCGCTATGGCCGAACCATTGCCAGCCATCGAGCGATGCGCCGATGATCCCCAAGCCATAGCTTCGCTCCACCGCCGACCAGGCGTCCCGCCATTGCGGCCGGGTCATCTCCCGCCGACTGGCTTTGGACAGCACGCTCGATCTGGCATTCGGCGAGAGCTGGGCGAAGAACCGCGCGATATCGGTGGCCGTGCTGACGAAACCGGTCGCGGCATCCAGCGCATGGGTCGGCTGATCGCTCGGGAACACCACGCGGCCGCCAGGCATGATCTTGCCGCTGTGCCCACGCGCCAGCCGCGCGCGCGGCGGCGACGGCGCGTCGGCGGTGGTTTCGGTGAGACCGGCGGCTCCTACGATTTCCCGCCGCACCCAGCTCGCATAGCTCTCACCGGTGATGGCCGCGATCACCAGGCCGGCCAGGCCAAAGCCATGGTTCGAGTATTTCAGTCGTGTGTTGGCGGCGATCGCCGGCGGCTCGGTGAGCTCGGCGCGCAGCCGTGCCTCGCTGGCGAACGGCGCGCGGCCGGCCCAGTAGTCGCAGTCGGGGCCATCGCGAAAGATCCCCGCGGTGTGCGACAGCACTTGCCCGATGGTCGCGGTGGCGATCTCCGGATGCAGCCCGTCGACATACTGCCCGACGTTATCGTCGAGTTTCAGCCGGCCCTGTTCACGCAGCTTCATGATCGCCGCCGCGGTGAACGACTTGGAGTGCGAGGCCACGCGAAACCGATGCCGCGGGGTGAGTTTTTCCCCGCTGCCGAGATCTGCATGGCCAAACGCTGCTTCCAGCACGATGCGGCCGCGATGCGCGACCGCGATCGCGCAGCCCGGCTGCTCGGTGATCCGCATCTGATATCCCAGCCATTGCGGCAGGTAGGCGAGGGCGGGTGCCAGCCAGTCGTTGGCCGATGTCGCCATGGTCAGGTCTTCGCCTCGGCCTGCTCGATGCAGGCACGGAGCAGGTCGGCCCCCACCAGGTTCCAGGTGGTGATGCCACCGACCATGATCACCTGCACAAGTCCCTCGGCCAGCTCCGGCACGGTCAGGCCCAGCTTGATCGCCGCCCGGCCATGCGACAGCGCGCCATACCGGTCGGCGGCGAGCACATCAAGCAGGGCGAAGATCAGCTCCTTGGTCTTCATGTCCAGCGCGCCCGCCGGCCGCTCCTGCATCAGCGCGCTGCGCATCAGGCCGTAGCCCGCGAACGCGCCAGGCGCGTGGTCCAGCAGCAGCTTGAACTGGTCGGGGAAATGCCCGGCCGTCGCGTGGAAACTGTCGATACCAGCCTGTACGGCCTCTTTCGTCACGTCGGTCATGTGGTCATCCATGCTGGGGTGGGGAGATTCTTGCTGCGCAGGAACTCGGGATTGAACAATTTCGACTGATAGCGCGCGCCGCCGTCGCACAGGATGGTGACGATGATGTGGCCCGGCCCCATCTGGCGCGCGACGCGGATCGCCGCCGCCACATTGAGTCCCGCGGACCCGCCGATCGACAGGCCCTCATGGATCAGCAGATCGAACACTTGCTCCAGCGCCTCGGCGTCGGGGATGCGCACGGCGTCATCGATCCGCACGCCCTCGAGGTTTCCCGGCACGCGCGACTGCCCGATCCCCTCGGTGATCGAGCTGCCCTCGACGGTCAGATCGCCATCCTTGACCCAGCCGTACAGCCCGCTGCCCTCCGGGTCGGCCAGCACGATCCGCACGCCCGGGCGGCGCGCCTGCAGGGCCAGTGCCACCCCCGCCAAAGTGCCCCCGGTGCCGCAGGCGCAGGTGAAGGCGTCCACAGCACCCGCCGTCTGATGCCAGATTTCAGCTCCCGTCGTGACGCGATGGCCCTCGCGATTGGCGAGATTGTCGAACTGGTTGGCCCACACCGCGCCGATCTCCTCGGCGATCCGCCGTGACACATGCACATAGTTGCCGGGATCGCGGTACGGCTTGGCCGGCACCAGCCGCAGATCGGCGCCGATCATGCGCAGGAAATCGATCTTCTCGCGCGATTGCGTCTCCGGCATCACGATGATGCAGGGATGTCCAAGCGCGTTGCCGACCAGCGTGAGGCCGATGCCGGTGTTGCCCGCGGTGCCCTCCACCACGCTGCCCCCGGGCTTCAGCGCGCCGCTGCGGATGGCATCGGTGATGATCGCCAGCCCCGCCCGATCCTTCACGCTGCCGCCGGGATTCATGAACTCCGCCTTGCCGAGAATCGTGCAGCCAGTCGCGTCCGAGGCGCGGCGCAGCTTGATCAGCGGCGTGTTGCCGATCGCCGCCACCAGGCCGGTTGCGATCGGCGGGGCGATGGTGGGGTGCGGCGCGCTGTCCATGGCGGGGTCTCGGCTGCTTGCGGCCCCTGGCGAGGCGTGCGATCTGGCGGGAACATCATCCCGGAGGCCCGATCATGGTCGAGAATATCTCCCCGCGCCAGACATGGCAGGCACTGCAATCCGACCCGCAGGCGCAGTTGGTGGATGTGCGCACCGACGCCGAATGGAATTTTGTCGGCCTGCCCGATCTGCTCGCCGCGGCCAAGCAACCGGTGCTGATCCCGTGGCAGATCTTCCCCAGCATGGCGGTCAACGCGGCCTTCACCGACCAGATGAAACAGGCCGGCCTCACGCCCGAGCATAAGATCTACTTCCTGTGTCGCAGCGGCGTGCGCAGCCAGGCCGCGGCGGCGGCGGCGATCGCGGCCGGATTCCCGAATGCCTACAATATCGCCGACGGCTTTGAAGGCCCCCCGGACGCCGAAGGCCATCGCGGCACCACTGCCGGCTGGAAGGCCGACGAGCTGCCCTGGCGACAGAGGTAAGCAAGTAAGCCCAGCCTTGCTGGCTCACCTGTCGTACAGGACCCGGATCACGACCGCCCACGGGTAGCGGGTATCGACGATCGTTCCATCGGGCGTCGCCAGATGTCCGTCGGCGGTGATCGGCACGTGTTTCATGGTGACCGCGTCATCGACATTGCCACCGAGCACCGACAGCATCCCCGGATCGGCCTGCACCACAATGTCGCAATGCCCAGGAAAATGGCCCGCCGGCAGGTCGGCGAAGGTCAGGCTATGGGCGGAACTGCGGCCCATGCAGATCAGGTCGCCCGGGGCTGGCACGCCGGTCTCCGGCGGCAACGCGGTAATCGCCCAGTTGCTGGTCTGGCCGAGCGACATTTCGCGCGCGATATTGATGTAGGTCGAGTGCGCAATGGCATACGGGAAGCGGCCCGCGGCCCCCGCCATCCGCATCACGAAGCTGATGAACGCTGCCGACCAGGCGAAATTGGCATCCTCATTGGCCGGGAAGATCATGCCGTGTTCGTCGTGCTTGCCGGTCCAGGCATCCTCGATCTCGCCGGCGTTGATCCCGAGCCACCAATAGATGCCAACGCGCTGCCACAGGCCGGGCATACGCTCGGGCTTTTGATCGGGAGGTGGAATCGGGCGCGTGTCGGGCGGATCGTCATCGACCGGCTGGCCGAACGCGCGCCACTCGGCGAGGGCGACGGCGATCGCCGAGTCGCGGGAGAAGCCCTCATACGGCACGGTCGCGAACGGCGGCGCGTGGGCCGACGGATCAATCGGCGGGCTGGCGGTGCGCGGTGCCTGGCAGGCGGCAAGGGCCAGCATGAGAGAAAAGGCGAGGGGGCGAACCCCGATGGCGTCGCGGATCATGCCCTACAGAAGGCCATTGCCGAGGCAACGGCAATGGGTCGGTCAGATAGTCGGTCGGTCAGACAGTCTGGGAGGCGAGGGCGGGAGTCCGATGGCGGCGCACGGTCTTCCAGATCAGCGTGCCGATCACGGCCGCCCCAAGGCCGCTGAGCAGATAACAGACCCCGCGATCACCCAGCCAGCCCGCGACATACCAGCCGGACGCCACGAACGCCCCCGCCCAGACCCCGGCGGCGACGAAATTAAGGGCGGCGAAGCGGGCCCAGTTCATCCCCGCGATACCACAAGCGGCGGCGGCTACGTTGCGCACGCCGTAGGCGAAGCGGAACGACAGCACGAAGGCCACGCCGAACCGGTCGAGAAACTGTGTCGCCTGGGCCATGCGACGGGGCGCACCGGGAATGCGGCG
>Ga0116226_10001890_pt1 | contig 18185 bp, 18 predicted proteins | sample S1TSphfallax_FD_89692 | JGI IMG/M metagenome (GOLD analysis project Ga0116226, IMG submission 89692) | Host-associated microbial communities from peat moss isolated from Minnesota, USA - S1T2_Fa - Sphagnum fallax MG | ecosystem: Host-associated > Plants > Peat moss > Unclassified | place: USA... | reverse complement strand
GCGGCGAGGTCAAATGGGCTAGAGCGGCTTCATCCTGACTGGAAAATCATCGGCATCCGGCGGGCCGCTCCAGCCAGTTGTTTGCAGAGCATTTGTATCAGCCTCAAACCGCCGGCTCATGAACGCCGATTCCAGTCAGGCTGAAAATGCTCTAATCGCAACAGATAAAAGTTTCTTGGTTCTGTTTTTCAAAGAAGAACTGCTTCTTACCTCAAGACTTCGTCGTCAAAGGCGCCGACTTCGGCACAACAATCGGAAGCGGAACAATCCCCGGCTGCGACAGGAGCGGCCCGCTGCGATCCACCATCGCATACCGAATCATCACATCATGCGCGTCAAGCTCGATCACCAGCAATTTGTGCCGCACGCCGCTCGCATCGATATGCGTCCAGGCATACGTCACATGGCCATGATCCTGCGGCAGAAACGAAAGCGCCATCGACTGTCCGCTGGGCGTGCCCAGCAGGCCGATGATGTCGTTGCGCGTCGTGCTACCCTGTTTCAGCAACGAAAGCCGCTGCTCATCGATCGGCGGATTGGCATCGCCCGGAATGCTGCTGTTCAGGTCATACGCCGCCAGCGTCCCACCCAAAAACACCAGCGTGGCGAATTTCCCCACCGGATGGCCCGCAACCGCCGGGCCGCCGTTGGAGATGCCAAATTCGTACGTCAAGATCGCCAGGCTGAACGGCGTCCCAGGTGGCACCGGCCCCGCCGGATTGGCCGTCGTGCCTTGCACCGCCAGGCGCTTGAACGGCGGCCCCAACACCGCCTCCACCTGGCTGTCGGTCGTCTGCCGCAACCGCAATGTGCCAAACGCGGCGGTCGGAAAATCCCGCCCCGCCGTGCGCACCGGCGCGCACGACGCGGCAAGCCAGCCAGCCAGGGCCATGCCAATCCCGGCCCGAACCCGAGTCCGCCATGCGGCGGGAAGCATCAGGTCCAAACCGTCATGATTGCGTTCCTATCCCCCGTTTGCCGGATCGATCCAGCCGATGTTGCCGTCGTCGCGCCGATAGATCACGTTCAGCTCGCCGGTGCCGCTGTTGCGGAACATCAGCACCTTCTGATTAGCCAGATCCATCCGCATGACAGCATCGCTCACGGTCAAACGCGCGATCTCGATATGGGTTTCCGCAATAACCGTCGCATACGCATTCTGCGCGTGCCCATTCGCCGCCGCCCCATCCGCGGCACCCGCATCCGCTGCCTCATCGGTCTCCGCCGCCAGCACCACCGTGCGCGCCTTCTGCGGACGTTCGCGGTGTGCGGACTCCCGGTGGTGGTCGTTCAACCGCCGGCGATACCGCCGCAGCCGCGTCGCGATGTGTTCCGCCGCGTCATCGAAAGCCGCGTTCGCGTCTCCCGCCTCACCCTCGCCGCGCAGCGTAAGCCCGCGCCCGGCATGCAGATTTATATCGCAGGTAAAAAAACTTCGCGCTCGCCCGAACGTGACATGAGCCTCCATCGCCTGATCGAAATACTTGCCGGCAATGCCGTCCAGGCTGTCGGAAACCCGCGTGCGCAGCGAATCCGACAGATCCACCTGCTTGCCCGAGACATTGATTTGCATAGGCGAAAAGTCCTTCTGCGAACCCAGCCCACCTTGAGCCGGCTCCCCACAAGCGCGTGGGGATGTGCGGCGATCGGCCGTGGCGACAGCCCGAAGCTAGGCTGGCACGGCCTTCTCCCGCTTGCGCTGCACGGAGCTGGGGATGCGCAGCGCCTCCCGGTATTTGGCCACCGTCCGACGCGCAATGTCCACGCCCTCCTTTCGTAGGACAGCAACGATCGCGTCATCGGAAAGGATGTCGGCAGCATTCTCCGCGCCGACAAGGGCCCTGATCCGATGCCGCACCGCCTCCGCACTGTGGCTTTCACCGTCCGATCCTGCGATCGCATTGGTAAAAAAGTATTTTAGCTCGAAAATACCCCGCGGCGTGGCGATATATTTGTTCGCCGTCACCCGGCTGACCGTACTCTCATGCAGTGAAACCGCATCAGCTATGTCGCGCAGGATAAGCGGCCGCAAATGGCTCACCCCATGGCGAAAAAACCCGTCCTGCCGCAATACGATCTCCGCCGAGACCTTCAGCACCGTCTGCGCCCGCTGCTGCAGGGACTTCACCAGCCAGTTCGCCGTCGCCAGCTTTTCGGCAAGAAAATTCTTTTCCTCCCGCCCCAGCTTCCGGCTCACGCGCAGATAAAACGACTCATTCACCAACACGCGCGGCAAGGTTTCCGGGTTGAGCTCCAGCAGCCAGTCGCCGCCGGGTGCCGCCCGCATCAGCACGTCCGGTATCACCGGCGGCAGCGCCGATACGTCCCAGTTGGCGCCCGGCTTGGGGTTGAGCGCCTTTATTTCGGCGATCATGTCAGTGAGATCTTCCGAATCTACACCGCAAATCGTCATCAGCCTGCGATGGTCGCGCCGCGCCAGGCATTCGAGATTCTCCAGCAGTGCCGCCATCGCCGGGTCGAGCCGGTTCTTCTCCCGCAATTGTGCCGCCAGGCATTCGGCCAGTGATCGCGCGAACATGCCGGCCGGATCGAACATCATCATCCTGGCCCGCACCGCCTCGACGCACGCGACCTCGGCGCCAAGCGCACGGGCAATATCCTCCGGCGCGGCACCCAGCCGCCCGGACGGCTCCAGCATCGCGATCAGCGTGGCACCGATCAGCCGGTCCTGCCGGTCCTCGAAAGTCAGCCGCATCTGCTCGCTCAGGTGCTCACGCAGGCTGGTGTGGCCTTCGAGCGTGTCCTCCAGATCGCGTTCGTCGCTGTCGAAACTGTTGCCGCCGCCATTTGGGATGCGAATGCCGTCGGCCTGCCCGAACGCCTCATAGCCTTCATACTCGCCGTCCAGCGGCGCCGCATTCTCGGCCGGCAGAGTAGCGGCCCCCACCAGATCCGCCGTATCGGCCGCCTCGGACACTGGCACCGCAACCTGGTCCAACGCCGGCCGTTCCGCCGGCACGTCACCGCTCTCGTCGCGCTCGAGCAGTGGATTGCGCTCCAGCTCCTCCTCAACCCAGGCGGTCACCTCCATGTTCGACAATTGCAGCAGCTTGATCGCCTGACGCAGTTGCGGCGTCATGACGAGCGATTGCGATTGCCTGAACTCTAAGCGCGGCCCGAGTGCCATGCGCCAGAGGTACAACAAGGACGTTAAGCAAGGCCAGTGCCAACCCGAGAGGAAGGGAAGACAAGCACTTCTTTTTTGAAAAAAAGAACCAAAAAACTTTTATCTGTTACGGACAGCACCGGAATGGCCCATTTGAACCGCCTGCCCGACGCAATTAGAGCATTTTCAGCCTGACTGGAATCGGCCTTCTTGAGCCGGCGGTTTGAGGCTGATACAAATGCTATGCAAACAACTGGCTGGAGCGGCCCGCCGGATGCCGATGATTTTCCAGTCAGGATGAAGCCGCTCTAGTCCCATGGGAAACATCTTATCAGTTCCCTACGGTGGCATGGTCATTACATTTATACAGCAGACTTATTGCGGTCTGCGGCGGGTGAGGGAATTAGGCGTAGGCATACGGGCCGCCCTTCTGCAGTGCAAGCTGGTACGCCGGGCGCGCGTGCAGCGCGGCGAGCCAGGCTGCCAGCTTTGGCCTGTTCCCCAACCCGTTTCGGCTCGCAGCAGCCTCCACCGGAAAGCTCATCATTACGTCCGCGGCGGTCAGTTCCGGCCCGGCGAAATAAGCGCTGCGGCCCAGTTCGGCCTCCATCAGATCGAGCTGCGCATCGATCATCGGGCCCAGATAACTATCATGCACCGTCTTGCCGATCATTTTGGCAATCGGGCGCACCGGCCACGGCGCGCGTTTGGGGATATCGCCAAACAGCAGCGTCATCACCAGCGGCGGCATGGCGCTGCCCTCCGCAAAATGCAGCCAATACCGGTAGCGCAGCAGTTCCGGCGTGCCCGCCGCCGGCACCATCCGTCCCTGGCCGTACAGCTCGACGATGTATTCCACGATCGCCCCGGTCTCGGCGATTGTCAGGCTGGCATCTGTAATCACCGGCGACTTGCCCAGCGGATGCACCGCCCGCAACTCCGCCGGCGCCAGCATCGTCTTCGCATCGCGCTGATAATGCCGGATTTCGTACGGCGTCCCGAGTTCTTCCAGCAGCCACAGCACGCGCTGCGAGCGCGAGTTGTTCAAATGATGTACGGTCACCATGGAGCGCCCCCCGAGCGAGTCTACAGCATGGGTAAACGAGACCAGCCGCCGTTGAAAGCCGACGTCCCGGATCCCGCCGCCCGGCGCAGTTTCGTATCCCTTCCGCTCGCGCAGCTTATGCCGCCGATCACCCGCGCGGCCTACCGCGCCCGCTCCCCCGCCGGCGCCGACCTGATGTCGAACTGGCCCGCCATCGTCGGCCCCCGCCTCGCCGACCAGACCAATCCGCGCAAACTGTCCTGCGGTCAGCTCACCATTGCCTGTTCCGGCCCGGTGGCGATGGAACTGCAGCACGCCGCCGCTGTGCTGATCGAACGCATCAACGTGCAGTGCGGCACCCGGATCGTCGAACGATTGCGTTTCGTCCAGGCACCGGTCGCGCCGCGTCCGCCGGCGCTACCGCCGCAGCGCGCCGCAACCGCCTCGCCATTGCCGGACCTGCCCGCGGGGGCGTTGAACGATGCGCTGGCAGCCTTGGCGGCACGCTTGCAGGCAAAAAAGTGAAGCAGTTTCTTTTTTTGAAAAAACCAAAAAAACCTTTGTCGATTGCGGACACCCCGAATTGCGGAACTTTGGCGCAGAATCAACAAGCCACCACATGATGTGGTTGGCCGCGAAGCTGCGCCAAAGTTCCGCCGAATTGGCCCATTTAAACCACTCACCGGACGCAATTAGTAAAAGTTTCTCGCTTCTTTTTTTCAAAAAAGAAGTGCTTCCTTCTTCTACCCTTTTTCCGGCCTGGCCAGCTATTTCGTCGATTGCGCGGTCGCCCCCGTTTTGCCCGCTGCCGCCGCTACTGCCGCTGTAGGTGCCGCCGCTACTGCCGTTGTAGGTGCGGCCGCCACCGCTGTCGTGGGCGCGGCCGCTGCCACCGATGCGGCCGCCGACGGCGCCAGCACGGACAATGCCTGCACCGACGCCTTCGCCTCATCCACCGAGAGATCGGCTTCCAGCGTCGCCTGCGCCTGCTCCGGATGCCCCGCGACCACTTCCGCCACGGCAAAATCCGCCCGAACCTTAGGTGGCACCGGCCCGGACTCGGTCGCATCCCGGAGCATCGCCTCGGCCCTGTCCGCATCCCCCGTCAGCGCCAGCGACAGCCCGAAATCGACCCGCGTCGAGGTCAGATCCGGATTAGCCAGCAGCGACGCCGTGTACAGCGCCTGCGCTTCCTTGTGGCGCCCCTGCAAATCCAGCGTGACGCCGAGGTCGGTCATCGCCGCGGCATTCTGCGGCGCGCTCGCCAGCACCGCCCGGAAATCGGCCTCGGCGCCCTTGATGTCGTCGCGCATCTTCAGCTTGCCCAGGCCCAGGCGTGCCGGCACGTAGCCGGGGTCCGCCCGCAGAGCGTGTTCGTATTCCCTCTCTGCCTCGCGCCGGTTGCCGATCTGGTTGTCGGCGTCGCCGGCCGAAACCAGCGCCGCCACATTGTTCGGGTCGCCGACCAGAACGCCGTGCGCAATGCCCAGAGCGGTCGCCGCCTGGCCTTCCGCCAGCGCGCTGCGTGCCGCCACCAGGCTTGGCCGATTGGCGTCCGCGGTGAGGTTGCTCGGTGGCGCGATCGTCAGATGGCTGGCAATGGTGCCGCAGCCACCGAGCCCTGCCGCCGAAAGCAGCGTAGCCACACTGCAAAGTGTTCGCATCGAACGCCGCATGATACCGCCTCGTTTCAATTTGTCTGGGTTCGTCCCTGGAGTCTTCTTCGGGATTGAAGCGTTCTTCAGGATTCTCACTGATTGCCGGGCTTGAACATCTGGCTGACGCGCACGCCCGCGGGACCGCCCACCACAATGAAGATGCACGGCAAAATGAACAGAATCATCGGGAAGGTCAGCAGCACCGGCAATTTCGCCGCCTTCTCCTCGAAACGCGTCAGGCTGTCGGTGCGCATTTCGCTCGCCAGCACGCGCAGCGCATGGGTCAGCGGCGTGCCGAATTGCATGGTCTGAATAAGCGTCGCCGCGAACCGTTTCATCGTGTCGAGCCCGGTGCGTTCGCCCAGCGCCGTCAACGCAGCCCGGCGGTCGCTGCCGATGCGCAATTCGCTGGCGCACACCGCCAGTTCCTCACTGACCGACTTGTTGGCCGACGCGAATTCGATCGCCACGCGCTCGATCGCATTCTCCAGCGCCAAACCGGCCTGGGCGCAGATCACCAGCATGTCGAGCGCGTCCGGCAGGCCCTTCTCCACCCGCTTCAAATGCGCCTGGCGCATCTGCCGCAAAACGAAATCCGGCGCGAGCAGGCCCGTGACCAGCGAAAACGCCATCACCGAATAGAATGTCAGCGGCTGAACTTCGCCGTGCCCGACGACGCCGTATGCAATCAGCGGCATCAGCGCCACGCCGAGCACCTTGCAGCCCAGGAACAGGCCCAGGCCGCGGCCGCCGCGCCAACCGGCCTGCGCCAGCGTCTGTTCGAATTCCGCCCGAGTCGCGGCCGGCAGCAGGCCGCTGCGCGCCAGCGCCGAACCCAGCTTGGCAATCGCGTCCACCGGCGAGGGCGGCGAATCGCGCGACCCGTCCAGCACCACCGGCAAATTCGCATTGTTCGCATTCGAAAGCCGCGCGCGAACCTTGTCCTGCTTGTCCAGCGCACGCATCAGCATCAACGACCCACCGACAAAGGCGGCGGCCAGCACGGCGAGCAGGGGAGGCGAAAATGGCAGGGTGTTCACGACTGGCTCCGCTCATGGGTCGAACGTAACTTCTCACCTACGTTAGGCAAGTAAGAAGGAAGTCCTTCTTTTTTGTAAAAAAGAAGCAAAAAACTTTTACGCATGGCTGCAATCGGCCAATGCTATCCAAGGCTCTTCTTGATGATCATTTTCATCACCCAAAGCCCGAACGCCAGCATGCCGCAGGCAATGCCCAGAAGCTTCTCGCCGGCGGGGTCGGTAAACAGCACGCCGATGTATTCCGGATTCATGACGAACAGCATGGAGCCGACGACGATCGGCAGCGCCGCCAGAACATAGATACTGGTGCGCGCCTCGGCGGCCAGCGCATGGCCGCGTTTGCGCGCATTCTCGCGCTTGCGGATCGTGTCCGCCAGCGTCTCCAGCGTCTCCGTCAGGCCGCCGCCGGTCTGGCTTTGCAGCGCCAGCGCGGTGGCGAAAAACCGGTATTCCGAAATATCGTTACGCTCCGCCATTTCCAGCAACGAGGTTTCCAGATCGAGCCCGATCTGAACCTGGTCCGAAGCACGGGCGAATTCCTCCCGTGTCGGCGATTGTGCCTCGCGGCCCACCACGCGCACCGCCTCGGTCAGCGGCACGCCGACGCGCACCGAGCGGGAAACCATCGCCAGTGCATCGGGAAATTGCGTCAGCAGGGTGCGCGAAATCTTCCCCACCGACCAGCCAAGGAACGTGCGCACCAGCAATATGTCGAACACCGGCACCAGGAACCAGCCGGAGCTGCCGAGCACTCTTGTTGCCAACAGCCCGCCCACCGCGGACGGGCCCAGCATGCACATCACAATCGCCGGCAGGCTCATCGGATACTGGCTGCGCCGCGCATCCTTCCAATTGAACAGCGTGAAAATCGGGTTTTCCCGCGTGCCGCGCTGCTTCGCCCGCACCGCCAGCACCAACGCCGGGCCGCCGGCCGATTTCGGCTTCAGATACGGCCCGATCGTATCGTCGCGCCGCGCCGACCAAACCTCGCGCCGCTGCTGCTCGGTCACCAGCAAATAACCGGTGATGCCGAATCCTACCAGGCAGACCAATCCGCCCGTGAGTACAAGTGCTGGGCTTGCCATTACCAGTTCGTCTCTTCCATCGCCGCAACCCAGGCGCGATCCATGCCGAAATACACCAGGCGTTCCCAGAAACTCGGCCGCCCGCGGCCCATTTTATACGTGCCGGAAAGCCGCCCCTCCGGCGTCTCGCCGGTGAATTCGAACTGAAACAGATCGTTCAGGATAACCACCTCACCCTCCAAGCCCACCACGTCCGAAACCTGGGTCAGGCGCCGGCCGCCGTCACGATGCCGCTCCACCTGCAGGATCAGATCGACGGCGCTCACCACCTGGGTTTTAATCGCCTTCGACGGCAAACCCATGTTGCCCATCTGCACCATGTTTTCGACACGTGTCAGCGCGTCGCGCGTGTTGTTGGCGTGAATGGTGGACATCGACCCGTCATGGCCGGTGTTCATCGCCTGCAACATGTCGAACGCTTCGGATCCGCGCACCTCGCCGCAGATGATACGTTCCGGCCGCATACGCAGCGCGTTCTTCACCAGGTCGCGCTGGGTGATTTCGCCCTTGCCCTCCAGGTTCGGCGGCCGTGTTTCCAGGCGCACCACGTGCGGCTGCTGCAATTGCAGTTCCGCCGCGTCCTCGATCGTGATCACCCGCTCCGAGGGATCGATCATCCGGCTCAACGCATTCAGCAGCGTCGTCTTGCCGGAGCCGGTGCCGCCGGAAATGATGATGTTCAACCGCGCCCTGCCGGCGATTTCCAGGCAGCGCGCCACCTGCGGCGTCATGCTGCCGAGTGCCACCAGCCGTGCGAAATCGATCTTCTTGCGGGTGAATTTACGGATCGAGACGTAAGGACCGTCCAGCGCCAGCGGCGGGAACACGATATTGACGCGGGAGCCGTCCATCAGGCGGGCGTCCACCATCGGGCTCGATTCGTCGATACGGCGGCCGATCGCCGAGGCAATGCGCTGGCAAATATTGGCGACATGCTGCGCGTCGCGGAATTTCACGTTCGATAGCGTCACGCGGCCCTGGCGTTCGATGAACACCCGTTCCGGCCCGTTCACCATGATGTCGGCAATGCCGTCATCGTCCAGCAGCGGCTGCAGCGGGCCCAGGCCCAGCATGTCGTTGACGAGTTCGCCGGCCAGTTGGCGCTGTTCGCGCGCATTGAGCTGAATCCGCCGCTCGGTGGCGATATCGGCCACCAGCCGCTCGATTTCCGGCCCCAGCCGCTCCGGCGTCAGCGCCGCGGCGGCCGCCGGGTCGAGCTGCTGTAACGCCAGCGTGCGCAACTCCGCCAGACTGTCGCTGGTGCTCGACTGCGTGAAGGTTTGTGACGGCGCTTCCGGCTTCGGCACGTGCTGCGACGACGTCGGGCGCGCCGGCCCGGCGGGTGCCGCGGCCGGGGCCTGCGGCGGATCATCCTCGGTGCGTCTGCGGCCAAACATCGGTGTCGCGTTCATCCGTCACGCCTCCCGAGCTTTTCCAGCAACTTGCCCAGTCCGAACGGCGCATTGCTGGTCGGCACGGGGATCTTGATTTGCGGCCCGCCTTCGCTGACGAACGCCACTTCGCGCGCCAGATGCAGGATACCGTTGCGGAACCCGCCGGTGCTGGCCGCCGCCGGCGTGCCGAGCGTCGCCGAATTGCCCACCAGGCGCGGCTGATACGGAATGACGATGTCGATATTCATCTCCAGCGCCTCCTCGATCTGCGCCCGGGTCAATCCTCCCGGCTGGCCGACGCGGTTCAGCACCAGCACCGCGCGCCGCACCTGTTCAGGGCCGGTCGGCAGCGCCAGCAAACGCAACGTATTCCGCATCGACGCCAGCGTCGGGTCCAGCACCAGCACGCGCTGGTGCGCCAGCATCAGCAATTCGCGATACAGCGGAATCGGCGCCGAGGAGACGTCGGCGACGACGAAATTGTAACGCCGCCGCAGCGCCGCCAGCAGCGCCCGCCCGGCGCCTTCCGCCACATCGGCGATCTCGGTCACCTTCTCATCGCCCGCAAGCACGGAAAGCCGCTCGCTGACCGGCTGCGCCGACCGCTCGACAAAAAGTTCGTCGATCCGGCTTGGCGTTTCCAGCGCCAGCCGCAATCCGGTGCCGGCCCGGCCGCCCAGCATCATCGCCGCCGACCCGGTGTAGATGTCCGGGTCGAACAGGATGGTGTGGCGCTTCAATTCCTCGCCGAGATAAAAGCTCAGATTGGCCGCGATCGTGGTCGCACCCACGCCGCCGCAGGAGCCGGTGACGGCGACAATTCGCCCGCCTTGCAGCGCGCCCGAATTGATCGGCCGCGCCGCGCAGGCCGGGCCGAACATGCGGGCCACCATTTCCTTGGCAAGCGGCTTGTAGAGATATTCCGCAACTCCCAGATCGCGCGTGAGCGAGCGGTAAAAATTCATGTCCGCCCGGTCACCCACCACCAGCACGCGGGTGGAAGGCTCCACCACTTCGGACAGGTCGTGCAACGCCGCCAGCGGCGCGTCCTCGCCGCTGATATCGACGATCAGCACTTCCGGGCTGTTCATCTTGCGCAGCAGCGCGGTCGCCTGCCGCACCGACGCGCGGCGCAACTGGATCGACGGCACAAGTTCGCCGAGACCGTCCTGCAGCGCGTTTTCGCTTTCGGCGTCGGTAATAAACGCCAACAGAGACGCCCGTTCGGTCGTCTTCGCGCTGGTATCGGCTTGCTGGGTAATTGCGGGGGTTGCCATTTTTGCCTAATCCGAGCCCTGGCCTTTGACATTAACATCAGACAACCCGGCGGTGGGCAACTTTTTTACCTTGTCGTCATGCAACCGCTGGATCGCATCGGCCGCCAGCACGCCATCTGTCGTGCGCGACCCGGTGCCATGCACCAGGTCGGCCGGATACGCCGCCTGCACCACCGTATCGGTGCGGTTGGAATGATTCGGCCGCCACAGGCCCTCACGATACAGCGGATCGTACTGATCGCAGCCGGCCAGGGTTGCAACCGCCGCGGCACTCGCCATGGTCAATAGAAATATGCGGGACATCTTCAATTTCCTTATTCAACCATGAACCCGGCATCGGCCGGAATATGCGCCATCGGCTTGGACGGGCCATTCCAGCCCGGCGGCACCTGACGCAGAAACAGGATGCGCTCGATGTCGCTCGGCGGACGCCAGCCATCGGTCGGCATCTTGATCGCGTTCGGATCGTTTACCGGCGTGACGATATACGGGGTGACGACGATCACCAATTCGTCCTCGCTGCGCTGGAAACTGTCCGAACGGAACAGCGAGCCCAGGATCGGGATGTCGCCCATGCCGGGCACGGCATTGCCGGTCAGCGTCGTCTGATCGGACAGCAATCCGGCGATAACGAAGCTCTGGCCCGAACCGAGTTGCACCGTGGTATCGGCGCGCCGCACCGTCAGCGCCGGGATCGACAGGCCGACGCTGCTGCCGGTGCCGCCGAAGAAGAACGTAACGCCATTGGCCTTGTCGAGCTGGCTCACCTCGGGCCGGACGTGCAGGATGATGTTCTCCTTGCTCAGCACCGTCGGCACGAAGCTCAGCGATATGCCGTACTGCTTGAAATCGACCGAAATGGTATTGCTGGTGCCGCTGCTGGCGACCGGTATCGGGAATTCGCCGCCAACCAGGAAGTTGGCCGGCTGGCCGCTCATCGTCGTGAGGTTCGGCTCCGCCAATATGTGCACCAGCGAGTCATCCGACAGTGCCTGAATGATCGTCTCCAGGTTCAATCTGCCGGCAAAATTGAGCACCGCCTCGGTTGGCGTCACCGTACTGTCGGCAACCGGGTTGTTGGTGAATACGCCGGCTTCGACATGCTTGCCGAGAGCCGGAAATGGATTGCCGTTGTTGGACTGCCAGTTCACACCAAGTTCGCGCACCAGCGTGCGGCTCATTTCGGCCACCCGCACATGCAGCGCCACCTGCGTGCCGCCCATCACCTTCAGGCCGCTGTAATCAACCTTGCCGTCGCCCGGCAATTCGTCCTTCCCCGCGGTCACCGCGCGGGCCGCGTCGGCCGGCGTCGGCACCACGCCGTTCAGCGCAATGCCGCCAGGCGTCTCCTTCGCCTTGACCACGCCGTGCTGGCCGCCACCTGGCCCGATTTCGGCACCGGCCTGCCGGGCGCTGTAGCCCGACGGCGTAATGGTCACCTGGAACTGGGCGATCGCCTCGCCCTTGTCGGTCAGCGCCGCAACCGTCGTCGTGCCGGGCGAAACGCCCCACACGAACAGGCTGTCCGGGCTCGCCGGCCGCACCTCCGCCACCTTTGGATCGGCGGTGAAGATGTTGGAGGCAGGCGCCCGCAAATGCAGCACCCGGCCGGTTCCGGCAGGAAGGTTAATGCCACCACGGGACTGCGCATCGGCGGCACGCGCCGACTGGGTTTGAGGGGCGATAAAGGCGGGGACGGTTGCCAGCGCGGTCGCGGCTAGCAACAGGGGGGCTAGAGCTCGCATTAGTATTTGTATTCCTGTTGTTCGTTACCGTTATAAACCTTCACCGTCGTCGTGGCGGGGCTGTCGGGACCTTTGGCCGGTGTCAGAGCTTGCGAGACTTGCGTGTCCCACGTCACCGGGTGGGCAGTGCCGGTATCCGGCGACGGGGAAGCATCCACCGGCCGGACAGCCAGGGACAGTTTCCCAAGGCGGGCCGCGACGTTCACCCGCTCGGCATCCTCGGGGGTCACTTCAAGCGTCACGGTGCGTGACGTCGGCTCGTTGGCGCCGGCCTGATTGCCGCCTTGCACCAATTGCTGGTCGATCGCGATAACCCGCACATCCTTCAGCACGGTTTCCGCGGCAACGCTGCGCTGGCCAGGCTGTTTCGGATTGTTCACTTCCTCGGTCAGGATCAGGTCCACATGGTCGCCCGGCCAGATCAGGCCGGCGGTGCCGGAAACCGCGTCCACACCAACCGACGTGGCACGGCGGCCCGGCGTCAGCACGGCGGCGAGAAATCCATGGTCGCCCGGCCGCATCACGTCGGCCGGCAAAACCACCTGATGCTGCAACAGCGTCTGCCGCACCATGGCACCGAACAATTCGGCGCGGGCCTGCGGGCTGTCGCGCCGCGCACCGGCCGGCGCTTCGGACTCGGGCATTTCGCGTGCCTCGATATCGTCAGGCTTCAGCAACGTGCCGGCACGCAGCGTGCTCGCCGCGGCAAGCACAACCACCTTCGGAATAACCGGCGCGGGTGCCGCTGGCGGATGCAGTGTTTCGTAAGCGACAAACGAGAACACCAGCACGCCGGCGCCCATGAATAGAAACAGCAGTGAACGCAGCATTGCTTTTCCTCGAGGCCCTCTGGCCCCTCAATTGTTGAACGCGATAACAACCTTCAGTACATTATCCCGATTTTCATACGTTTTTGACGTAAATCGGCGCTCCGGACGCAACTCACATGTGCAGTGTTGCGAGAAGGCCACCAACCGCAATGGCCGCCGCGTACGGCAGCGGACCGCGCCGCGAAAGCCGCCATTGTTCGCATCGTAGCACACGGGGAATGAATCGCGCGGGGCGCGGCCGCTCCGGACGTTTCACCACCAGCCCGGCTACCAGGTAGAACAGCGCCAGCACGCCACCGGCCAGCGCGGTGCCGCTCACCATCAGCGGCACCATCCAGGGCGGCACGAACATGCCTGCCGCTGTCAGCAACTTCACGTCGCCGCCGCCCATCCAACCTTGCCGCCACAGCAAATAGGTTAATACCAGGATCGCCACCGAAATACCGGCGCTGTACGGCAGCCACCGGGGATTTTCCAGCAGGCGCCAGGCGATTCCGATCAGCAGCAGTGCTATCGAGGCCGCGTCGGGCACCGTTCTGAATCCGATATCGTGCAGGGCGGCAAAAAGCATTACCGCCAGCCCGCCAAAAATCAGCACATCGGTCACTACGTGGTGCAACGGGAGCCCCCTCCAACAAAAACGACGCTACGTTTCGGCACGATAACGCCATTACCGCGGACCGCATCACGCGCAAACCCTGCGCCGCCGGGTCCAAAACAAAGGTTCAGCCAGCCGGAAATTCCGCCGAATCCGCTCAACGTCAGATGCAGGGGGCGATTGAAGTGTCGCTTTCCAAGTCACACTTGTGCACGGTGCCGGCCTGCAGAAGATTGCCGCAACGCAGCCAAGCCCCGGCAGCCTGTTTCACTTTACTAACATCACTTTCCCAGCCAGTTCGCTGCGCTACTATTCGCAACTTGCGGCCAGGGCCTCGCGGCCACGCTCCCGTCGCGCGGAGCATGCAGCCGGCGGTTTCTCGCGGAGCCGTCTGCACACTGGCCGCGCGACGCGGCCACCAAATCTTGCCCGGGCGGCCACCACCGCCCGAGCTGCACGATCGCCTTAGATCGAGCCGCCGATGCCGGAGAACAGGGTCGACAGCGTGCCGCCGAAGCTCTTGAAAATCGCGATCAGGGCCAGGCCCAGCACGCCGGCGATAATGCCATACTCAAGAGCGGTCACGGCGCGCTTGTCGTTCTTAAGCGCAACAACCTGGTTCATCAACTTGCTCATTTTAGTCTCCAATTAAGGGCGCGTTCGCGCCCGACTATTACATTTTGAAAGGTCTCGCTGCTTCGCGCCACCTCACGCCCCCCACTGGTTGGCGTGCTTGCTGTCGTAACGTCCTGTTAGCCTCTCGTCAATCTAAAAATACCGATTATAAGTGAATTTAGCGTGTTGATTTTGAGACTCACTCGGGCCCTGATAATTCCAACTATCATAGGTTGTATGGAGTTAAGAATCTCTTTATTTGAGGGAACCAACGCCCTCAGGGCGCCATAAAATGTGCCTCGCGGTGCAGAAATTGAACGACACCAACATCGCGCGCCGCCGCCAAATCGACGAATCGCCCCGCCAGCCCGCCCACGAATCGGCGCCGCCAGGCATAACGTCAGTTACAGGAAAGATTGTGCGCAAATGCACGGCAACGCCGTTCCAACCAAACCCCGAAGCGCAGCCGGGGCTTGCTCACATCACCGGCGAACCATGCCGATCAGGTTTCCAGCCAACAGGCGACACCGCCGGCCAAAACCGGCACAATCAGCCTAGATGCTGCTGCCAACGTTGCTCAGCGCCTGGCTGATCGGTGTCGCGAGCTTGGCAAAAATCGCCAGCAGCGCAATGCCAACGGTGCTCGCGATAATACCGTATTCCAAGGCCGTCACGGCACGCCGGTCCAACCACAATGCCTGCAAGCGGCAATACAAAGCGCTCATCCTCAACCTCTCAACCGATCGCGCCCCCGGAACACTAGCAGGCATCCCAGTAGGCATAATGCATGTCAGGTTCCGGTTCACATTTTGTGACCACCGGACTAATACCGCGGCGACGTTAACGTCCTTTTATTGATTTAGCAATGACATTATCGTGAGGACAGTCGCTTTATTTTTACGTCGCCTCTCTATTTACACGCGCGCGGCGAATCGCCAACCCCAGCAGCGCCGGCGCTGCAACCAGCCCGAACGGCACATGCACCGCTGCAACTATCGCGTGTGCAGACAGCAGGTTGGCCAGCATCAGCCCACCGAATAAAAATCTCTCGCCGGCCAGAAACCCGTCACGCCGGCCGGCCCGCACCAGCCAGGCCGCGGCCAGGCTCGCCATGACCAGATCGTAGAACAGCGCAAACGGAGTGGCGACCAGCACGCTGGCGGCAAGCCCGGCGCACGCCGCGTCGCGCCTGCCCGCGTCCGTGCCGGCACGCCGCCAAAGCCACGCGACGCAGCCGATCGACACCAGAAGGCCGGCAACCCAGATAAGTCGCGCGGGCGCCGGCGAGAACCCGATGAACTGCGCAGCCCCGGTCGGATCGACCCGGCCGGCGAACAGCACCTTGCCGCTATCGATCGCCCCGCCCACGCTGTTTTGCGCCATCGCCAGAAAAGCCCGCCAGATGCCGATGCCACACAACAGGGTCACCGCGCCGACCGAAGCTGCCACCGTCGCTGCCGCGGTGCACAACGCCCGCCACTGGCGCGCCGCCAGCAACGCCACCGGTATCATCAGCCCGAGCTGCGGCTTGTAGCACAACGCCCCGAACGCCACGCCCGCCAGCCCCGGCCGCTTCGGCAGCGCCAGCATCCCCGCTGCCATCAGCCCGGCCGACAGAAACGAGTTCTGCCCTTCGCCCAGCACCCACCAGAAACTCGGCACCGCCATCAACGCCAGGCACGCCGCCCGCCCGCCGCCGGCAACCCGCGTGCCCAGCGTCAACCAGAACAGCCCGGTCAACAACTCGAACAGGCAGAAGCTCAGCAAATAGGGCAGCCGCGCCAGCGGTGCCATTACCAGCAGGAAGGTCGGCGGATTGAAGAAATACTCGTGCTTGACGCCAGGTTCGGTGGCGCGCTCCTCGGCGGCCTGCAACGCCGCATCGTCATAGGCATCCAGCGGCCGGCCGGCGTCGGCCAGCGCGCCCGCGGCATAGAAACTGGCATAGTCCACCGTGTTGGGGGGCACCTTCACCAGCCACCCGTGGGTGCCGGCAATCAGGAACGCCAGGATCAGCGCCTGCAAACCCACCATGAACCCGGCCGCGCGCGCGACCTCCGCCGGCGTGCGCCAATTCATTCGGGGAGCTTTAGAAAAGGAAGCGTTCTTTTTTGAAAAAAAGCACCAAAATAGACTGTTTGACCCGCCTGCCGGCCGAGATTAGTAAATATTTTTTGCCTCTCTTTATGAAAAAAGAAGAACTTCTTACTTCCCCTTCTACAGACGACCCAAAACAGCCCCAACAGAACAACGGGACCCAACGTCACGTGCAGCTGCTGCGTCATGGCGCGCGCCACCAGCGGCCAAACAAACGCCAGCCCAGCGATAATCTTCTCCCAGGGGCGCCACCCCGTCGCCGCCGCCTGCCGCGCCAGCCAAGCCAACGGCACGCCGGTCACGGCGAGGTCGTAATCCAGCAAATGCGGCGTGCATAGCATCGCGGCGGATGCGAGGGCCGCCCCCTCGGCCCCTGCCCCCGGCCGGCGCCAGCAAACCATCGCCAAAACGGCCACGACACATACCGCGAGCACCGTCTGCACGGCATAAGCCGTTCCCAGCGGCGCGCCGCACAGCCGCGCCGCGGTGAACGCGCTCTGCAATTTGCCCCAGTCGGTGGCCTGGTGCTCCAGCGTATCCCGCACCGCGGGCAGCGACGCAAAGAACGCCCGGTAGGATACAGACCCCAGCACCACCCACGCCAGCGCCGCAAACGCGGCGGCGCTTAGGCCGGCAGCGAAAAACGCCTGCCATCGCCGCGCCGCCAGCAAAGCCACTGGCACGCACAGCGCCAGATGCGGCTTGAATGCCAGTCCCCCCAGTGCCGCACCCGCCAGCCACGGAGCCCGCTCGAGAAGAAGCACCGGCACCGCCAGGCACGCCGAACTGATGAACCCGTTCTGCCCGGTCGCCGCATTCAGCAGCAGGCCGGGGAAGGACAGCACCGGAAGCCACCCCCAACCGGCCGGCAAAATACGCTTCAGCAACAGCAGCAAAGCCGCCGACTGCGCCGCCACGAACGTCGCGAAGCCCGCCACATACGGTAGCGCCGCGAACGGCAGGCAGAGCAGCAGAAACGTCGGCGGGTAGAAAAACGCCAGTACCGCCCCGGCATCCAGCGCCGCGACCCGGTGCTCCGCCGGCCCCAGCGCCGCCAGATCCCACGCCGAGCCCACATGTCCCGCCAGCGCGAAGCGGCCGGCAACCCAGAAGGCGGCAAAATCCGTCGGCCCCGGCTTGCCCGGATCTACCGCGGCCACCCCGGGATGATGCCCCAGATAAAGTGACAGCCAATGATAGGAGAGCGCCAGCCCCATCCCGGCGGCCAGTATGCGTCCGTATGCCACAGCCCTTGCACGGTGCAGCCACCCGGCCTCGCGCACGATGCCGATCCAATTCACCGCGGACTCATCACGGACTCATCGCGCTTGGGCAACGCGCAGCAGGATGGGCGCCTGCAACTTGTATCCAGGCAAAACGCCTCGGTTCCATACGACCACGAAAAGCCCGAGCATCACCAGCGGCCCGAGCGGCACGTGAGCGCCCTGCGTCAGAACACGCCCGAACATCGGCCACAGGAACGCCACCGCCGCGACGCTTTTTTCCCAGGGCCGCCAACCCGTGCCCGACGCCTGCCGCGCCAGCCAGGCCAGTGGCACACCACTCACCGCCAGGTCATAATCCAGCAAATGCGGGGCACAGAGCAGAGAAGCGGCCGCCAGCGCCGCGCCTTCGGCACCCGCGCCGGGTCGCCGCCAGCACAACGCCGCCAAT
>Ga0116226_10001889_pt1 | contig 18189 bp, 11 predicted proteins | sample S1TSphfallax_FD_89692 | JGI IMG/M metagenome (GOLD analysis project Ga0116226, IMG submission 89692) | Host-associated microbial communities from peat moss isolated from Minnesota, USA - S1T2_Fa - Sphagnum fallax MG | ecosystem: Host-associated > Plants > Peat moss > Unclassified | place: USA... | reverse complement strand
TCTTCTCGTCTAACTAGAGGTAAACTGTATCTGCACAGTTATTCCAATTTCACTGAGCCAATCATTGAGACAGCTGTTGTATCGTTAAATCATTCATGCAAGACCGCATTTAACGGCCAAGGTGTTCCGCTACCTTAGGACCCTCATAGGTAAGGCCGCCATTGATCGGGGTTTTCATCAATGCCTAATTTATATTAGTCAATTAAGCAAATCAGTTAACCTGCCGACATTGGGCAGAAATCACACTCAATACTTTGATTTATCATCTTACTGCAGAGTGCTTTGTTTTAATTAAACAGTCGTACAACACTAGTCTATGCCTCCTATTCTATATCTGATATTAATCAGTAGGAATGGCCCTCCTTATCCCTAAGTTACGGTAGTCATTTTGCCGAGTTCCTTAATGATTGTTCACTCAAACGCCTTCGTATATTATACTTGCTTACTTGTGGTGGTATCTAGGTACGGTTATTATTTGCTTACTGTTTTTCCTGAACACTTTGTTACTTAATATATTTAACTATATACACAAAGGTTTATACTATGTTAGCTAGATTTTCTCATCGTTTTTCCCTTTAGGTTAATAAACTTAGAGGCCGTTACTTTAATTGAATACCATAAGCTTTAGGCGAGGAATTGTCTCCCTTTTTCGTTACTCATGTCAGCATTATCACTTGGGTTATATAATATTTAATCTTGAAAAGATTAAGTCTAATATTTCCCCAACGTTCCACTACCCCATAAATACTTTTTCTAAAAAAAAATTTAAATATTTTATCTTGATGAGAGATAAAATATACTTTATAGACAAGGTGTCGGTATATTACTTAGATCCGTTAAATTTTCGGTGCTTTTATTAATATAAATATAATTTACTCAATAAGTGCTCTGTTACGAGATCTTTAAATACATGGCAGCTTCTAAGCCTATTTCCTTCTCGTATGATACAAAAACTACCTTTATTTCACTTAGTAATAATTTTGGAACCTTATTAACTCTTGTTTAGGGCTGTTTCCCTTTAGACATACAACCTTAGCGTACTATGTCTGATTATTCAATAATCATCTTAGCCCTTCCGAGTGTGAATACTCACCGATAAAATCATCACGATCCCCCGATATATACAAAAAGAATTATTCTAGTTGCCTGAGATCACAGTTCTGTACCTACTAAGATGTTATTTTGAATTACCTACTTATATAGGTTTCGTGGAAAACCAGCTATCCTGGTCAGTTTTGTCTTTCACTAACTTACCATAATTCATCGGATATCTTTACAACGATAACCCGTTCGGACTTTTATAATCCTGATTATGGTAAGATCACCAGGCTTCGGGTCTAATTTTAGATACTTTATATTATCATTATTTAATAATTGGTTTATCTAGGCATTTATGCTTGCATCTAATATTAACTTGCTGACCCATTATGCAAAAGGTACGCTCTAATTATTTTTAATTAAATATTTACTTGAGCTGCTTATAAAACTACTATTTTACATCTTTCCCTCACGGTACTAATCACTATAGCTTATATATTATATTTAGCCTTAGAGGAAGGTTCCCCTTTAAATTCAAACAGATTTGTAATCCATTTTACTTATTAATATAATATTTTTTACTTTAAATAATATATTTAAATTACTATTATATATAGGCTTATCTACTTTAATTCACACTAATTGTAGAATCTCGTTTGATTTTTTTTCCTAAAGTTACTGAGATATTTCAATTTACTTTGTTTATTAATTAATTTATCTAAGAGTTCATGTATTTTCGATCTAACAAATACAACTTAAACTTTATTTATACTCCCTTTAATATATAGCTTGACATACATAATAGTTTCTTTTTATACTTATTTACTCTTTATTTTAGAGTAAAAACAATATAATCCATACATATATTATATGTACTTTATTTACTGTAATAATACAAATTTTATGTTATATAGGATACCTAATTAACTCATTAAAATACCCTATTAATCTTAATGTAATACTCAGGTCATTACGATTCGAACATAACTATTTCTCAACCCAAATGAGACACCTAACCACCCGGCCCTGACCTGTATAAAAAAATGTATTAAATTATATAACAGAAAATATCCGATTTGAACGGATGTAGTTTACTAAACTAAATAAGTTTCAAGCTTACCGCCTTAAACCGCTCAGCCAATTTTCTTTTAATTATAATTTTTAGCTTAGCTTGTCTATATTGTAAGATATGTAATGCGTGCAAGAATCGAACTTACATTTCTGTGTCCGTAGCACAGTGTCTTAACCCTTAGACTAACACAAATTTATATACTTTATTTACTACATGATTCCTTCAAGAATTGAACTTGAAACATACCCTTATCAAAGATACACTTTACCTAATTAAGCTAAGAAACCTTTTATAACAATATTATAAATATTACTGTAGTTAATTTATTTTATATATACCAAAAGTATTCAGACTTGAACTGAAAATTAAAAGTTTGAAGCTTTTTGCTTTACCAATTAAACTATACTCTTTATTAAATAAATTTTTACATATACGGAAAAGGAATGATTTGAACATTCAGTGTTAAATACACAATATTTAGCAAATATCTCGCCTTACCTATAGCAACTTTTCCTTTTAAAACATATGTTTTATTATTTAAAGCTTCTAGAACACTTTTCTATTAAAAAAACATATTTATATTATTTAAAGCTTCTAGAACACTTTCAATACCAGATGATAAGCCTAGAAATAGTTTATATTTAATATCAGAAAAAAATCCACTTGAACCATTTTCTATTTTAGAGTTATTAGTTTCAGCAGAAATATTTTCTGTAGTAGCATTATTAGTTTTAATGCCAACTACTCAAGCTCAGGAGTTATTTGAACCTCCGCCCCCTTTAGAATTTGGATCTGAATCATCTTCATCATCTTTTTTAGGTTTTTTTACAGAATCAGTATTTAATTCTTCTTCTTCTAAAGATTTTTTTCTTTTAGATGGGTTTTCTGTTTCTGCATTTTCTGTTTCTACATTTTCTGAAGAAGGATTTTCTGAAGAAGGATATCTAACAGTTAATTCATTTCTATAAAAATCTCTATCTATAGAATCCGGATTCCCATTCCTTTCTATATATCTACTATTATTCTCAATTAAATGTTTAGCAGCTTCATGTTTAGACATAGAATCTTTATAAGTAGAATAAGCATCTTTCGATAAAAATCCCATATGTTGATCACGACCTGTTAAACGTGAACTATGGACCTTATCTTTATCTATGCTTTCAAATTCCAAGTATTGATTAAGCACATTAGCACAAATTGGTAATTTATTTCTGTTCATGTTTTCAATATTTAGTTTTTCTTTAACCGCTTCATTTTTCTCAATAAAATATTCTGCAAATATATCTTTAACACTATCGAATCTAGCGTAAGCCTCCTCTTTTCTGTCTTCTAACCCTTCAGGATTATCTTTATATGCTGCAGCTATATCTACCGCTTTTTCATTTTTTATTTTGTCCCTTGTTTCCACATCTAAAACAGGGGCTTTATTGCTAGATGCAAACTCTTTACTATAACTTTTTATTTTTGTTAGTTCTCGTCTTGTTAAGGTATTTCTATTATTCGAGCAACAATCACAGTTTTTATCATCATCATCATCATATCTAATACTAGTAGCGCTAAATTTACGATAACCACCGAGATAGGAACCACCGAGAGAGCCATACGTTTTCACGTCCTTAATTTTATTTTTATATTTATTTGTCATTCGAGTCAAGTCGAATTCGAATCGACATCTACTTTCTCGACAAGAAAGTTCTTTACCTATTAAGTTATTAACCCTATATGGACAGTCGAATTCGAATCGACATAAATCGTTTGGAAGACGAACGGTTTACCATTAACCAATGTCCATTATATAAGGCCTATGGGATTTGAACCCATATGAAGTGATTAAAAGTCACATATTTTACCAATTAAACCAAGGCCTCTAAAACATATTAAGAACCTCAATAGTATATAGATAAAAATAAAAAAAGTCAGACCACATCAACAAAATGTCAATAAAGTATTGAAGATTCTATACCTAAATGATGGTTTTCAGTACAATGATAAGCAAACATACGCCATAAACCAACAGCAATAAAAGCTGTTCCTATCATAACATGTAAACCGTGAAAACCAGTTCCAAAATAAAAACAAGAACCATATGTACCATCTGATATATTAAAAGAAGAAACTGAATATTCTATACCTTGTAAAATAGTGAATATTATAGCTAGAACAACTGTAAATATCATACCATATAAAGTACCAGCTCTATTACCTTGTATTAAAGAATGATGTGCATAAGTAATTGTAACACCGGATGATAGTAAAATTATTGTATTTAATAATGGTAATTCAAAAGGATTAACAGCTTCTATGCCTATAGGCGGTCAGTGAGCCCCAAGTTCAATGGAAGGTGATAATGAACTATGAAAAAATGCTCAAAAAATAGCTAAAAAAAAAAGAGCTTCTGAAATTATAAATAAAGCAACTCCCATGTTTAAACCTCTTTGTACTGCTAGAGTGTGGTTTCCTATATAAGTCATACGCTTATTAATATATTTCTATATTAGTTGGACTATATCTTAATTAATAGATTAAACAGCAAGTTATCTAATGTATTAATCCTTGACGTATAGTCTCTGAAGATCCTACTAAGATAATTATAAATCTTTTGGTTTCCTGCTGATTATCCAATTGTTTAATAGATTGGGTTTCCCAGCATACGGTCAAGTTTAAAGAGAGCACTTTTAGGTAAATAATTAACAACTAATATAAATGACTTATTACAATATAGATAGATCAGGCCGATGTGATTAAACCAGCTAAATAAAAACCTAGTTGCTCTACGGATAAACATATAGTATTATTTTTTTACTATATTTGCTATTTCTTCAGGGTTAATTTTCCTTGCTATATTTAACCTAAAAAAAAAATAACTTTTAATGTATCTATAACGTTCTTTTGATTTAAATGATAAAAATATCTATTATTTGTACCCTCTGATATTATATCACGAAATCAAAAGGACATTGAAGAGATTAAAGATACAAAAGCTAAAATTAAACAATATTCTGCTCCTTTAAAGCTATGCATAGTTAAAACACCTGAACTAGTTAAAGTTAATAAGGCTATACAAGTATACAAAGGCCAAGGTGAAGGTGAAACCAAGTGAAAAGGATGAGACTGAAAATTACTTCTTGTTAAATTTGTCATATCTTTTATTATATATATTTTATTATGCTGTAAATATATAATAATATATAAGTATATATTTTATATTTATATTTATTATATTGTAAGAAATAAGAGATTTGAACTCTTAACATACCGTGTGTAAAACGGTTACTCTACCGTTGAGCTAATTTCTTTATACAAAATTTTAATTTTGTACTAAACATAAATAACTTTTTTTTGTTTTATTGTTATAACAATAGCTCCAACCATTGCTAATAATAAGATTATAGAAGTAATAATAAGTCATATAAAATAATGAGTATATATTATATTACCTATACTAGAAATATCACTAGTTTGGTTTAAAAGAGTATCTCACATATTGGCTGTTACCATGGCTAAACTATTTTTAATATTAATAATAGAATGTAAAATATATAGTAAATTAAATATATTACTACATGTATCTCAGAATATATAAAACATATCTAAGAAAAAAGTAAATATATCATTTATAAATAAAATATTATTACTTATTACATATTCTTTTATATATATGTTTGGACCTAAAATATATGTAGGGTAACTTAAAACAATACCAACTAGAATAGCTAAAGGTACACTATTGATATTACCAGTAGATAATTCAGAAATTCTAACATTTATAAGCATTAGTATAAAAATAAACAAAATAGATACAGCACCAACATAAACTAATAAATAGGATAGACCTATAAAACCTAAACCTACAATTATTAAATAAGCAGAGATATTTAAAAATAAACCTATTAAAAATAAAATAGATATGATAGGGTTTTTTGATATTATAACAAGCACAGCACAAAGTATACAGAGTAAAGAAATTAAATCCAACATTTTTGAATTATAACCATAATTATTAAATTCTTCTATTATAAATAAATTATTCATAAAAATTTTATTTGTATTTATCTCATTTGTATTAATCCACTTAATTTAGAGAATTCTTGGAGAAAAAAAATAGAACCAGTATATGCTTTATTAGCCAAAACTCTTTTCCTGCCTAGCCTTTTTAATAAAAAAGAATAAATAAGACTAATTTGTAATCTAGACAAAATCTTTAATAGGGACAAAGTGTTATAACTATTTAGTGCCTTTTTATTGTAAATTAGCCCTGCTACGCTAGAATAGCCCCTAAGATGAATTGAACATCTATAAAAATATTAACAGCATTCTGCTCTACCTTTGAGCTATAGGGGCTTAATATTATTTAATCTAAAAATTTGTAAAAAAAGAGAAAACAATTAAATAGGAAGAAAAGGAATCGAACCTTCGACAGCAAAAATGCTATTGAGTTTACAGCCCAACCCGTCAACCTACAAACGGACCCTTCCTTATTTAATTTAAAACATATGTTTATTTATTATTTTTGTATATAAATCTTTATTTGGATTTGAACCAAACTAAATACGATTAAGCTGTAATTAGTACCTAGTAAAAGATTTTTATGGGTGTTGTTAATTTTTTTATTAATCCCGTGCAATTTCCATTACACGAACCGTATTTCGACTTAACTCCAATTGAAGTCACACATACGAAAATTAAATATTAATATAATTTATATAATATTAATATATAAATTTATATATTAATAAATAACCAAACTTATTGCGCATACTCCTTTCAGTGCCTGACGAGTAGTTAGTACCTATCTGAGATTAAATTCACCGTGACATGGTGATTCACGATTACTAGTAATTCCTTATTCATGTAGTCGAGTTACAGACTACAATTCTTGTTTTATCCTATTTTTGGGATTAGCTTTAATTAATATTATTGCATCCTTTTGTCTAGGTATATGTGGCACGTCTATAGCCCACGACATTAAGGCCATGCTGACTTGTCTTAGTCCCTATTATCACATCCAATATAAAGGTGAACTACTTTATTAAAAAGATTTTAAATAAAATAAGGGTTTACGTTAATTTTATGGAACTAACCAAAATCTCACGACATTAACTGAAGACAGCCGTGCAACACTTGTATATATATATTCAAGTCGTGGTAAGGTTTTTCGGGGATCATCGAATTAAATAACATACTTCACTACTGGTTTCAGAAACGGTCTAATGATTTCGGTTTCTGCGTTGCCACATTACTCTCGAGGTGGAATGCTTACACTTTCATTTATACGCAAAAATAAGTCCTAGTTATATACAATATATTATACAAACTAGAAAAAATCTGGCATATGACATTCATAATTTTCTGCTTGGACTACTAGGGTATCTAATCCTTCTCGCTACCCAAGCCTTCGTCCCTCAACGTCAGTTTTTACATAGAAGGTCGCCTTCGCCTTTGCCAGTCCTTATGGTATCAAAGAATTGCATCTCTACTCCAAAAGTTCTCCCCTTCTCACATAAAACTCTAGTAGTTTCGTACTCTTATTGAGCTAAAAATACCGTCTAGGTACCCTTTAAACCTATTAAAGATGAATAACACTAGTCTTCCACGTCTTACCGCGACTGCTGGCACGTGATTTGGTCAAGACACATAAATAGAAAATTGTCATTATCATTATTCTATTTAGAATTTTATTCAACATAGTTGATATTATATCGTCGTTAATATAACTAGCTTACGCTATACATTCCTCCAAGTTGCTGGTTCAGCCGTTAGGCCATTGACCAATATTCCCCACTGCTGTACAGTACGTATTGGGGTTTTTTCAGACCCAATGTGATCGATCGACTTTTCAATCTCGACTACGGACTTTAAGCTAGTTAAGCCATTACCTTAACTACTACTTATCCGATATATTAATTAACATCTTAAAGCGAAACTTTTATTTTCTTTTTATATAAGGTATTTTTTTTAATCCTTACTTTAAGGCAGCCATAATATAATATACTCACCTGTACACCACTTTTAATTTTTTTAATCTCATTTTAAACTTATTTAATTTTACTATTAAAAATAATTAAACGTTCGATTAGCATGTGTCAAGCATTTGGATAGCGTTCATTCAGAGCCATCATCAAACTCAACAAATTTTTTTTATAGATTTATACTATAATAAACTTTTTTTATTTAACTATTACTAACCTAAAGGTTTTTTTTATATTTCTTATACTTGATCATTTTTTGTCTAGACTATCTTTTTTTATCCTACTAATAACTTTTATTAGAAATACCGTAATAACTCGTTGCTTTTTTATCCTACTAATAACTTTTATTAGAAATAGCGTAATAACTCATTACTTTTTTATACCACTAATAACTTTTTTTTATTGTTATGCTTTATTTTAAGAATTATCATTTAACTTGAGTAGTTTTAAGCCGTTTCCTGTAATTTAACATATATATAAATAAAGGCTTAACATAGGATTGAATTCTCATAATCATATTACACTATATAATTATATATATATATTTTAAAAATACAATCTAAATTTTCTACAAAAATACCAAGATTTATACCCCTATATATTAACATTTAAGATCTAAAGTTAATTATATATTTGTGTAAAAAAGCATCGGACTTTCCTATAATATAAATACAATATTATTTAGTTAAACTAGCTACCACAAGTTATTTAATTTTTTAGTTATATATTAAATAATGTTTTAGTAGTAAGATTAACATCTGGTTGATATAATCTTAGCGTAAATAATGATAAAAAAATATTATTATATTTAGTGTAAATCTAGACCATCTTTAATATAACTAGATGTTAATACGACAAAAACTTGTGATTGGATTAAAGCTATACCTAATTCTAAACCAGAAAACGCTATAATAAAAGCTAAGGGTATTAAGCCTAAAAAAAAGAAAATTAAACCAGAATTCATTATATTATATGTAAATCCACTAAGTATATTTAGTAACATATGTCCACTTAATATATTTGCTGCTAATCTTAATCCTAGTGATACAGCTCTAGCCAAATATGATATAAATTCAATTATAACCAAAAGAGGTAATAAAGCTAAAGGACAACCAGAAGGTACAAATAAAGAAAAAAAGCGTAAACCATGCTTGTTAAAGCCCAAAATAGTTGCTCCTATAACTACTGTAAAACTAATAGAAAATGTTAGTACAAAGTGTGAAGTTGCAGCAAAGCTATAGGGAACCATACCAATAAGATTGTTTACTAGTATGAATATAAATAATACATATATAAAAGGAAAGTAAATTTGACCCTTGTTTTTATTTATTTGATTTACTACTATACTATGTATAGTAGAATACATAGATTCTTTACCAATAGATCAAGTATTAGCTATAATATTATTGTAATTGTTAGCCAACAATGCTGACATTAATACTATAAAAGTTGCTATACCTAAATATAGACCTATGTTAGTTATAGCTAAATATAAGTTAGCAAAAAGGGGTGCATTTATACTTATAAGATCTCTAATAATAAATTGATCTAATGGGCTTGCTATTTCATGTATATGATTTAAGTTTATCATAATTATTTTAATTTGTCTGTTTTAATTAATAATCTTTTTATACCTACCTAACTTAATTTATACAAAACATATTTTATCTCTGTATAAGTTAATTATTAACGTTATACTAATAAGTAATTATAAATTATTAATAAATAAACGTGTTTTAAACAAACGAACAAATCCTGGCAATATATATTTTGAAAATATAAATAGCATCGATATAAGAAATATAAAAGCAAAAGTTACTTGGTTAAAAAAAAAAAAAGGTACTAATTGTGGCATTTAATATTAAATAATAAATAATAAAGTATGATACTTATATTTAGATATATATATATATATATATATATACGTAGGTATTTACTATATAGAATAATAATTTACATCAATATAATTAAATTTTATATTTAATTAAATTTAAATTTAATTAATAGGAATAATATATTTATCCTGTGTTTACTAGTACAATAATATTAAATAAAAATATAGATTGTTATAAATATAAATTGAACCAAACTAAATACGATTAAGATGTAATTAGTACCTAGTAAAAGATTTTTAATGATTAAAATAATCTTAAGGTATATAAAACCTTAGTAAAAATTACCCCGATTTTATAGTTGAATTTACAAAAATATGGGGTTTAGGTGCACTATATAAACTGTTTTTATTTATTTTTTCAAAACTGGTTATTGTATTTGACAATAAGGCAAATAATATTAATAAAAATAAACTTTTATTATTAATAGATAAGTAGGGTATTAATATGAATATAATTAAACCTATTAATAAATAAAGAGCATAGGATGTGATAGGACCAGTGTCCAAGGTAGCCAGTTTCTTACTAATATTAATTAATCTTATTTCTAAACCAAATGGACCTATTAATTCTACGAAACCTTTATCAATAACTTTAGTAGTATGACCACCTAATTTTAATACAAAGCCTGTAATGTAATTATTGTAAAATAATTCAATTAAGAACCGTTGATTAAAAAAGCTAAAAAAGTTATAGCCAAATCTAGAAAATTTAAACAATATTATAATTTTTGAATAAAATTCAGTAAAAATTATAGATACAACAGTAAAAAAGACTGTAAACATTAAAGGAAGTAATTTATAAAAAGAAGGTATAGCAAATTCAGTGTCCAACATTATTTCATGTAAAGGGTGTATAAATAAACTATTATCTGAGAAAAAACTAGATCCCAATCCTATAAACAAATCTTTGGTAATATAACCGAAAAATATAGAAAAAAGAGCTAATATAATTAAAGGTAAACTCATAAATATATTACCTTCATGTGCCTGTTTATAGTTAATAATAGGTCCATTAGGATTAGTTAAGAAAGTTAGATATAAAACTTTGACTGAATATAAAGTAGTAAATATAGCACCTAAAGAAGCTAAAAAATAGACTACTGCACTAGAAAAATAAAATTGAGCATAAGCAGATTCGATAATTAGATCTTTAGAATAGAATCCAGTCATAAAAGGAAAAGCCGCTAAACTTAAAGAAGCTATTAACATAACTGAATAAGTTAAAGGTAAAAAAGGTCTTAATCCACCATATTTTCTAAAGTCTTGATTATCAGATACAGCATGAATAACAGCACCGGCACCTAAAAACAAAAGTCCTTTATAAAAAGCATGGTTAACTAAGTGAAATAAAGCAATATTATAAGAAGATAAACCTACTGCTATAACCATCATACCTAATTGGCTCATAGTAGAATATGCTATAACTTTTTTTATATCTTGTTGAAATAAACCTATTAGAGAACTAAATAGAGTAGTGATAGCCCCTATTCATAAACAAAATATTAATACTGTTGAACTATATTCTATTAAAGGTGATGTTCTCATTAATAAATATACACCAGCAGTTACCATAGTAGCTGCATGTATTAAAGCAGAAACAGGTGTAGGACCTTCCATAGCTAAAGGTAATCAAACATGTAATCCAACTTGAGAACTTTTAGCCATGGCACCTATTAATAAACAAATACCTATAATAGTTACAACATTTTCACTAATAAAAGGTGCTAATGAAAACACAGTAGAATAGTCTATATTACCAAAAGATCATAATGTAGCAAACATACCTATTGTTAAAAAACAATCACCTACTCTATTAGTCAAAAAGGCAGATATTGAACTTTGATTTGCAGCTATTCTAGTAAATCAAAAACTTACTAAGAGATAAGAACAAACACCTACACCCTCTCAACCTACAAACATTAATAAAAAATTATTAGCTGTAACAAGAATAATCATCATAAATGTAAATAAACTAAGATAACTAAAAAATCTCTGATTATGTGGATCATGACTCATGTAACCTATAGAATACACATGTACTAAGGAAGATACAATTAAAACAGGTATTAACATAGATACTGTTAAACTATCAAAATGGAAACTTCATAATACATTTAGTGATTCCGAGTCTATTCATCTAAATAATTGTATAGTTACAGGTATATTATTTATACCCACTTCTATAAAAGCAATTAAAGATAAAATTGTTGTTACTATTATACAAATGCATGTTATCACTTGAGCACCTTGTACCCCTACTTTTCTTCCATATAAACCTGAAACTATTGAACCTAATAATGGTAAGATAATTATAGCTAAATACATTATTCATATTCTATTGAAATACTTCCTCTTAATCTATAAAAAGCAACTAAAATACCTAAGCCTATAGCAGACTCTGCTCCAGCTATAGCTATTATATATATTGCATATGTTTGACCTAATATATCGTCAAAGCTAAGCGAACTTACCAATATTAAAAATGTAATAGATAATAGCATTATTTCTATTGAAATAAGCATTAATATTATGTTTTTTCTATTTAAAACAAAACCTAAAACTCCTATTAAAAAAAGTATTGGCGATAAATTCATATTATTTATGTTTATTTATAATAATGTTATATTGCATATAAGTATAAAACCAGCTTAACTGATTTTTGTCTATACAATTATTCTTATACAAGACTTGAACTTGGATCTAGATATTAGAAGTATCCTGCTTTACCATTAAGCTAATAAGAATTTTACATATAATAAAACAAGATAAATTAATTTACACTATGATAAACTAAAGAGGACACAGTATAATGTAAACCATCTAAAATTGGTGCAGGATATATACCTAATATTATAGTAAAAGATATTAATGTTAATAATATAAAAAATTCTCTTTTATTTAAATCTGGTATATTTACGATAAAATATTTAGAATATCATCCACCAAAAACTATTCTGTTAAACATAAATATACTATATGCCGCAGAAAATATAATTGAAGAACTAGCAAAAATACCTAATAAAGGTAGTCTTTCAAATAATCCATATAAAGACAAAAATTCTCCTACAAAATTTAAAGTAAGAGGTACACCACAATTTCCTAAACATAATAAAAAAAAAAATATAGAAAAAATAGGCATAATCTGAGCTATTCCTCTATAAAAAGTTATTAATCTAGTTGAAGATCTGTCATATAATATACCCCCAGCACATATAAATAAGCCTGAAGAAACAAACCCATGACCTATACCTAAAAGAATACCTCCCTCTATACCTTGTATTGTGTTACTAAATACACCTAACAGATAGACAGCTGCATGTGATACTGAAGAATATGCTATAAGTTCTTTAATATCTATTGTTCTTAAAGTACTAAAACTGGCATAGATTATAGTAATTACACCTATTATATATACTATACAGCTATAATCTATAGAAGCTTTTGGCAGTAATGGTAATATTAATCTAAGTATACCGTATAAACTTAATTTTAATACTATAGCAGCTAAAATAACACTACCACCTAAAGGTGATTCAACGTGAGCTTTAAGAAGCCAAGTATTTAAAAATATAGTTGGTGTTTTTACAGCAAACGCTATAAATATACCGTAAAATAAAAATAATTGAGTAATATAACTAAAATTAGTCTTATACAATGCATCAAAATCAGTAGTACCCATTATAGAAGACATTGTAAGAATAGAAAGTAATAAAAATAAAGATCCTAATAGTGTATATAAAAATAAATAAAACCCAGCTCTAACTTTACCTTTTGATCCAAATAATCCTATTAATAAAAACAAAGGTGGTAATATACTTTCAAAAAAGATATAAAAAAGTAATATATCTAAGACTAAAAAGACAGCTAATAATAATGTTTCTAACAATAATATTATTATTACATATGATTTTACATTTTTACTTATACTTCTTCAATTAGATAACAATGATATAGGTATAATTATTGTTGTTAACAATACAAAATATATAGATAAACCATCTATACCTAAATAAAAATCAAAATAGTTTATTTCATGATATTCTTGTACAAATTGAAATTGATTAGTATTAAAATCAAATAAACCGAATATAATTAAAGAAACAAATAAATTTATTATAGATGTGGTTAAACCTATAAGTTTAATTTGCTCTACATTCCATCTTGATAAATCATAAGACATAGTGGTATATATGATAAATATACCTGTTATAGGTATTAATAATAGTGATAATAACATAAAACATAATTAAATTAAATATACAAATTTACTACAAGTTATTATATGTTGTTACACAAAAAGTAAGAATGTTTATCATTATGATAAAAATTAAATATATAATTATAATAATGATATATTATGAGGTATTATATTAAAACTATATAAAATGCAAGGAACTAATATAATAAAGGCTATTACTATAGGTAATAATACTGTTCAAGAAAATAGCATTAATTGATCAAAACGTATTCTAGGTAAAGAGGCTCTAGCTCATATAAAAACGAAAATCATAATACAAGTTTTTAACCCTAAACTTATACCATTAAACATACCTTCTAAAAAGGGCTCTATTAAGAATGGGTTTTTATTTTCTATTCTGTATATGTAATAATCAATATCTATATATTGTACTAAATCCGTAAAGAATATAAGGTTTGATAAGTAACCACCTAGAAACAGAATACTTATTAATATACAAATTAATACTATACTAGCATATTCAGCTAAAAAAAAAAAAACAAAGATTACTGCTGCATGTTCTGTCATAAACCCACTAACTAGCTCAGATTCAGCTTCAGCTAAATCAAAAGGAGCTCTATTAGTTTCTGCTATAGAACCTATAAGGAATATAATAAATATAGGAAATAAAGGTATTATAAATCAAACAGCTCTTTGAGCTTCTATGTTTACAGTTAAATTTAAACTACCTGTTAGAAAAATTACTAATAATATAGCAGAACTTAAAATTAATTCATAACTAATTAACTGAGCTGTACTTCTTAGTGAACCTAAAAAAGCATATTTAGAATTAGCTGATCAACCGGCTAATAATATACCATATGTTGATATTGAGGACACAGCTAACATGTATAATATACCTAAATCAAAATCAGATACAGCTAAACCTGGACCATAAGGTATTACAGCATAACCTAATAAAGAAAAAATTAAGGTGATAACTGGACCTATAAAAAATAACACTATGTTGGCTTGTGTAGGTGCTACATATTCCTTTAATATAAGTTTTAATGCATCAGCAAATGCTTGTAAAATACCATAAAACCCTATGATATTAGGCCCTAATCTCCTTTGCATACTAGCCATTGTTTTTCTTTCAGCTACAGTCACAAATGCCACTGATAATAATAAAGGGCCAAGCAATAACAATACTTCAAACAAAAATAATATTAAAGGTAAATATATCAATATATTAATAATTTTTAGATAAATCTTTATAAAACAATAATAATTGTATAAACCTTATATTATAGAAAAAAAAAAGATTATTATTAAACTAATAACTACTTATTTACTATTAATTAAAAATAATGAATAATCTTTGTTATTTATTATTATATGTATAAAAAAATTATAATACAATATTTTTTTTTATTAGTCAACTCTACTTTACTCTATTCTCTTTAATACATTAAATTTTATATTAATAAGAATATTTTTTTTATTATAATAGTTAAAAAAAAGGATATGGAGGAATTGAACCTCATATTTTTGATCTGCAATCGAAACGTAGAACCAACTACATCATATCCATATAAATAGGTTTTTTTATAACAGGAAATAATTCTACTAAATTATTTTCAATAGAAGTTATTAAAGGTATTATTATTAAAAATTGTGCAAAATAAATAACTGTAGATATTTGTCCTAATTCTATAAAAGGAGATTCTACATGTTTAGCTCCTAATTGCATTAATATTAAAAAATTAGATACAAAAATAAAAAAGAATATTTTACTTAAAGGTCTAAATTGTATACCTCTAAGTTTAGATAAATCAGTAAGAGGCATAATTAATAACACTAATATTGCGGAAAACATAGCTATAACACCTAATAATTTATTAGGTATAGATCTTAATATAGCATAAAAAGGTAATAAATATCATTCAGGGACTATAGCAGGTGGAGTTTGCATAGGATTAGCCATTACATAATTTTCACTGTCTCCTAATATATTAGGCATAAAAAATACAAATATAGATAGGATTAGAATAAACAGAAAAATAGTAATTAAATCTTTAAATACGTAGTAAGGAGCAAAAGGTAATCTGTCATAATTACCTGAAACACCTAAAGGGTTACCTGAACCCGCTATATCATGAAGTGATATTAAATGCATTATAACTAATGCCACTAAAATGAAAGGTAATACGAAATGTAAAGCAAAAAACCTATTTAATGTAGCATTGTTAACAGAAAAACCTCCTCAAATAAACTCGACTATATCTTGACCTACTCAAGGTATAGCACTCATTAAATTTGTAATTACAGTAGCACCTCATAAACTCATTTGACCATAAGGTAAAACATAACCCAGGAAAGCTGTAGCCATCATTAATATAAAGATTATTGTACCAATTGTTCAAACTAATGTTCTAGGTGATTTATAAGATCCATAATATAAACCCTTTCCTATGTGCAAATATACAACAAAAAAAAATGCTGATGCTGTATTAGAATGTAAATACCGAATTAATCACCCATTATTTACATCCCTCATAATATGCTCTACTGAATTAAAAGCTTCTAATACATTTCCATTATAATGCATAGCTAAAGTTACACCTGTCACAATTTGTATTATTAAACAAAATCCTAATAAAGAACCAAAATTCCATAAATAACTTATATTAGATGGTTGAGGTGAGTCTACTACATAAGAATTTATAATTCTCAATATAGGGTGGCTTTTTAAAAGTCTCATTTTTTTTATTAAGTATTATTATTGTTGTTATATAGTTTATATATTTTTGTTGAATATTTAATCTTTACGCTAATAAGCGCTATGGTTTAGTACTATACTATATGTACTATTTATATATGTATTACTGTTCTCATAATCAAGCTAAAAACTTTTCTAAGCTCACAGATTCAACAACTATAGGCATAGAACTATGCAATATACCACATATTTCAGAACATTGTCCAAAAAACACACCCTGTCTATTAATATAGACGCTAACTTGATTAAGACGTCCAGGATATGCATCACACTTAACACCTAATGCAGGTATACCCAATGAATGTATAACATCTGCACCTGAAACAACTAGTCTTATATGTGTTAATTCAGGTACTATTACCCTATTATCAACCTCTAACATTCTTAATGTTCCTTGCTCTAAATCAGACTCAGGTACTAGATAAGAGTCAAATTCTAATTTTTCATTTTCACTGTTTAAAAAGTCTGAATATTCATAACTTCAGTATCATTGGTGACCTTCAGCTACAATAGATAAAGATGAATCTGTCCCTTCATCCATTAAAAATAACAACTTATATGATGGAAAAGCTATAAATATTAATATTAAAGCTGGAGTAATAGTTCATATTAATTCTATTAATGTACCATGATTTAAGTATTTATTTGATATAGGATATAAATAATTAATAAAATTATACCCAATAGACACTAGTATTCAAAATACACCAAATAATATTATAACTAAGTAAAACATTACATTATCATGTAATTCCACTAAACCTTCCATTTGGGGTGTGGCTGTGTCTTGAAAATAAATACCTCAAGGTCTAGCAGTATCATTAAAATCAAAAAAATAATTATTAAACACAAAAATTAACTAGAGTTTTAAATTTAGATAAGATTAAATATATATTTATATATAAATAAAGAATTTAAAACAAAAAATAAATTAAAAATTTTTATAATAAGTATTTAATTATCTTTTATTTTTTTTATTTGTGTTTAAACCTATATCACTATATTCTTCTTCAAAAGAACGTTTGTTATTACTAGCCTTGGCTAGTTCTAGTTCTTTTTCTTGTTCTTCTTTAAATTTAGTTTCTATTTTATCTATTTTTTTTATAACAGTATCAGAGTTATCATCTGAATGTATATCCGTAGATAAATCAGAACCAGCTTTTAACCGAGTATTATGTGAAAAATATTTAGAATCTTCTTGATCTATTTTTTCCTGTCTAAGTTTTTCTGTTAAAGCAATACTATCTAATTTTTTTT
>Ga0116226_10001888_pt1 | contig 18194 bp, 17 predicted proteins | sample S1TSphfallax_FD_89692 | JGI IMG/M metagenome (GOLD analysis project Ga0116226, IMG submission 89692) | Host-associated microbial communities from peat moss isolated from Minnesota, USA - S1T2_Fa - Sphagnum fallax MG | ecosystem: Host-associated > Plants > Peat moss > Unclassified | place: USA... | reverse complement strand
GCACCCGGATGTGGCCATCGCCGCCAATGGCGGATCGGACCTGATCTATCTGCCCAGCGCCAAAGCCAAGCTGCTCGCGCCGAAGATCGTCGGCTGGTTGACGCGGCAGGATTATGTGGGCGCCATCTTCGTAGACGATAAATACGGCAAGCTCCCCGGCGCCCTGCCCTTCACCGCTATCAGCTATAAAGGCGCTTCTAAGGTGATGAGCCCGGCCATCGTCATCAGCTTCCGCAGCGAGGCGGGCGATTGCGCCAATCCCGAGCTTTGCGCCATCGAGGTGGCCGATAGCAGCCTACAACAGGGCCAGGGTATTCACGGAACCTTCAGCCGGGCCGACACCCATAACTTTATGGCCGCCATCGGGCCGGACTTTAAAACCGGCTTCCAGGACCCCGCCCCCGTTTCCAACGCCGACGTGGCCCCGACTGTGGCGAAGATTATGGGCCTGAGCCTATCCCACGTCGGCGCGCTCAACGGCCGGCCGATGACGGAAGCGCTGACGGGAGGCCAGGTCGGGCCTATCACCTCCACCATTCTCCGCTCCAAGCCTGCCGCCGACGGTTTCACCACCGTGCTGGACGAACAGATCTACGCCGACAAAACCTATTTCGACGCCGCCGGCATGCCCGGCCGGGTAGTGGGGCTTAAGCCTTAGGGGATGGTTGAAAGGGGGAATGTAGCTTAGTCATCCCCCTGTCACAGACTCACGCTAACGCCTCGTCCATTGTAGAGGCCGAGGATATGCCGTGACCTTAAGTTGTCGCACGGTCTTTATCTCCGATATTCATTTGGGCACGCGCGGGTGCCAAGCAGACCTGTTGCTGGACTTCATCAAGGCGCTGGATTGCCAGGAGCTTTACCTGGTCGGCGACATTGTCGATGGCTGGAAGCTGCGCAGCGGCTGGAAATGGCCCCAGGCCCATTCGGATGTGGTGCAAAAGCTGCTGCGGCTCGCCCGCAAGGGCGTGAAGGTCACCTACATCCCTGGCAATCATGACGACCGCATCCGCGACTTCTGCGGCGTGCATTTCGGCGGCATTGTCGTGGCGCGCGACGCCATCCATGTGGCGGCGGACGGCAAGCAATACCTGGTCACCCACGGCGATGAGTTCGACGGCATTGTCACCCACGCCAAATGGCTGGCCTTTCTGGGCGACTATGGCTACCGCGCCCTGCTCACCCTCAATACCGGCTGGAACACGCTCCGCCGTCGCTTTGGCCTCGGCTATTGGAGCCTGTCGGCCTATGTGAAGCTGAAGGTGAAGAATGCGGTGAAGTTCATCGACGACTTTGAAAACGCCGTGGCCGAAGAGGCCCGGCGTCGCGGCGTCGACGGCGTGATCTGCGGCCACATCCACCACGCCGAAATGCGCGACATCGGCGGCGTGCTCTATATCAATGACGGCGACTGGGTCGAAAGCTGCACCGCCGCCATCGAACACCACGACGGCCGCATCGAGATCATCGAGTGGGCCAGACTGGGGCACAAGGCCAAGGCGGATAAGGGCGCGCGCGCGTTGGAAGTTGAGACCGTGGCGGCGGTGGGGGCTTAGGCGGGCATCCAACCTAACCCGCTTGTCCCCACGCAAGCAGGTTCCCGCCATGCAATCTCAAGATTGGCGATATTGCGCCTTGCCTCACCTTTTATCCACGTTCTTCTTGATCCACGCCGTTAAAAGATCTGCGATCTGCAAGTTGTTCAAATCTTGCATCAGCATATGTGAGTTACCTTTCACGCCGATATCCGGCAGCACAACAAGTTGGCCTCGCCCGCCCGCCGTATTCAGCGCGCTGATATAGTCACGACATCCCTGGAGAATTGGGCCCCATTTGGGGGAGCCGGAAACGTTATCGCCAAACAACACCATGATCGGAATAGTCTTGTATGGGGTCATATCGCCTACTGCGTTGGGGCAGGTCCCGGGTTCGATCGAGATGATGCCGGCGATATTGCCCTTATCAAAAACCGCCGCCTGAAATGGATAAATGCCCGACTGGGAATGGCTGATCAGAACAGAAGAGCCCGCTCGCTTCACCAGCTCTGAAAGGGCCGGGACAGTGGGATTAGGGATAGGCAGGCCCCGCGCATAGTCCGGAACCATCTGTTTCCAGAGTTCGTTGACGGCGCCCACTGGAAACTGGAGGCCGGGATAGGCCTCTCCATACTTGGGGCCAAATCGGAACAGCACCCAACTTCCCTCGTGAGAGGCGGCTAGAACGGGCGGGAGCTTGGACACCGGCTGGTTGGCGTCGGCGACGGCATTGATTGTTGAGGCGTCAGCCGCCGAGCGCCCGCGCCAAGCCTGATCGATCACATAGGTCGAAAACCCGCGACGTACGAAGTATTCGTCCCAGCCCATGCGTCCATCGGGCGTGGTTTCCCAGGTTTTGCCCGTCAAACAGCATCCGTGGATGAGCACGATATTGGGTCGCGTCTTCGCCCCTGGCGGCGTTTGGTAGCGCACATAGACCTGATCCACTGTGATCGTACCGGGCGGCGCTGAAAATTTGGCGGGGGCAAGGGTTGTCGATTTTTGCTCTCGGCCGCCCAAGAAAAAACTGCCCTGCTTTTCGATGATCAGGGCTCCGGAGAGGGCGGGGAGAGCCTGAGCCCATGCCCTTTCGGGGCCGACAAATGCCAAGCCTAAGACCGCAAGGGATACAGCGATCATCAAAAAGCGCATAGTTACACCCATCCCCTCACCGCAAACACCCCGTCAGCCCATCCTCTCGCACCGTCGCCGCCGCCGCGCTGATATGGGCCGTTCTGCGCACCACATACTTCCCTGGGTGGATCACCTTCCATTTCAGCGGATCAGGGAGGATGGCGGCCAGCCGCGCGGATTCGGCGCCGCTCAGCTCATCCGCGCCATGGCCGAAATAGCGTTGGGCGGCGGCTTCGGCGCCGTAGACGCCCGGGCCCCATTCCACCACGTTCAGATAGGTCTCCATGATCCGCTTCTTGCCCCACAGCCCCTCGATCAGCAATGTGAAATAGACCTCCGCCCCCTTGCGGATGTAGGAGCGGCCGGGCCACAGGAAGACGTTTTTGGCCGTCTGCTGGCTGATGGTCGAGCCGCCGCGCACCTTGCCGGGATGCTTAGCGTTATGGGCGGCGGCGGCCTGCATGGCCTTGAAGTCAAAGCCGTGATGTTCGCAGAACCGCGCATCCTCCGCCCCGATCACCGCCTGGGCCAGGCTGGGGGAGATTTGCGACAGGGGTCGCCAGGCCTTGTCCAGGCCCTTGCCCTGAGCCAGCCGCTCCACCATCAAAATCGTGATGGGCGGGGGAACCAGGCGGTAGACTAAAACGATAAAGGGCGGCCCGATGACCAGCACGCCGAGAATGATCAGGATCAGCCGCCCCACACGCAGCTTGCCGCCCAGTGTCTTCCAGGATCGGGACGTGCGTGGCGCCGGAGGCGAAACAACCATATCTGTCTTCTTCCGCGCGACGGCCTGGGCGTCAATCCGCCCGCGTCGGGATGCACGGCCGGTGGTGAGGTTTCCTTTAGCCGCCGGTGTTAAGCTTGGGCTATAGGAGCGCTATGCCACACGCCTTGAAACCCCTCGCCGCCCAGGTTCTGGTCATTACCGGAGCGACTTCGGGCATAGGTCTCGCCACCGCCCGCGCCGCCGCCCAGCGCGGGGCCAGTCTGATCCTCGCCGCCCGCAACGAGAAGGCTTTGAAAGCCCTTTGCGAAGAGCTGAGGGCCAAGGGCGCCCGAGCGGAATATGTCGTAGCCGATGTGGCCAACCATTCGCAGGTGCGCGCCATTGCGGCCAAGGCGGAGACGGTGTTCGGCGGGTTCGACACCTGGATCAACAATGCCGGCGTCTCGATCTACGCCCCCCTGGCCGACACGCCCCTGGAGGATCACCGCCGCCTGTTCGACACGAACTATTGGGGCGTGGTGCACGGAACTTTGACGGCGGTGGAGCGGCTGAAGGCCCGGCGCGGCGGCGGCGTGATCATCAATGTCGGCTCCATCCTGTGCGATATGGCCATCCCCACCCAGGGCGCCTATGTGGCCTCCAAGCACGCGGTAAAAGGCTTTACCGATGCGCTGCGGATGGAGCTGATCTCGGCCGCCCCGCACATCACCCTGACTCTGATCAAGCCCGGCGCGGTGGATACGCCCTATAGCGAACATGCCCGCAGCTATACCGGCGCGCCGGTGCATAATCCGCCGCCGGTCTATTCCGCGCCGCTGGTGGCAGACACCATCCTCTACGCCGCCGAGCACAGGGTGCGGGAGCTGACGATCGGCACGGGCGGGCCGCTCACCGCCCTGCTCTGCCAGTTCGCGCCGGGGCTGATGGACCCGCTGCTGTCCTGGATCGTGCCCTTCCTGAACAAGGACCGCAGCGGGGCGGACGCAGATAAGAGGGCGCGCGACGCCGACGCCCTCTATAAGCCCGGCCGAGGCCTGCGCGAACGCGTACCCTATTCCGGCGTGCGGGAGAAAAGCCTCTATACCAGCGCTCAGCAGAACCCGGAGGCGACGGCGGCGGTTATGATCGCGGCGGGGGCCGTTACACTGCTCACCCTAGCGCTGAAGGATCAAGGCCGGGTGCGACGCATTAGGCGCGAGGCGAAGCGGGAGGGGTGAGCCCCCGTCAATCCCCTTCATCCTCATACCCCACCAGGCGCAGGGGCTTGGCAGCGATCTGATTCAGTTCGGCCCAGCGGGCCAGCGCCTCCTCCCGCCCGTGGGTGATCCAGAGTTCGCCGGGGCGGAGTTTTGAGATGGTGTCGGTCAACTCGGTCCAATCCGCATGGTCGGACAGGATCAGCGGCAGCTCCACCTGGGCCTGACGCGCTCTGGCCCGCACCTGCATCCAGCCGCTGGCGAAGGCGGTGACGGGATCGGCGAAGCGGCGGGACCAGCGGTCGGCTAAGGCCGAGGGCGGGGCGATGACGATCTTGCCGGCATAGTCGTTGCGCCGCGCCCCCTCCCCCGCCACAGCCTCCAGCGGTCCCAGCGTCACGCCGTGCGCCTCATAGAGCGCATTCAGCTTCACCATGGCGCCGTGGACATAGATGGTTTCGTCATAGCCGGCCTCCCGAAGGAGGCCGATCACCCGCTGCGCCTTGCCGAGCGCATAGGCGCCGATCAGATGCGTCCGATCCGGAAACTGAGCGATGGAGGCGAGCAGGGTCGCAATCTCCCCCTCCGGCGGCGGAAAGGCGAAGACCGGTAGGCCGAACGTCGCCTCACTGACGAACACATCGCAGGGCGTGGGTTCAAACAAGGCGCAAGTCGGGTCGCGGCGGCGCTTATAATCACCGGAGACAACAATCGTCAGCCCCTGCCACCGCACCACCGCCTGGGCGGACCCAAGCACATGGCCGGCGGGAACCAGCGTAACCTCCACCTCGTCCTGCGTCGTCGCGTGGCCATAGGGCGAGGCCTGGGCGTGGGTCGCAAAGCCCTCGCCATAACGCGCCGCCATGATGGCTAGGGTTTCTGGCGTCGCCAGCACCGCGCCATGGCCGGGACGCGCATGGTCCGCATGACCATGGGTGATCACCGCCCGATCCACCGGCCGCACAGGATCAATATAGAAGTCGCCGGGCAGGCAGTAGAGCCCTTCAGGCCGGGGATGCAGCAGGTCTTCCGGGCGGATCATCAGGCCGCCCTAACCGTGATCCCCTGCCTCTGGCGTCGCCATGAGGAAGCGGATGTCGATCCGCCTATTGCGGGCCTTGGCGGCTTCGGAGGTTTCGGGGACCAGCGGGCGGGTGGGGCCATAGCCGCTGACGCCCAGCACCGGCTGCGCGTCGTTGGCTTTCAGCCGCGCATTGCGAATGTTGCTGAGGTCGGGCGTGGAATTGATCAGGCTGCGATAGGTGTTGACCGCTCGGTCGGTGGACAGGTTCCAGTTATCACGCCCGCTGGCGATGGGGTCGCTATCGCTATGGCCCTCGATTAGTACTGATTCCAGGCCGGTCTTGGTCTGCGGGCAGGATCGGGGCAAGCGCCCGGCCTTGGTGTAGCAGGGCAGTTCAGCCTCCAGCGCCGCGCCCACCTTAGCCAGGGCCGCCTGGCCCGCCGCCGTCACCTCCGCGCTGCCCTTGGCGAACAGGACGGCTTCGGGCAGTCGCAGCACGCCGGCGTCTGCGTCCACGCTCACATCCAGATGCTCAGCATGAAGCCGGGCCTGGAGCCTATGCAGCAGTTCCGTCCGACGCGTCTTGGTATCGGTCAGCTCCACCGTCGTGCGGTGAAACTGCATGGCGAAATAGACCAGCATGACGATGAGGACGAAGACCAACCCCACCATCAGGTCGGTCATAGAAACGAAATAGCTCTCCTCCTCGCCATGGGCGTGGCGGCGGCGGCGGCAGAGGCTGGCTGTACTCAAAGCGTAACTCGCGACGGTTCATCCACCGTCATTTGGGCCAGATGATCGCGGATTTCGATCAGAAGCTGGGTCTGGGCCCTAATCTGGGCCAGTTGTTCGCCAGCCAGGATGGAGATGGTCATGGGCGGGATGCGCTGGTCGATGCGGATGCACAGATCGTCCACCAACCGCTCCACGCGCGCGGTCCAGCGCCGCTCATAGACGCGCATCAGAACGGAGGCCGCGACGCCGGCGATGGAGGTCCAGAACTTGGTGGCGGTGATGGTGAGCAGGCCCGACAACGCCGCCTGCATAACATTGGGGTCAGAACTCGTGCCCAGCACGCTGGTCGCCTCGCTAAGCGCGGCGACGACGCCGAGGAAGGTCATGATCAGACCGATGGCGACGAACAGGTTGGACCACCAGCCCAGCACCTGGGTCTCCGGCGAGACGTCGGCGAACACCTCCCAGGCCGGGACGCCGCTGCGCAGATGGCCGTCTGGCGACATGACAAAGCCGCTGCGATAGGCCTGCCAGGCATGGCGCAGACGCCAACGCGCCTTACCTGGGCGGATCATCAGGGCGTCCACCTCCGACAGATCGCTGAGGTTCACCACGGAGGGAAAGTCAGCCACAGACGAGAATAAGGCCCGGGTCAAAGGCGCGACGCGGGTGAAATAGACCGTAACCAGAATGAAGACGGCGGCGAGCAGGATCAGGCAGGCTATCGCCAGCGCCGCCCCCTTGGTGCTGAACAGGGCGATGAGAAGGGCTGTGACAGCCTCGTTTAACGCGCCCATACACCGCTCGCCATTGCACCCGAAAGACTAGTGAGGGACCTAGCCTATGGAGGGTTAGGGGCGCAAGCGAGACGCGTCAGCCCACGTGGTCGAGAATGCCTTCCAGCCCCTGTTCGCGCACCTTGCGATAGAGGGTGGAGCGCCCGATGCCCAAACGGCGCGCCACTTCGGTCATGTGGCCGGCATAGGTTTCGATGGCCAGTTGGATCAAATCCCGCTCAACGGCTTCCAGGGTGCGCAGATGGCCAGCCTCATCCAACACGCGTACAGGACCTTCGCCGGAGGGCTCGCCCCCCCGAGCCTCTGCGGCCTGCCCGATCATCTGAGGGGCGACATCACGTTCAGGCGCCGGGGCGGCCATGGGCGCCTGAACACCTGAAATCGCCGGAAAATCATGAGGTTGCAGGTAAGCGCCATCGGCCAGAACGATGGCGCGATAGACCGCGTTCTCCAACTGGCGCACATTGCCGGGCCAATCGAAGGCGGTGAGCAGGCTGATTGTTTCCGGCGTCGCGGCGACGACACGCTTGCCTTCCTCCACATTGAAGCGGCGGATGAAGGCCTCTACCAGGGCCGGCACATCCTCGCGCCGTTCGCGCAAGGCCGGCGCTTCGATAGGATAGACGTTCAACCGATAAAACAGGTCTTCCCGGAAGCGGCCGGCGGCGACCTGACTTTCCAGATTGCGATTGGTGGCGGAGACGATGCGCACATCCACTTTGATGGAGCGCTTGGCCCCAATGGGGTCGATCTCCCCCTCCTGCAGGGCGCGCAGGAGCTTGACCTGCATGTCCAGCGGCAGTTCGCCGACCTCGTCCAGGAACAGGGTCCCGCCGCTGGCCTCCAGGAACTTACCGTTATGCCGGTCGTGGGCGCCGGTGAAGGCTCCCTTCTCGTGGCCGAACAGAATGGACTCGACCAGGTTCTCGGGAATGGCCCCGCAATTGACCGCGACGAACGGCTTGCCCGCCCGGTCCGAGCAACCATGCACGGCGCGGGCGATCAGCTCCTTACCCACGCCGGACTCGCCCAGCACCAGGACGGGGATGGAGGAGCGGGCCGCCCGCTCGCCCAAGGCCTTGACGCGCGACATGGGCGCAGACGTTCCCACGAGATCAGCGAAGGTGGTCTGACCTGTCTTGTGCTTCTTCAGCCGATCCACCTCAGCCGTCAGATTCCCCATCTGAAGAGCGTTACGGATGGAGACGATGATGCGTTCCGGGCTGGCCGGCTTGATGAAGAAGTCCTGGGCGCCCGCCTGCATGGCGTTGACAACCGTATCAACGCCTCCCGTCGCGGTCAGAACGATGACCGGCGCGGTGAAGCCCTGGCTGCGCAGGGTTTTAAGAACGTCTATGCCCGGCACGCGCGGCATGACCAGATCAAGGATCACCACGTCCGGCTTCAGCCCTGCGGCGATCTTGTCCAGCGCCGCCTCGCCCCCATCAGCCTGGGCGACGGCGAAGCCTTCACGTTCCAGAACCGCCTGGATCAACCGGCGCTGGGTGGGATCATCATCGATAATAAAGACCGTTTTGGCCATGAACCGCTCAACCTCACGCGACGCGAGAGGACTTAGGTCCTGCCGCCTTACGGTCGGTTATGCATCCGAGCGAATGAAGGTTCGGTTTAAGCGACGCAGCTTTTTATTCTTTAGCTCGTATCTGATTCTGCTTCTCCCGCCATAAGGTTTATGGACGCGGACGCCGATCCGGGCGAGAACGAGATGAGCTAGGGAACAGGAGTTCACCATGATGAAGATGCGTATTTCCGCCGGCCTCGCGCTCGCCGCCGCCGTGACGGGCCTGACGGCCGGCGCCGCCTGGGCGGACCTACCGGTCGGCGCCCCGGCGCCGGAGTTCAAGGCCCAGGCCACGCTAGGCGGGGCTGAATTCAACTTCGACCTGGACGAAGCTCTGAAGAAGGGCCCGGTGGTGATGTATTTCTATCCCGCCGCCTTCACCAAGGGCTGCACCGTGGAGGCGCATGAGTTCGCCGAAGCCATCGACCAGTTCAAGGCCGTGCACGCCACGGTGATCGGCGTGTCTCACGACGACATCGCCAAGCTGGACAAGTTCTCCGTCTCTGAATGCCAGAGCAAATTCCCCGTGGCGGCGGATCCGACGGGCGCGGTGATCAAGGCCTATGACGCCAAGCTCGCCATGTTCCCCGGCGGCATGTCCGGCCGCATCTCCTATGTCATCACACCGGACCACAAGATCATCTACGCCTACAACAGCCTCAGCCCCGATAAGCACGTGATCAACACGCTGGACGCGGTGAAGACCTGGGAAGCCGGGCAGAAGAATTAGGGCCAAACTAGAATTAAACACAAACTAAAGGAGGCGGCGGGTGGTCCCGTCGCCTCCTGATTAATCTCGCCATGATTTAGAACGCTTGGCAGCTTAAGTCATTACACCAACCAAGGTCTTAGATCGCTACCTAAGCCGGTTCCGGCGAGGGCTCTGTTCCGCCCACATGGGTGATGGGGACGGAGACGGAGGAGCCGATCAAGGGTGGCTCTGCGGGGTCTTCGCGCTTGGGCGGTATGCCTTTCAACACATCCGTGATTTCCGAGCCGGTGAGGGTCTCAAACTCCAGCATGGCCTTGGCCAGGGTGTGCAGGTCTTCCATCCGTTCGGTCAGGATGCGGCGCGCTTCGTCAAAGCCCATCTGGGTCAGGCGCTTCACTTCGGCGTCGATCTTGCGGCTGGTGTCTTCGGAAATGTTCTGGCGGTTCCCCATGGACATGCCCAGGAACACCTCCTCCTGATTATCGCCGTATTCGACCACGCCCAGTTCGTCGGAATAGCCCCACTTGGTCACCATGGCCCGGGCCAGCTTGGTGGCCTGGCTGATGTCGGACGAGGCCCCGGACGTCACCTTGTCCTTGCCGAAGATCAGCTCTTCCGCCACGCGCCCCCCGAACAGGATGGCCAGGCGCGAGGTCATCTGCTCGTAGGACATGCTGAGCTTGTCCCGTTCGGGTAACTGCATGACCATGCCCAGAGCTCGACCACGCGGAATGATGGTCGCCTTGTGCACCGGATCGGTGGAAGGCACGTTCAGCGCCACAATGGCGTGGCCGCCCTCGTGATAGGCGGTCATGCGCTTTTCGTCCTCGGTCATGACCATGGACTTACGCTCGGCGCCCATCATAACCTTGTCCTTGGCGTCTTCGAAATCGCGCTGAGTGACCATGCGGCGGTTCTTGCGCGCGGCCATCAGGGCGGCTTCATTCACCAGGTTCATCAGGTCCGCGCCGGAAAAGCCGGGCGTGCCGCGCGCTATGGTCTTCACCTCCACATCGGCGGCGAGGGGCACATTGCGCATGTGAACGCGCAAGATGCGTTCGCGGCCGTTAATATCAGGATTGGGCACCACCACCTGACGGTCGAACCGGCCGGGCCGCAGCAGGGCGGGATCGAGCACATCGGGCCGGTTGGTGGCGGCGATCAGGATAATGCCTTCGTTAGCCTCGAACCCGTCCATCTCCACCAAGAGCTGGTTCAGGGTCTGCTCCCGCTCATCATTACCGCCGCCCAGGCCCGCGCCGCGATGGCGACCGACGGCGTCGATTTCGTCAATGAAGATGATGCAGGGAGCGTTCTTCTTAGCCTGCTCGAACATGTCGCGGACGCGGCTGGCGCCCACGCCGACGAACATTTCGACGAAGTCAGAGCCGGAGATGGAGAAGAAGGGCACGCCCGCCTCCCCCGCAATGGCGCGGGCCAGCAAAGTCTTGCCGGTGCCGGGCGGGCCCACTAGCAGGGCGCCCTTCGGGATCTTGCCGCCCAGGCGCTGGAACTTGCCCGGCTCCTTCAGGAAGTCGACAATCTCGTTCAATTCTTCCTTGGCCTCGTCCACGCCGGCCACGTCTTCGAAGGTGACGCGGTTCTTATTTTCGGTGAGCAGCTTGGCCTTGGACTTGCCAAAGCCCATGGCGCCGCGCGCGCCGCCCTGCATCTGGCGCATGAAGAACAGCCAGACGCCGGCGATCAGCACGACGGGTAGTAGGTTGAACAGAAGCTGGAGCCAGCCCGAGGTCTGGGCCGACTGAACCTGAATGTCGGCGCCATGCTGCTCAAGCTGCTTCACGAGATCATCCTGGCTGGCAGGGGTGGTGGCGACGAAATGGCGTCCGCTGGAATCGATCACCTCAACCCGCTCGCCGCGGATGGAGGCCTTCTTTATCTGATCGCCGTCCACCCGCTGCAAAAGCTGTGAATAGCTGATCTCGCCCGTGGCCCCGCTGCTGTGCGCCATGGGATTGAGCACGCCGTAGAGGGCGATGATGACGACGATGATCACACCGTAGATTGCGAGGTTACGCAAATTCATGATCGCCCAAGGGCCTCCAACCCGTCTCGCCGCGCCCATTTAGGGGAGTCAGCGGACTAAAAAACCAACTTCTGACTTAGAACATAGGATGAGACATGATCGGGCGCCATGTCGAGCCCCTGTTCAAGCTGCGCTTCTGTGGCGATTAGACCGAGCGCCGCTGCAAATCGTCGCCCCACCAGGGGCTGAACCCGCGCCGGACCGTCGCCGAACGGGCGCGGCAGCCGCACATCGCCGTTCAGATCCAGCAGCGCAGGCAGCACACCCCGCGCGTAGGCGGGCGCAGATAGCGTCCGCGCGCGGTCAGACCGTGACAACCCCGCCATCCGGCCCGCCAGGGCGACCATCGTCACGGCCGCCTCCGCCTCGACAAAATAGCGCCCGTCGAAAACCCCGCCTTCGCCTGCGGCGAGCGACAAGGGCGAGATGGAGGCGCGCCCGGCTTCCCGACCCATCTCAACACCGTCATACCGCCAGCGGACCCGCGTGCCGGCGAGGGTTGCAGTCGAGGTCACGCCGTGAGGCCCCGACGCGTGGATAAGGGCCATTAGTCGGTCCAGCGCCTCGCCCCGGGGCGGCCGCTCTCCCCCGCCGGCGCAAACCAGCGCCGCGGAGAGGGCGCGGTGTGAAGCTTTTGAAGCGGCATTCCGGATAAGGCGGGGATCAAAGCTTATCCGGGCGTCGGCCGATATGGCGAAGGCTTCGGCTAGGTGTTGTGCGTCTGCGCCGTCGGTCTCCAGGCTCGGCGAGCCGCTGTCCGGGCGCGGCTGCACCGCCAAGGCCCGACGGGCGCGGCTGCGGGCGAAGCGCGGGTCTGCATTGCCGGGGTCTTCCAGCCAGGTCCAGCCATGCCCTGTCAGCCAGGCGCGAAGGGCGGCGCGCCGGTAAGCCAGCAGGGGGCGCAGCAGGAAGATATCGCGCCCCTCCGGCCAGACCGGCGAGGGCGACCAGTCCCGCAGACGCCCCAGGCCGGGCGTATCCTGCCGCATGACCTCAGACTCCGCGGCGTCATCTGCTGTGTGGCCGAGCAAGAGAACGCAAGCCCCGGCCGTCCGAGCCGCAGTTGCGAGCAGGCGATGGCGCGCAAGCCGGGCCGCCTGCGGCAAGCCCGCTGTGGGCTTAGGGCCTTCCCAAGGAAGCCCCAGCCAGTCGACGCCGATCCTGGCGGCGACCTCCCCCGCCCGCCGGGTCCAGGCGCCGCTGTCGGCACTGAGCTGATGATCCACCGTCAGCGCCACGACGGGGCGCCCTGCCCTGTCGGCCCAGGTCTTCGCCAACAAGAGCAGGGCCAGTGAGTCGCTGCCGCCGGAAAAGCCGATGGCCAACGGAGCGGTCGATTTGCGATTCAGCCGCCGGTCCAGCGCCGCCTGGACGCCATCCGTCTCTAGCCGGCGCAATTGGCCCGGCTGCGCACGTCCAGCGCCCGCTTTTTCACTAGGGTCGAGGCATGTGGACGGTATCGGCGATCAAACTCGCTGAGCGCGGCGCAGGCCTTGTCCGTCTGCCCCGACATGGCCAGGGCGCGAGCCAGACTGACCGTCGCCTCTCCCGCCCAGGCGGACTTGGGCCAGCCCTTCAAAGCGTTGGCGTAAGCGGGCACGGCGTCGGCGAAGGCCTGTCGCGCGCTATCGGCCTCGCCTAGCCAATAATAGGCGCCCGCAATGTCGCCGAAATTCGGATTCTGGGCGATGAAGGCCTGAAAAGCGACGGTCGCGGCGGGAAACTCATTGGCCGCCAGAAGGGCGCGGGCGTGCTTGTACTGCTCGGCCGGCGAGGGCGGAGCCGGCGGGGCCTCGGCGGCAGGCGCCTGGCTGCCGGAGTAGCCGGGCGGAAGGGTCAGTACGCCGGTGGCGCTCGGCTGACCTGGGGCGGCCTGGCCCGTCGCGGGCGGCGCGGCGGAGGCCGGCGACAGCATGGCTTCCAGCTTGGCGACCCGATCCGTCAAATCCTTGAGCTGGCCGCGTAATTCGCCGTTTTGATCGCGGACCGCATTGGCGGCGGCGCGGGCCTCATCCGCATCATGGGTCAGGACCTCGATCTGGCCGTTCAGCTTACGGATCGTCTCATCAATGTCGCTAACCCGCTGCTGGAGGGCGGTGACTTCCGGGTCCGGTCCTTCGGGCTTGACCGTCACCGGCTGGCCAGTGTCGCGCCCTTGAAAGACGATAGCTCTCAATTCCCGCACTTGCTTTTCGATCCGGTCCAGCCGGCGGTCGTCCTCCGTCTGGGCGTAAGCTGGGGCGAGGCCGGGCGCGACGACGAATCCCGTCGACATTACGGCGGCCAGCGAAGCTGAAAGAAGTGCGCGTCTGATCATGGCGTCTCATTGCGAAAGGGCCCCGGCCGGGTTTGCGCCCGACCGGAGCTGAACAGAGGCTAGACTAGAGGCGCCATAAGGCGCCCCATTCAAGATTACTCTTCCGAGCCGCCGACGGCGCCGGCGGTGATGGTGGTGTGGCCATTGCGGTTCTTGGCCCAGGCTTCTTCACCCGTGCCGGGATCAATCGGCTTTTCCTTACCATAGGACACAGTGGTGATACGCGAGGGCGAAACCCCATGACCGGCCAGATAGTCCTTGATCGCCTGAGCGCGACGGGCGCCCAGGGCCAGGTTATATTCCGCCGTACCGCGCTCATCGCAATTGCCTTCGATCCGCACCATGACGGCAGGATAGTGCGACAGCCACTGGGCTTGAGCGTCCAGAACGGCGGCGCCTTCGGCGCTGACGGTCGATTCATTCAGGGCGAAGAAGATCCGATCCCCGGCAGAGACGATGAAGTCCTTCACGGAGCCCGGGACGGGGCCGGTGGGCGCAGGCGGCGGCGTATAGGCCGGCGGCACATAGGGCGGCGGCGCAGGCGGCGGCGCTGAGGGCGGCGACGCAGGGGGCGGCGGCGCCTGATGGGCGCAGCCGGCGATGACGGCGACAGCAGCCGCTGTGAGCGCCAGTTTCAAGACCGTACGGGGCATAAAGTTCATACATCGTCTCCTGTGTGTGACGTGTTGCTTAAAGCACAAAATATCCGACAGAATTTTTCACCGCCGTTACTTAAGCAGAGGCGACCATGCGGGGTCTGTCGCGCCGCCTGGATAGGGTTGCAGTCGCTCATTACGACCGGAAACATCAATGGTCCACAGGCGTTGACCTGCGCCGGGGGTCTGACGTGAAAACATAATGACCCGACCATTGGGCGCCCAGGTCGGCGCTTCGTCCAGAAAACTGGTCGTCAACACACGCTCACCCGAACCGTCGGGCGCCATGACGACAATATGAAACTCATTGCCGGTCTGCTTGGTGGCGGCAATCAGGTCGCCCTTGGGACTCCAGACCGGCGTCGTATACCGGCCTGTCCCGAAGGAGATGCGGTGGATACCCGATCCATCCGTGTGCATGACGTAAATTTGCGGCGATCCGCCCCGATCCGAATTGAACACAATATTCGCCCCATCGGGCGAGAAGGAGGGCGACGTGTTGATGGCGCGATCCGACGTCAAGCGCTGGGTCGCACCGTCACGCAGATCGACCAGGTAGAGATTCGTATTGCCGCCCCGCTCGACCGAGAGCGCGATCTTGTCGCCGTTCGGCGAAAAGCGTGGTGCAAACACCATGGCGCCGGCGAACGACCCAACCGTCTCGATCCGCCCGGTCTCGATATTAAAGATATAAACTCGCGAGGTGTCCTTGCCGAGATCGGTATAGGTGATCTCCTGATCATTGATGGCGAAGCGGGGCGTCATGATGGTGTGAGCGCCGTTGGTGAGATAGCTGGGATTTGCGCCATCCTGATCCATGATGGCCAGTCGCTTCACCCGGTGGGTTTTGGAGCCAGACTCCGCCACGAACACGACGCGCGTATCGAAATAGCCGTCTTCGCCGGTCAGCTTTTTGTAGATGGCGTCGGAAATCTTATGCGCGATCCGCCGCCATTCGTCGGCGCCGCTTGTGTATTGGGTTTTGATGAGTTCCGGCGGCCCGTTGAACACATCCCAAAGGCGGAAATCGACACGCAGGCGGCCGTCCGCGTCCAGGCTCGCAGCCCCGATGACCAGGGCCTGAGCATTGATGCTTTTCCAATTGGGAAAATCCGGCTGGATCGCTACGCTTGGGGATTTATCGACAAAGGTGGAGGGATCAATGATCCGAAAATAGCCTGAACGCCCCAGATCGGCCGACACCACCTGGGCGATCTCAGCGCCAAGTTCGGAGGTGTGGGCGTCCGTTCCGCTAAAAGTTGGGATGGCGATGGGCAGGAGTTGAATCGTGCCCTTGTTGATATCCACCTCAACCGGCTGGGCTGACGCCATAAGGGGAACGGCTCCCACGACCGCGCAGGCGAGCGCTGCGGCGATGAGCCGACGAAGCATGCGAATCTTCCCCGTTCTGTTCATGAAACGCGCCGAAGACCATAAGGCGTTCATCAGACATAGCTCCCAATCATGACACAGCTTATCATTGTTGTGCGCAGGCCTGCTTTGCGTTGAAGGTCAAGACGATATCCTTCGGCGCGGACTTCGGCAGCTCCGTATAGGGCGAGCCCCGGGCGACGGCGGTCAAGGCGCGCTGGGCCGACGCGGCGATGACATCCGCGCTGGCGCCGGACGATGTGCGCTCTAAGACCCTCGGCGCGCCGATCAGATTGAGACCGCCGTCCAGCTTCATCTCCACCTTGATCACCACGCCCTGAGCGCCTTCGACGCCGCAATTAGGATTCCACAGTCGGTTTAGCTTGGCGATCAGCGCGCCGAGTTGATCGCCTGTCAAAGCCGTCGCGGCCCCAACGGCTGGGCGGGCCAAACGATCCAGTTCAAGGCGCGTTGCACCTTTCGTCGCCGCCGAACCCCGATGTCCGCCGGGCGCCTGGTCTGTGAGGGCGGCGAGATCAAGGTCGGCGGGGTTGGGTCGGGTCGAATGGGCCTTGGTCTTGGCGAGCGAGGACAGGTCCAGCGGCGATTTAGCGGCCTTGGACTGGGTCTTGCTCAAGGCCGTCAGATCCAGATCGGGAGAGGGTTGAGGCGGCGCCTTGGGCGCCGGCGCGAGCTTTGGCTTCAACACGGGAGCCTGATGGGGTCGGGGCGCAGGCCTGGGCTGAGCCGCCGGGGGCGGAGGCGGCGGGGGAATGGCGGGCGCAGGCGCAGGCGCCTCGACCGGCAGGGGCGGCGCGGGCGAGGGTTCAGGCGCCGGGCTTTGCGCTGTCTGCGTCTGCGGGGCCTGGAGCGCGGGACGGACATTGGGCTCAGCCGCGCTCGTCACCAGCGTTACGGCGGTGACGTTGACCAGCTTGGGCTCAGGCGAAAACTCCAAGACGGCGAGGCAGATCAGCGCGAGCCCCAGATGCAGGGCCAGAGAGCCGACCAGCGCCGGACGGAGGTCGTCGCCACGCCGCAAGGTCATCAGCCGCCGCCCATGCCGACCGGCGCGTTGGGTGTGGGCGCTTGGGGCGTCTTTCGATCCGTCGCCTGCGGCGCTGACGTATCCGTAATCAGGTCAATGGAGGTGAAGCCGGAGGTGGAGAGTTTAGCCATCACTTGGGCCACAACGGCATAGGGCGCCGCGCCGTCGGCCCGCACGTAGATCGGTTTCACACCCGGACCCGCCGCGCCGCCGCCCGCCAAGCCGCCCGCCGCCGTCACCCGATCCGGAAGGTCCGCTAGGGCGACCGGCGCGTCGCCCAGATAGATCTGGCCGTCCTTCTGGATGGAGACGCTGATCGGCTGGGCCTGATCATTGACGGCCGAGGCGTCGGTCTTAGGTAATTCAATGGGCACGCCCGCCGTCAGCAGGGGCGCAGAGATCATGAAGATGATCAGCAGCACCAGCATGACGTCGACAAGCGGGGTGACGTTGATTTCCGACAAGGCGCCGCGACGCCGCCCTCGGCGACGGCCTCGCCGCCCCCCCCCGCCTGCGCTCTGAAGCGAGCCCGCCATCAGAGCCGATCCGACGACGACACGCCCGCTGACCCCAGCCGATCCACCAGCCGCCGATTCACCGCCACGACAAGATCGTCGGCGAAGGTTTCCAGCCGGCCGGTGAAGGCCGCCGCGTCGCCGGAGAACTTGTTGTAGGCGATATAGGCCGGGATGGCGGCGATCAGACCAATGGCCGTTGCGAACAGGGCATGAGCGATGGCCGGGGCCACAACCGTCAGGTTGGTGTTGCGCTGCACCGCTATGGCCTGAAACGCCGTCATTATGCCCCAGACCGTGCCGAACAGACCGATAAAGGGCGAAGAGGTCGCCACGATAGCCAGCAGGCCCAGCCCGGCCTCGACGCGCTGCCCCTCCCGGGCGATCAGGCTATCCATTCCGCGATCCAGCCTTTGCATGACGAGACCGGCGTGGGCTTCCGTCATAGGGCCGCGGCCGCGCGCGTCGCGCCACTCCCGGATCGCTAGTTGCAGCATGATGGGCAGGACCTGACGGTTATCGTCGCCGACTTCGAGGGCGATTTCCTCCAACGGGCGTCCGGAATTGACGGTCGCCTCGAACTGGTCCGCCTGGCGGTTCAGCGCGCCCAGGCGAAACAGCTTGTCCAAGATCACCGCCCAGGACCAGAGCGAGGCGAGGATCAGGCCGATCATCACCCCCTTCACCACCCAGTCGGCGTTCATGAACATAGAGAGCGGGCTGAAGTTTGCCGCCGTCAAAACTGTCGAAGCATCCGGCATCAGATCGTGTCTCCCGTGTGCGTCGGTAAAATGG
>Ga0116226_10001887_pt1 | contig 18195 bp, 17 predicted proteins | sample S1TSphfallax_FD_89692 | JGI IMG/M metagenome (GOLD analysis project Ga0116226, IMG submission 89692) | Host-associated microbial communities from peat moss isolated from Minnesota, USA - S1T2_Fa - Sphagnum fallax MG | ecosystem: Host-associated > Plants > Peat moss > Unclassified | place: USA... | reverse complement strand
GCGCGATTCATCGAATCGTAGAATCACGAACCACACCCCGTGTCAACCATATCTGGGCAATCAGACAGGGGCAGCGTACCAAATCGGCCCTATGCTGGCGTAATAAGGGGGTGAGTAGTTACAATTGTAACAACGGCATGCCGATCAAGTACATAGTAGCCTTTATCATCGACTTCATTGGTCATCCGGAAGGCGTGAATTCTAATGTTACTGTCGCTTTTGCTCGAGAGATTTACATCCAGAATGTACGCATCGTGGAAACGGGGTATGTACCCGAACCAATCGACGAGCTTTTGCCCACCAGGAAGGTCTTGAAGAGTAATCTCATTGGTCATATCAGCGCACCCATAAGCTGTTTTCTCATAACAATGAAACCAATGCGACTTGCTTCAAACCTGTCACAAGGGATCGGGAAAACGAACTCACGATATAATCGGCAAAGGTAGTAAACGAATCAACCGTCCGTCGCGGCAAGCCGGTCCTTGAAATGATTTCAGTGTGCATTTACCGTGGTATGCTCGTGAGGCAGGTTGCAGAGTTCATTTGATGGGCACCAACGCGCAGATCGGGTCGTCTACTCTTGTCGAGATCGATAATCCTGTCGGGACGGACCGGCGCATGTGCTCGCCCACGGGACGTGAGCGCTATGATCGCGAAGACGGTGCGGGGGTGATCAATGCGCCGGCAATCCACGGTATCGGTAGCAGTGCGCTGCAAAGCGCAGAGTAGATTGGCAGTGGCGCTCTCGGAAATCTCCTTTCCCTTGGCCTTTCGGGGAGCGGAAAGCTATCGCTGGTCATGCCCCGATGCTTGATCTGACCAAGCGGACCACCGACTCTGACGGCGAGCTTCGCTATGTTCGGCTGCCTGGGGATCGGGGGGGCTCATGCGCTGCACCGTCTGCGGTTCAACGCAAGATCGCAACACAAAGGAGCCAGGCCGACTATTTGGTAGCGCTGCTCGGGCTGCTGCATCGGTTCTCGCACCAAACCAGGCTGGCGCTTGATCTGTTTCTGATCGCGCCTGACCGCGTGGCCACGATTCCGATCGATGAATCGGTTGAAGGCGATATGAGTGTTTCGGCGTTGATCGCTGTTTTAACGGAGCGGTTGGCGGCGGTACCCGAACCGATCGGCACGCGGTCCAATGTCGCCCTGACTTTTGCGTCTGAGCCGGCGAGCGATGCCGAGTGTGGCTATGACATTAACATCGTCATTGCACCAAGCGACGGCGGCACCGATCTGACCGTGTGGTATAATGCCGCGGGCTTCGCCGTGGCGACAGTCGAGCGGTTGCTGGATAGCTACCTTGTGATTCTGGACGCGCTGCACCGCGATCCTGCGTCCACAATCGATCATCTGCCGCTGCTGACACAGGCCGCGATAGAGGCGCTGACCGACGATCTCGATATCAGCCACGCAGCCTACCCGCCCAGCCCGTCACATTTTCTGTTTCAGTCCTGGGCGGCGCGTTACCCCGACGCACCGGCCTGTTTCCATCGGACAGTGAGTCTCACCTATGGCGAGCTTGATCGGCGAAGCAGTCGGCTCGCGCAGTATCTCTTGGCAAACGCGGTTGGTCCCGAAATTCCCGTCGCGGTCTGCATTAAGCCGTCGGTCGAGACTCTGGTGGCGATCCTGGCCATATGGAAAGCGCGTGGGCTCTATCTGCCGCTGGACCCAACCCATCCCCGCGGCAACATTCAGCGCATGCTGGACGAGGCGCAGCCGCATCTGGTGCTGACCGATGGGGCATTGGTGCATCTCACAGAGGGGTTCCGGCAATTCTGCTTCGATCAGGATATCGGGGTGCTGGACGCATACCCGGACACAGCGCCCACGATTGCCCTTTGCCCAGACGATGCGGCCTATCTTTTCTACACGTCAGGCACGACCGGCAAGCCCAAGGGCGTGATCGCCAGTCACGCCAATCTCACCCAGTATGTCCAATCCGCCATCCGAAAGTACAAGTTCTGCCAGGATGATGTCTTCGTCTCTGTCGCGCGCGCGACCTTCAGCATCAGCCTGTTCGAGCTGATCTCGCCGCTTTGCTGCGGTGCCAGCCTGCGTATCCTTGATCGGGATGAGATTCTGGCGCCGGAGCGTCTGTGCAGCGCGCTGGAGACAGTCACGGTGATGCATGCCGGACCGAGCCTGCTCGGCAGCGTCTTTCGTCATCTCCGCACCTTGCCGGATGGTATGCAGACTCTGCCCCATATGCGCCATGCGTCGACTGGCGGCGATATCGTCGCACCCTCGGTCATGGCCGAGATGCAGCGCGCTTTTCCGAATGCAGAACTCTTCGTCATTTACGGCTGCACCGAAGTCAGTTGCATGGGTACGTCCTATCCCATCGTGCGCGGCGTAGAGGTGTTGCGGAGTTTCGTCGGCAGGCCGTTCCCGAACGTCACGCTGCGGGTGTTCGACGCGAAACGCCAATTGGTGCCGTTCGGGGTTGTCGGCGAAATCTGCTTTGCCGGGCCGGGGATTGCGCGGGGCTATCTCAAGATGCCGGACCTCACGGCCGAGAAATTCATCGAACTTGATGGCGAGCGTTTCTACCAGACCGGCGATCTCGGCCGGCTGCACCCGGACGGGAACCTGGAGATTCTGGGGCGCCGCGATTTTCAGGTGCAGTTGCGCGGCATTCGCATCGAACTCGCCAGCATCGAACAGCAGGTCGTTCAGTTGGGCCTCGCCAGCCAGTGTCTGGTTATCGCCAAACCGATGGCAGAGGGCGCCGACGCGCGCCTCGTGGCGTTCGTGATCAGGCCGACAGTCACGACAATCACCGCGTTCCGTCAGGCCCTGGCGCGTGAGTTGCCCGATTATATGCTGCCGCACCATGTGGTCGTGCTTGAGGCGCCGCCACTGACCGCGAATGGCAAGGTTGACCGGCAGCGGCTTCGTGAGATTCCCTGGGACATTGAGCTGACTACCGCCGAGTCTGTGGCGCCGCAGGATACGCTGGAGCAGGGTCTCGCCGATTGTTTTGCCGCAGTGTTGGGTCATTCATCGATCGGGATCGATGATAATTTCTTCGAGCGTGGCGGCGATTCCCTGATGGGCATTCTATTGCTCGATTCGATCAAGCAAGCGCTCGGGCTCCCAATCTCGCCGGAAGCCCTCTTTGAGCACGGCACCGTACGATCGCTCGCCGCGTATCTCAGGCGCGATATCAGTAGCGTGTCGGGGCCTGTTCTGCTGAACGGCCCGCCATCGGCGCCCGCGCTGTTCATGCTGTCGGGAATTCATAGTTATCGGGCGCTGGCGCAGCATCTGGCCGGCCATTGCACGGCCTACGGTGTTGTTACGCCGCGCGAGGTCGACATATTCGCTGATGATTCGAGCCCGAACACCGTCGAATGCCTGGCTGAGGATTATGTCAGGATCATTCGGGCGCAGCAGCCGACCGGCCCCTATCGGCTGTTGGGCTATTCCTTCTCTGGCCTAGTCGCGTATGAGGTCGCCCGGTTGCTGCGCAATGCCGGTGACACAGTCGAATTCCTGGCCCTGATCGACACGGACCTGCCTGAAGAATCCCGTCCCTTGCGACATAAGCTCGCGCAATTATCTCGACTTCCGACCGCTTCGCCGCGCGCGGTGCTTGCCTATCTATGGCACCGCCATGTCGAAGGCTATGCGCCGAAGTTCCTGATCTACCGGAATCATGACAAATTGGCGCCGTTAGAGGCCCGTCGTGAATCGGTCAATCGCGCGGCAGCTGAGGCGTATTACAAGCACTTGCTGCCGACCTGTGCGAGCCTGGTGCTGATCACCGCGGGCCAACGACTCCGCGAAGAACCGCTGAGAAGCCGGAGCTGCGGCTGGCGCCGTTACGTCCGAGCGCTCAGCGTGCATTCAGTCGATTGCGACCATTTCCAAATGATGCGCGATGAACCTTACATCTCTCAGGTGGCGCGGATTCTGGCTTCGGAGCTTGCCAATCACGCAAAAATGTCGGCGATGGATGGGACAAGATCATGAGGCTTATCGGCAGCCTGCGCTTCTGCCGTTGCCGCGTTGCGGCGCTCTTCCCTTTCTGCCATGATCCCGGCGCATTGCAATAAACCGAATAAGGCGCTGTTTGTGATCGTTTTTGCGGTATGGCAAGTCGGGCTCGTGGCGGCCATGGCAATTTTGATCGGATATGGGTTTTTGACACGGCGCGGCGACCGGTAATGATGCTCAGTTTTTCCCAAGCCAGGCGTGTTTTCGCCGATGTTTGATTTCGCCTGGTCGGAAATCATGATCATCGGCATCGTTGCGCTGGTGGTCATCGGACCCAAAGATCTGCCGAAAGCCATGCGAACAGTCGGCATGCTGGTGCGTCGGGCGCGGGGGCTTGCGCGGGAGTTTCAGAACAGCGTCGACGAGATGATTCGCGAGTCGGAACTCGACGAGATTCGCCGGTCGGTGCAGGAATCGACCAAGGACGTCGATTTGGGTGCTGGAAGCTATTTGCTCGATGCCGAAACCGGCGGCGTTGTGCCGCCCGCTGTTGAACCGCCTTTGCCGCCGCACGAACCGACTCCGACCGTACCAGAGCCCGACGTGGACCCGGCCATCGTTGAGCATGAGCCCGCTGACCATCACCCGCCGCCGGTGCATACGGAGCCGCCGCTACCATGACCGAGTCGGTTGACGAGGCCAAGATGCCGCTGCTCGATCATTTGATCGAGCTTAGGCGCCGGCTCATTTATGCGATTGTCGGTTTGGTCGCCTGTTGGGGCATCTGTTATTATTTCAGCCAGGATCTCCTCGATTTCCTGACCGCCCCCCTGCAAAACGCGATGGGTGACAAAGGTGAGCTGATTTATATCGATCTCACCGAGCTGTTCCTGGTCCGGGTCAAGCTTTCTTTCTGGGCGGCGTGTTTTCTGTCGTTTCCGATTGTTGCCAGCCAGGTCTGGATGTTCGTGGCGCCCGGTCTCTATAAGAATGAACGCGGAGCGTTTCTGCCCTATCTAGTTGCGACACCGGTTCTGTTCTTTCTGGGCGGCGCGCTGGTTTATTACGTCATCTTTCCGGCGGCGTGGCATTTCTTCTTAAGCTTTCAGAATTCCGGCATCAATGGCAGCTTGCCGATCAAGGCCAACCCCGCGGTCGGCGCCTATCTCTCTTTGTCCATGACGCTCATCTTCGCGTTCGGTCTTGCATTCCAGATGCCTGTGGCGCTCACCCTGCTGGCACGGGTCGGGATCATCACGTCCAAACAATTATCGCGGTTCCGGCGCTATGCCTGGGTCGGCAATTTCGTGCTCGCCGCCTTGGTGACGCCGCCCGACGCGATCAGCATGACCGGTCTCGCCGTACCACTTTGTCTGCTCTATGAAATTTCTATCTGGAGCTGTCGCTGGGTCGAGATTCAACGGGCAAGGCGAGCCGCGGCACTGGCCGCCGAGCTTGGCAGCGACCCCTGACCTGCGCCGGGCGGGTGGTTTTTCACAGGCGAACCGATTATAAGCCTTCGACCAACGTCCCGAAGCTTGATCCATGCATGATTTGAAGACGATACGCGAGGCGCCGGTCGCCTTTGACCGGGGCCTCGCACGCCGCTCTGTAGCGCCCGAGGCCGATCGGCTGATCGAACTCGACCGCGACCGCCGGGCCGTGCAGACCGAACTCCAGGCACTCCAGAGCGAGCGCAATGATGCCTCGCGCCTGATCGGCCAGCGTAAGGCCAAGGGCGAGTCGGTGGATGATCTCTTTGATCGAGTCGGGTCGATCAAGGATCGGATGACCGAGCTGGAAGTACGGGATCGCGTGCTCGGCGAGACGCTCGATGCGCATCTGGCGGCCCTGCCTAACCTCCCGGCCGATGAAGTGCCGGACGGAAAGGACGAGCATGGCAATGTCGAGATCCGGCGCTGGGGTGAGCCGCGTGCCCTCGATTTTGTGCCCAAGCAGCATTTCGACCTTGGTGAAGCGCTGGGTTTGATGGATTTCGGTCGGGCCGCGAAAATTGCAGGCGCCCGCTTCACCGTGCTAAAGGGCGCGCTCGCCCGGCTGGAACGGGCACTCGGAAGCTTTATGCTGGATCAGCAGGTCCAGCAATTCGGCTATACCGAGGTCTCACCGCCGCTCCTGGTCAATGATCAGGCCGTGTTCGGGACCGGCCAACTGCCCAAATTCGCCGAGGATCTGTTCCGCACCAGTGACGGGCGGTGGCTGATACCGACGGCCGAAGTCTCGCTGACCAATCTCGTTGCGGACGAGATTTTGGATGAGGCGGACCTGCCGCTGCGCATGACCGCCTTTACGCCTTGCTTTCGCTCTGAAGCAGGATCAGCCGGGCGCGATACGCGTGGCATGATCCGGCAGCATCAGTTCAGCAAGGTGGAACTCGTCTCCATCGCCCATCCTGATCAGGCGGTCGAGGAGCATGAGCGGATGACCGGTGCCGCGGAGACTGTGCTGCAGCGGCTGGGTCTGCCCTATCGGATTATGCTGCTCTGTGCCGGGGATATGGGGTTTACCGCGCGTAAGACCTACGATCTTGAAGTCTGGTTGCCGGGGCAGGGGAGTTATCGCGAGATTTCGAGCTGCTCGCACTGTGGCGATTTCCAGGCACGGCGCATGAAGACGCGGTTCCGGTCCGCCGGCGGCAAGGGCACGCGCTTTGTGCATACGCTGAATGGCTCGGGTCTTGCGGTCGGCCGCACGCTGGTTGCTGTGCTGGAGAATTATCAGCAGGCGGATGGCAGCATCGTTATACCTGAAGCGCTGCGCCCCTATATGGGCGGGCTTGAGGTCATTCGCCGCTGATGCTTATTCCCCCGCTGGATTTGTCGCGTGCCCGGATTCTAGTATCCAATGATGACGGGATTTCAGCGCCCGGCCTAAAGATTTTGGAGCGGATTGCGCGTGGCTTTTCGCGCGATGTCTGGGTCGTGGCGCCGGAACAGGAGCAGAGTGGTGCAGCGCATTCGCTGACACTCAGCCGCCCGCTCCGCATCCGGCGCTTGGCACCGCGGCGTTTTGCCGTAGATGGCACGCCGACCGATTGTGTGCTGCTGGCGATCAATGAGATCATGAAGAAGCGCGGGCCGGATCTGGTCCTGTCCGGCGTCAATCGCGGTGGCAATATGGGAGAGGACGTGACCTATTCCGGAACGGTCGCCGCCGCGATGGAAGGGACGTTGATGAATGTGCCGAGTATCGCGTTCAGCCTGAATGTCGCGCATGGCACGGCGCCGTTATGGGCGACCGCTGCGCATTGGGCACCCGATCTCGTGCGCCGGCTGGTTTCCGTGCCGTGGCCGGCAAACACGCTGATGAATGTGAATTTCCCGAACATCCCGGCCGATCAGGTCACCGGGATCGTGGTGGCGGAGCAGGGGCGGCGCAAGATAGGCGGCAATCTGGTTACCGCGATCGATCCGCGCAACCGGCCCTATTACTGGATCGGCCCGGTCCGCGATGAGGATACGGCCTCGGGTGGCACTGACATTCATGCAGTCACCAACGGTGCCGTGTCGGTAACCCCAATCCATCTCGATCTGACCGATCGTGCCGCGCTTGGGGCGTTGCGGCAGGTTCTCGGCTGATGGGGGCGGATGAGCCGCTTGATCCCATTAAAGCCCAAGCGCTGCTTGGCGAATTGCGCCGCTGCGGCATTGCCGATGAGGCGGTGCTTGCCTCCATTGCTCGGGTACCGCGCCGTCTCTTCGTGCCGAACACGTTTGCGGACCATGCCTGGGATAATGTCGCGCTGCCGATTGGCCACGGTCAGACGATCAGCCAACCCTATGTCGTGGCGATGATGACGGCAGCGCTTGAGGTTGATAAACGGCATAGCGTGCTGGAAATCGGGACCGGATCCGGTTACCAGACATCCGTGTTGGCGCCGCTGTGCCGGCGCGTCTTTACGATCGAACGCCACCGCGACCTGATGCGCGAGGCTGAAACGCGTTTTACTGCGCTGCGGTTGGGCAATATCGTGACCCGCTTCGGCGACGGTACTAAAGGATGGGCTGAGGCGGCGCCGTTCGATCGGATCATCGTAACCGCGGCAGCTCCCGAAGTGCCTGCCGCGCTGATCGAGCAATTGGCGCCTGATGGCATATTGGTCGGCCCGCTTGGCCAGGAAAAGCGGGATCAGGCTTTGGTTCGTATTCGGCGAAGTCCCGATGGTGCGACCTATTGCGAGCAACTGGCTGGGGTGCGCTTCGTGCCGCTGGTTCCGGGCCTGCCGCGCAAAACCATTTCGCCAGTCGCGAAGGGGGCGTGAGTTTGCTGTCCGTTATCGGTCGCACTGTGGCGCTGGCCGTTTTGGCCTCAGTTGCCGCCTGCGATGTTTATGAGCGTGATGATGGCGCGCCGCCGGCGCCACCGCCGCCGCCGTCCCCGAGCATAAGCACTCATCCGCTGCCACCAACGAGCACTGCACCGGTAGCGACAGGCACGGCCACCGAGACCGCGGGCGGCAAAATAACGGTCCGCCCAGGCCAGACGCTCTTTGCCGTCGGACGCGAGACAAACTTGCCGGTTAGGGCGCTGATCGACGCCAATAATCTTGAGCCGCCCTATAAATTGCGGATCGGCCAAGTGTTGGTGATCCCGAATCTCCGGCAATATATCGTTCAGTCGGGAGACAGCCTTCCGCTGGTCGCGCGCAAATTCTCGGTCGAAACCTCGACGCTGGTGAAGCTCAATCACCTGTCACCGCCTTACGCGCTGATCGTCGGAACCAAGCTTGTGTTGCCGCCCGAGACCGAAGGGGTGGCAGTCGCGGCGGCAGCGCCGGTGCCGGTTACGACCAGCCGCTTTGCCCCCGTCGAGCCGACGCAGTCCACCCCTGATGCCAAGTTCGGCGCGACACCCTTGCCGCCGCCTGCCGCATCGACTCCAGCGACGGCGGCGCCCGCCAAGCCGACCGCAACGACTCTGCCGCCGCCGACGCCGCTCGAACCCGTGCCGGTCCCGCCACCGCCGCCAAGCCGGACCCAAGCGCCGCCACCGCCAGAAGCGCCAACCGCATCGTCTCAACCGGCCGTGGCACCGACCAAATCCAAGCTAACAGCGGCTCCCGCCCCGGAACCGAGTGCCGCTCCGGAAGATGACGCCCCGGCCGCCACTACCGCACCGCCGGAACCAGAAAGCGGTGCAAACGCTCCGACAAATGCTGTCGCAGGTGCGCCTGCTGTCACGGCGTTGGTCCAGAACCATCGCGCGCCTTCGGCTCCGCTCTTTTATTGGCCGGTGCGTGGCAAGGTGCTCTCGACCTTTGGCCCGGCGGCAGGCGGCACACATAATGATGGGATCAATATCGCTGCTGAGGCAGGAACCGAGGTTCATGCTGCTGATAGCGGTACCGTCGCCTATGCCGGTAATGAGTTGCGCGGCTTTGGCAATCTGCTGCTGATCAAGCATGCCGATGGCTGGGTCACGGCCTATGCCCATAACCAGGAATTGCTCGTCGCCAAGGGTGACCACGTGCAGCGCGGACAGGCGATCGCCAAAGTCGGCGATACCGGCGGGGTTGGCCGGGCGCAGCTCCATTTTGAAATCCGTCAGCGCACGACTGCGGTTGATCCGCTCGATCATTTGCCACAATTGGGAGCTGAAGGCCGTTAGGTCAGGGATATATAGGGGTTAGGCCACGTATGGTAGAAACCGACCACAAAAAAAGTAGAGCCCGGTGAGCCAGTCGATCTCTCGCCAAGTGCAATCGAGTTTCGCGCCGATGCCTCTATTTCTCGTCGGTTGTCCGCGCAGCGGCACGACCTGGCTCCAGATCGTGCTGGGCGGTCACGATAAAATCGCGACGGTGCGTGAGACGCATCTCTTTGATCGGTATCTTTACGACATATATGCCCGCTATGATCGAGAGGCGCAGAATCCGGGCAAAGATGGCCTGCGCGTTCTATTCAATTCCGAAGCGTTCGATGCTTTGTGCCGAGGCTTTTCGGACCGCGTTCTGGAGCGCATCGCCCGGACAAAGCCCGAGGCAACGGTTGTTCTGGAGAAGACAGCGAGCCAGATCTGGGTCGCGATGCGCATGGCGCGGCTTTATCCGGAGGCGTATTTTCTCCATATCGTCCGTGACCCTCGCGCTGTGGTCGCCTCGATGCTCGCCTATGCGCGTGAGGATTGGGCGAACGAACCAGGTTTGGACGCCGCCCGCGCTGCCGAAATATGGCGCGACGCGGTCACAATCGGCCATCGGGAGATGGCGACGCTGGGCGATCGACAGATTGAGCTGCGCTATGAGGATATGCAGGCGGACCCGAATGGGTCGCTGACCCTCATTTGGCAGCGGCTTGGACTGACGCCGATGCCGTATGACCCAGAGCGCTATTCGATCGATGCGCTTAAGAAACAGGCCCAGAGTGGCACGCCGGACCAGCCGACCTGGGAGAACCGTAAAAACTTCTTTCGACGGGGTACGGTTGATGGCTGGTACGACGAGTTGTCACCCGATCAGATCGTGACGATCGAAAGCATTTGCGGCGAGCTGATGACAGAGCTGGGTTATGAGCGGGTGTTGTGAGGGCTCATCCTAGCCGATGTCGCAGCCGCCCCGCTAGATCCTGCACGAATTGCCAAGCGACGCGGCCGGAGCGACCGCCGCGTGTGACGGCCCACTCGACGGCTTGGCGATGCCACTCCTCAGCACCGATCGGGATCCGGTAGTGAGCGATATAGCCGTCGATCATGGCAAAGTACGTCGCCTGATCGCAGCTATGAAAGCCGAGCCACAGGCCAAACCGATCGCTGAGCGAGATCTTCTCTTCGACCGCTTCGCCCGGATTGACCGCCGAACTCCGCTCATTATCGATCATGTCCCGCGGCATCAGATGCCGGCGGTTGGATGTCGCATAGAGCAGCACATTGTCAGGCCGCCCCTCGATCCCGCCATCCAGAACCGCCTTCAGCGATTTGTAGGACGCATCGTCGTGATCGAACGACAGATCATCGCAGAATAACAAAAACCGGTGCGATTCCGGCCGCAGCACGGTCAGAAGTTGCGGCAAAGAAGGAATATCCTCGCGATGGATTTCGACCAGGATCAACCGGTTCGGCGCATCTTTTCGGGCGGCGAGCGCGCCGTGGATCGATTTCACCAGTGAACTTTTGCCCATGCCGCGCGCGCCCCAGAGCAGCGCATTATTGGCCGGGAAACCGTCTGCAAATTGCTGCGTGTTCGCAAAGAGGATGTCGCGGACCCGGTCAAGACCGTGCAGCAGATCAAGATCGACGCGGCTGATCCGCGGTACTGGCACCAGTATCTGCCCATCCGCCTGCCAGACGAACGCATCGGCGGCGCCAAAATCCACTGGCGGTGTCGGCGGCGGCGATAGCCGCTCCAGCGCGGCAACGATCCGGTTGAGAAGAATTTCAGGGACGGGCGTGTCGGTCATGATTGGGCGCAATCGTGTGTTAGAAAAGAGTGCCCTCTCTGCCCTTTAGGGCGGAGAGGGTTAGGGTGAGGGGGGCTGTGCCGAAGCGAAATCGGTGCCTATACGCAAACGGTGGGTCCCCCCTCAACCCCGACCCTCTTCGCTCTAAAGGGCAGAGAGGGAGACAGCAGATTTCTCCTCCATACCACATCACCCAAGCCCGAAAATCCCCGGTTCCCGGCATTGCTGCCCGGCGTGCGCTTCCGCCCATTGCTCTTTGCCGGCAAGTTGCGTACCTATGCGACCCTTCGGCGGGTAACGGTGCGCGGATAGGGCCGCGTGCTTTGCCATGCCTATTGGGTTTCGTGAGAGGGTCGCTCATGTTCAGTTCGGCGTATGCACAGACGGCCGCTGCCACCGGTGGCAGCGATATGCAGTCGTCACTTATGCAGTTTGCGCCGTTCCTGCTGATCTTCGTGGTGTTCTATTTCCTGCTGATCCGTCCGCAGCAGCAGCGCGCCAAGGAATTGAAGCAGCAGCAATCCGGGCTCCGGCGCGGTGATCGCGTGGTCACGGCCGGCGGTGTGATCGGCTCGATCGCCCGTGTCATCAATGATGAAGAGGTCGAGGTACAGATCGCCGAATCGGTCAAAGTCCGCGTCGTGCGCAGTACCATCACCACGATCCTCGCGAAGCCCGAGCCGCGCGAACCGGGCGCCAAAGAAGAGAAGGCCGCCGACAGCGATAGCGAAGAGACAGCGACCGATACCGCCGTCAAAAAGCGCCGCGGCGCCGTCAAGTAAGGGGCTGGAAGTCAGTCATGCTCGTTTTCCAACCGTGGAAAAGCTGGACCACGATTATCGTCTGCGTGCTGGGTGTATTGCTGGCCTTGCCCAATCTGGCCAGCCGCGCCACGCTCGACAAATTGCCGTCCTGGCTGCCGAAAAATCAGATCAGCCTCGGGCTCGATTTGCAGGGCGGCGTGCATCTGCTGCTGGAGGTTGATCTTGCGTCGGTCACGACCGAGCAGCTCAATAACTCGCTGGATGCGCTGCGGACGCAGTTGATCAAGGAGAAGATCGGCTATACCAGCCTCACGGTCGATAAGCAGCAGATCCTGGTGACGCTGCGCGATCCGGCCGATGCGGCCAAACTCCCGCCGCTGGTTCACACGGTCGATGCCGATCTTACCGTTACGACGCAGCCCAACGGGATCGTTACGATCGGCTTCTCGCCGCAAGCCCAGACAGCGCGTCAGACCGATGCGGTCGAGCGCTCAATCAATGTGGTGCGCAAGCGCATCGATGAATTGGGCACGCGGGAGCCGACCATAGCGCGTGAAGGCGCCGACCGCATTCTGGTACAGGTGCCCGGTTATGACGATCCCGAAAAGCTCAAGGACCTGATTGGCAAGACTGCCAAGCTCACCTTCCAAATGGTTGATCCGACCGGCGATGTCGAAGAGGCGCAGAAAGGCCATGTGCCGCCCGGCGACGAATTGGTCCCGGCCGAGCAGAGCGGTCCGAAGCAACTCAATCAAGCATTCTACCTGCTGCGCAAGCGCGTGATCGTCGATGGCGGCGATCTGCTGACCGCCAATTTCACGTTCCGAGACAATGAGCCGGTCATCGTTTTCAAGTTTAACGCGTCAGGTGCCCGTCGTTTTGGCGACGCGACGACGCAGAATGTCGGCAAACTTTTCGCCATCGTGCTGGATGGCCATGTCTTGTCCGCCCCGGTTATCCGCGAGCCGATTCTAGGTGGCACGGGTGAGATTTCGGGTTCCTTTACTTCGGAAAGCGCACAGAATCTGGCGTTGCTGCTGCGCGCCGGTGCGCTGCCGGCGCCGCTGACCATTCTGGAGCAGAGCGCGGTCGGTCCCGATCTTGGGGCAGATTCGATCCGGGCCGGTACCACCGCCTGCGTCGTCGCGGTCGGGCTGGTGGCCGTGTTCATGGTCTTGTTCTATGGCTTGTTCGGCATCTATGCGGATATCGCGCTGTTCTTTAATCTGGCGCTGCTGATCGCCGCGCTGTCGCTGTTGGGTGCGACACTGACGCTGCCCGGTATCGCGGGTATCGCGCTCACGCTCGGTATGGCGGTCGATGCCAATGTGCTGGTCAATGAGCGTATTCGCGAGGAGGTGCGGATGGGCCGCACCATGATATCGGCGATCGATGCCGGCTTCACCCGCGCCTACGCAACGATCCTCGATGCCAACTTCACCCATCTGATCGCGGGCGGGTGCTTGTTCATGCTGGGCTCCGGTCCGGTCAAGGGCTTTGCCGTGACGCTGTGCCTCGGCATCCTGACCTCGCTGTTCACGACCATTATGGTGTCGAGGCTGTTCGTCATTTGGTGGCTCCGCCGCCGGCCCAAGCTGCTGCCGATTTAGGGTTCTGAAAATATGCGTCCCGTCTTCGTCTTCCTGCAGGTCCCGCCGCATCTGCCCTTCTTTAAGCTGCATCGGCTGGGCTTGGCACTGAGCATTTTTCTGACCATTGCGAGCGGTGTGTTGCTGGCCACGCGTGGCCTCAATTACGGTATCGATTTCAAAGGCGGGATCGTGATGGAGGTCAAATCCTCCACCGGGCCCGTCGATCTCGAGGCGATGCGCAGCACGCTCGATGGGTTGAAACTGGGCGAGGTCGCGCTCCAGACCTTCGGCGCCCCCGACGATGTGCTGATCCGTCTGCCGCGTCAGCCCGGCGGCGATGATGCGCAGAACAAGGGCGCTGCTCTCGTGCGGCAGACGCTCGGCGATAAATACGAATTCCGCCGCACCGATATCGTCGGCCCCAAGGTCGGTGGCGAGCAGATCCAGGCGGGCGCCTTGGCGACGCTGCTGGCGATGGTGTTGATCGCTGGCTATGTCGCGTTCCGCTTCGAGTGGCAGTTCGGCATTGGCGCGATCGTGTCGACCTTCCACGATGTGATCACCACGTTGGGCCTGTTCTCGCTGTTGCAGCTCGAGTTCAACCTGACCACGCTGGCGGCGATCCTGACCATTGCGGGCTACTCGATCAATGACACGGTGGTGATTTATGACCGGGTGCGCGAGACGTTGCGCAAATACAAGGTCATGGAATTGCCCAAGATCGTCGATCTAGCGCTGAACGAGACGCTGTCGCGCACGGTGCTGACCTCGAGCGTCACGGCGCTCGCCGTGCTGGCGCTGCTGCTGTTCGGCGGCGAGGTGATCCGCGGCTTTAGTGCTGCGATGCTGTGGGGCATCGTGATCGGCACCTACTCGTCGCTCTTTATTGCCGCACCGTTGCTGCTTTATATCCGCCCTCGCCGCTCGGGCGAAATCTTGGCCCCGTCGCAAACCATGATCGCCAAGTAGGCAATGGTCGAGGTCAGGCAAGCGACCGCGCCAGCCGGACGACCGGTGATCGACCGGTATGGACCGGGCGGGTTCCAGGTGGCGGGCCAGATCTACACTGGGCCGTTGCTGCTCTTGCCAGACCGGGTCGTACCCTGGAGTGTGTCAGGCTTTGCGGACCTCACCATTGAGGATTTCCGGCTGGTCGCTGAAGCGGGCGGGATCGAGATCCTGCTGCTCGGCACCGGTGTTCGCATGCAGCGGGCGCCAAAGCCGATCCGTGAGGCGCTCCGTGCGGTCGGGATTATTGTCGATGCGATGGATAGCGGCGCGGCGTGCCGCACCTACGGCGTGCTGTCAGGAGAGCTCCGCCAAGTCGCGGCGGCATTGCTGCCATTGAGGGATTGAAGCGTTCTCCCTCTCTGCCCAATGGGGCGGAGAGGGTCGGGGTGAGGTGGGGATTCGACGTTTGCGCTTCGGCGCCGATCTCGCTTCGGCACAAACCCCCTCTCCCTAACCCTCTCCGCCCTGAAGGGCAGAGAGGGAATCTACCTTGTTCAGCCGCCGGCCTTGGTCAGCAGCTCGGTGACATAATCCCAGTTCACCAGCTTATCCAGGAAGGTCTGGACATAATCCGGCCGGCGATTCTGATAGTCGAGATAGTAGGCGTGCTCCCATACGTCGATGCCGAGCAGCGTATGGCCGCCAGTGACCAGCGGGTTGACGCCATTCGCGGTCTTCGTGACCTTGAGCGTGCCGCCTTCGAGCGACAGCCAGGCCCAACCCGAGCCGAATTGTGACACGGCCGCGGCCTTGAATTCTTCCTTGAACTTATCGACGCTGCCAAAGCTCTGGGTTAGCGCATCGGCGATCTTGCCAGTCGGCGCGCCACCGCCATTGGGTTTCATCATCGGCCAGAACAGATTATGGTTCCAGGCCTGCGCCGCATTATTGAAGATCCCCGCTTTGGCCGGGTCCTTCGCGGTTTCGACGATGATCTCCTCCAGCGTCAGGGACGCCAGCGGCGAATCCTTCACCAGATTATTGAGGTTGGTGTAGTAGGCCTGATGATGCTTGCCGTGGTGAAATTCCAGCGTCTGTTCCGACATATGCGGCGCCAGCGCGTTTTTGGGATAAGGGAGCGGGGGAAGCTCGAATGCCATGGAAACCTCGTACAGTTGGTTCCGAAACAACGGAAAAATTAACGCCCGCGCCGGAGTTCGCCCAGCGCTAAAGGGCCGAACAGGAGATAGGGTGCGGTGAGGCAATTTGGAAGCTGAAATCGGTTAGAGCGGCGCTATCGAACAGCGCTTGTCCGCGAACCACGTGATTTGGAGACATGCTCGGGAGGTCAGTCGTCGATCTCTCGCGGACAGTCAGTGGGATTGCCATGTCGAGCGAGGACCCCCGTACTGCTCAATCAGCGCGAGGGAGTAGCGAGATATGCCCTGGTTCTGGTATCGTCAGGATAAGATTGTGTATAGGACCGAGTATGTTTTTTCAGGCAGCGCGCGGCGTTATCATCGTTTTGGCGGTTCTTGCGATCCGTTTGACGGTCGGAGCAGCAGAGGCGCAGGTCTCTACGACTTTTCAGGTCAATGCCGCGCATAGCGGGGCATTGATCACGAAAGAGCCTTTTGCGCCGCCCTTAAAGCAAGTTTGGTCGGTCGATCTCGGCGGCGAGCTGTCGTTTCCTTTGGTTGCTGATGGCATGGTCTTTGTATCTGCCGAAGGTGCATCCCAATCGGCAACCCATCTTTTTGCGCTATCCGCAAAAACAGGTGCGCAAATCTGGGAAAAATATTCGAACGGCTGGATTACCTATGACAAGGGTGTCTTGTTCGAACTCTCCCGCGGGGGTGTACTGCAGGCGTACAATGCGGCAACCGGCGCGCTGATCTGGATCGTCCAAATTCCTGGCGAGCTCATTTTCTCATCACCGCCTGTGGCCAGCGATGGAGATCTCTATTTTCTGGGTCAACAAGATCCACAGGATCCCGGTTATGGGGGGACTGTATTCAAGGTGGCAGAAACCGACGGGTCTATCCTTTGGTCGACGCCGAGTATTGGCGGTGGCGCGCCAACTGTCGCCTATGGACGCGTCTATACCGTCAATCAAGGGGGAGTCGCCGCCTATTCGGCTGGTACCGGTGCTAATATTTGGATTCAAGGGGGGGGCTCTGTGGGATTCGATGGGACGGCTGCTGTTGGACAGGGTGTAGTTGCCTATAGCTATGGCTTTACTAACGATTCTGCGCTGCTTAATACCAGCAACGGCACCTTTAGATTCGCCATCGGGGAGTTTCTCCCCGCCTTTTCCGGAACGCTCATGATCCAGGCCCAGAATCATGAGGTGATCGCGACGAATGTCATTACCGGCAATGCTGCCTGGATCTTCAAGACACCCCAAGCGATGTATATGCCGCCGCTGGTCGTTAATGGCACCGCCTATGCTGAAAGTGATGCCGGTGAAATTTATGCGATCGATATCGCGACCGGTGCGCTCGAACAAACCATTATCCCCAGTTCCAAGGGGCTCATGCTTGAATTCGCAACAGACATAGGCTTGGCCGCCGGTCAAGGGCTACTGGTCGAGCCCTTCGGATCCCATATCATCGCCTATGCCCCGTAAATGGGGTCCCTATCATGGGGCGTAGGCGACCAGCGTCTGTGTCGATGGGACGATAAGAATACCCTGGCCGGCGGCGAGACCTAGATACCGGTCGTCGTATTCGCTGCCTGAATTCGTCCCACCTCCCGTGTTTAGGCTTTGCAGCAGCCGGCCGGTTTTGGCATCAACGGCGTAGAGCGTGCCGTCGTTGGAAAGGCTATAGACCGTCCCATTCACGATGATCGGCGGGGCCAATGAGGCCTTGCCACTGCGAGTGAATCTCCAGGCGATCGTGCCCGAGGTCAGATCTGTTGCCGATAGAACATCGGTCTGGTTTTGGACCGCCAGATTGCCGTAAAATGATTGTACGCCTCCGCCGATCATACTGACGACGGTGCCGGTTTCGGCGCTTAAAACGACACTACTGGTAATAAGCTTGTCCGCATAAAGCGCGATAATACCACCGCCAGCGTACCCGCTCGGCGTCAGTGTCTGCCAGTTAAGGAACCCAGTGCCAGTATCAAAAGCATAGATACCATTATTACCATCGATATAGACTCGTTTGTTATTGACCGCAGGCAAGCCGCCACCCTGAAAATAGCTGCTCCATACCAAGCTACCGGTCGATTCAGTATATTTATAGACATTGCCGTTGATGCCGGCCCCTGTAAAATACAAATATCCATCGTTGACGATGGGCGGCACGATGAAACTATATTGGTCTGGAACTTGAGTAGACCAAATACTCTTGCCGGTCCTTGCGTCAAATGAGGATAAAGTCCCGGAATTGTTAGTAACTGCTCACCCCCTTGTTACGCGGTAGCCGGGACGGCGTTGCGTGCGATGATATCGTTGATTGCCTGGAGGGCGGATTTTTTGTTGAGGCGTCCTGTGGCGATCACGGAAGCGGCGGCG
>Ga0116226_10001886_pt1 | contig 18207 bp, 12 predicted proteins | sample S1TSphfallax_FD_89692 | JGI IMG/M metagenome (GOLD analysis project Ga0116226, IMG submission 89692) | Host-associated microbial communities from peat moss isolated from Minnesota, USA - S1T2_Fa - Sphagnum fallax MG | ecosystem: Host-associated > Plants > Peat moss > Unclassified | place: USA... | reverse complement strand
ATCCAACATATCATCGACCAGATCCACAACCAGCTCATCCATGATCACACGCTCTATTTCGCGTGCGCCACTGGTGCTCAAGCGCTGCATGACCCAATCGACCGTGGCAGCATCGAAACCTGGAAAATCAGGATCGGCTGACCGCGCGCGTTTTTCGACTTTTTCCAATTTGATCTCGACGATACGACGTACCTGTTCATTGCCCAATGGACGGTAAGGCGTGATCGCCATCCGCGCGAGCAGCGCAGGCTTGAACAGGCGCGCCAATACGGGGTGCAGAAGATCCACCAATGCCCTGCTTTCTGGCGGCGTGCCGGTAGCACATATATCAACGATCAATTCAGCCGTCGCGTTGGAAGTGGCAAGGATCACCGTGTTGCGAAAGTCCACCTGCAAGCCGGTGCCATCTTCCATCATGCCCTTGTCGAATACGTTGTAAAAGGCTTCCAACACATCTGGATGAGCCTTTTCAAATTCATCAAGCAACACAACGCAATATGGCTTGCGCCGCACGGCTTCCGTCAACACCCCGCCCGTACCATAGCCGACGTAACCTGGCGGCGCGCCCTTCAATTGCGAAATCGTGTGTGCTTCTTGATATTCAGAGAGATTAATGACTACCAGATTACGCTCACCACCATATAGCGCATCCGCTAGGGCATAAGCTGTTTCAGTCTTGCCCACACCAGAAGGCCCTAGCAGCAGGAATACACCAACCGGCTTCTCGGGATCAGTCAGTCCGGCGCGGTAGGATTTGATACGATTTGCAATCAGCGTCAAGGCATCGTCCTGTCCGACCACACGTTGCGCCAGCCGCTCATGCAAGGTACGTATGGCCAGATTCTCGTCAGCCAGCATCTTGCCGACCGGGATGCCAGTCCAACCAGCAATCACATCGGCCACAATATGGGAATCAACGCAGATCGGCACCATCGCATCGTCCTGACGAATCGCGTCCAGCCCGCTTTCCAGACGCACCAATTGCGCGCTTAATAACGATGGAACATCATCGTCATCGCGCTCATCAGACTGCGCGATATCGCCTTGCTGCGCTTCATCGGCGGTGCGTATGCGACGACGCAGCGCCAGGATTTCCAGAACCGCTTCACGTTCCTCTTCCCAACGCTGTTCAAGATGATCCAGGTTGTCGTCGATGTCAGCTCTTTCCCGTTCAAGCAAACGTATTCTTTCCCCATGCTCAGCACCTGTGCGTTGCTCGAATTGCAAACGCTGCAATTCCTCCGTGATTGCTGCATGGCGATGGCGCGCTGCTTCGATTTGCGGCGGCGTATCGTGCTGACCAAGTGCGACACGCGCGCAAGCCGTATCGAGCACAGAAATCGCCTTGTCTGGCAATTGCCGTCCCGGTAGATAACGATGCGACAGTCGAACCGCATCGTGAATCGCGGATTCCAGAATCGAAACCCCATGATGCGCTTCAAGATGCGCGGCAATGCCACGTAACATCCCAATCGCAACTTCTTCGCTCGGTTCCTCCACCTGCACCAGCTGAAAACGTCGCGCCAGGGCCGGGTCTTTCTCTATGTATTGTTTATACTCGATCCACGTGGTGGCGCCGATAGTGCGTAATTCACCACGTGCCAGTGCCGGTTTCAGAATGTTGGCGGCATCGCCCTGCCCTGCTTCACCGCCAGCACCAATCATCGTATGTGCCTCATCGATGAAAAGAATGACGGGGTGAGTCGCTGTACGGACCTCTTCGATCAGCTTCTTCAACCGCTGCTCGAATTCGCCCTTGATGCCAGCTCCCGCTTGCAACAAAGCCAAGTCCAATACACGTATCGATACCTCGCGCAACGGTGGTGGGACATCGCCCTCAGCAATACGCAGGGCCAGCCCCTCGACGACAGCTGTCTTGCCGACACCGGGCGCACCGACCAGAATCGGATTATTCTGACGCCGCCTGAGGAGGATATCGATGGTCTGCCGTATCTCCGCATCGCGTCCGAAGATGGGGTCGATTGCGCCATCCCGCGCGGCTTGCGTCAAGTCGCGCGCGTACTGATCGAGTTCCGGTGTGGCCTGTGTCGCGACTGTCTTGCTGCTACGTGGTGCAGCAGGTGTATTGGGGAGTTGTGCTTGGGCCGGGCTCTCTACTGAGTCAGCAATCCATTCGCGCACACCTTTACGCAACGTATCGCGCCCGATCAACAGAAAGGACGATGCCGTCGAGAGCATCAGGTTACGCAAAGGTTCGCTTTCCACCAACGCCAGCAGGATTGCTGCCGAACGTACTTGTTTTTCCTTAAAGAACAGCGTCGCCTGCAACCACGCCTCCTGCAGCAGCATGACGGTGTGATTGCCAAATGCTGGGGGACGCATATTGCCGCGCTTGAAATTTTCCTGCGCGGCCAGCAATTCCTTTTCCAGCACAACACGTTCGAGCGAGAAGCGGGGAAGTATCCAATGGAAATCTTGCCGCTCGCCATCCATCAACTCCAGCAGCAAGTGTTCGATTTCAATGTGAAAATGTGTTTGCTGAACGCAGCGTTGTGCCGCCCGCTCAAGTGCAGCACGGCACTGGGGATTGAGCGTGGCTACCAACGCCTGAAAATCAATGCTCATGATCGTTCCCTGTCGATTCAGCTACATCAATATTCGTGTCCACGACATCTGGCGATGTACCCTGGTTCATCCAGAACCGGCACACGCGTTCATCAGCGATCTCGGTATATGTCTGCGCATCGGTTTCGCTGCCCTCTGCTGTTGGTGAATCCAGCCAAGCGGTATATCCGAGTAGTTGTTGCGGGTGCCCAAGTTCACGTATCGGATCGGCGATATCAGGCATCTTCTCCAGCTCAAGTTCGATACAGCAGGAAATCTGCGGCCCGAGATAATAGTTGAGCAAATCCGACAATTCCGCGTGCCGATGCCCCGAAGGAATCAGATCTAAAAATTGCGTCATCGATAGCGGGCCAAAATGCAGGGTAATGGCTGCGTTCTGATTCCATGCACGGTCGCCCATCGTGGTCGATATGCCCAGTAAGTCATTGCTGCCATTTGGACCTAACACAGTCTGCAAGTCACTTGGCAGTTCACGCCAGCAGCCGGTGAATTCGCTGCCGCTAACTGGTACATCGAAACGTTCAGACAACAACGTCAGCAAGTCACTCATCGAACGGCGTCGGCGTGCTGCGATATCTGCATGTCCAAGCAACGTGGCACGTAAATCGGATCGTGCTGACGCATCGTTACGACCAAATGCCTGAGCACCAGTCAAGGACAGCAATGCTGTAAGACTGGGACTGTGTTGTGGTGAACGGAAAGGATGGGCAAAGCGAAATTCGTTTTCGGCTCGATATAGCAGCGATAGCAGGCGATGGTGGAAGATGTCGAGGAAATCGACTGCAGTGCTGTCACGCGCATACAAGGCGCGCAATACAAGATCGAGATAAGCTTCGGGTAATGGCCCATCTGCGCCACCGAGACCAAAAAAAGAAACGCGCACCTGCATTCCATCCGGCCCGTTGACGATCTGATCTACCGGCCCGGCATGGAAACTCATTTCCAGATTGGACGATAGACTCAACGCTTCGTTGCGTGGATCAGTCCCACGTCCAATCGGTATATAAGTGCGTCCATCGAAAGCAGCCAAGCGTTCGACCAGATCGACGATCTGGGCAAACGCAATATTGCGTATGTTGCGACGTAAAAAGGCGGGGATCAACGCAATCGCCTCATCGTCTTCGCGGCGCAAGGCGTTGTGATCTGGCATAGTCCGGCCTACAATGACAATTCACTGGCGGCCATGGGGCCAAGGCAATAGTCTGCACGCCCCTCGCCACGGTCAAGCACCAATTCGACGAACGTATTCAGACCGGCAAACAGACATAGGAATCGATGCAACACTGTAGCGAACATAAGGCAACTACTGCCGCGAAACGCCATCTCATCAAGCACGATACGTACGCGATATCCTTGACGATAACCATACCAGGGGTCACTACCAATGTGACGCAGGACACGCTCGCAAGTGAATTGACGCATACCCTCGATTTGACGTCGCGCTGCGGGAGCGTCGGTAAGATTATTCAACATCAACAGTTCCTGCAAGCGCTCACGTGCCGATGGATCAGCTAACGATAGATGATTGAGCGACAGTTGCGCAGCAAGCCGCCACCGTGAGTCACCGGTAAGCGGTGCCTGAATCTGGTTGCTTGGTTTATGCAGCAAACGTCCAATCAAATTCGCGTCGCCTGCCTCGGGTGCGAGCGCAGCGCCCATTGCCAACTGCTGTGCCAGACCGCGATTAGTACACGTCAGCTTGGCTACCAGCGTTTGTTGCTTGGGTTGTACTGGATTGAAATCAGTATCGACAAAAGTGACCAGCACATCAGTACCGGATAATCCCTGCTTCAGGCTCTGGGTACGTTGCGCATACCAGAACTGACCATCGGTCGATGAACTGGCACTGTGACGACAACCATAAAATTCCGGCAGAGCGACGGGCGGTACGTTGGGTTGTAGCGTAGCCATGCTGTCTATCGCATAGATTTCAGTCGAGCGTTCGCGATGGATATCAGCCACCAATGGATATTGAGCCTGCAAACCCGACGCACGCAACGGCTCCGAATCCTGGGAGAACAGATTGATTGCTGTCGTGCATCCTAGCTGTACATCTTCCGTTTGCACGGGCAAATCGCGTTCAGGGCGACGTCCGAATAACAGGTACAATTCGCCACTGCGCTGAGCTTGGTCAGCCAGTTCGGGAGGGTACGGCAGATTTTGTATATGCTCAGCGATGGAGCGCGCATCAATATCAAAGAACTGAAATTTCTGCGGGAAGCAAAAGTATTCAAGCAACAGCCTGAATGCAGGCGACGTATCCCTGCGCTCCGGTAGCAGAGCAGCATCCGTATCAAGTCCGACGCAACGCGGCATACACTCTGGTAATTCATGCAAGTCCGCAGCGCCGCTCCATGGTGCCCATCTTGCACCGACAAAATCGCCCAACATCAAATCACAGAGTTGCGCTGCCACATCGGAACTACCGCGTATATAAAATCGCAAGGCATTTAGTTCCGGGGCCTTCCAGAGAAACCCGCGTGGATAAGTAAGCGTGATCTTGAGTGTGCTACGTACCGACTGTTCGCTCGCGATACCATCAAGCGTATCGGTTATCCATTGCACGTCAGTCACCCGTATCGGCCAAAGGCAGGCATCCATGCCAGTGGTAAAACGTACCGTATCGCCTTCGGCAGAGCGCGTAAAAAGCTTGGTTCCGCGGGGAATGCGATAACCGCTTTCGACGTTGATTTGGCCTGGGTCGAATTGCAGCACGGTCATCGACGGCACAGGTCGGAGATAATGCGGGCAAAGTCGTTCCAGCAGATTGCGTGCGACATCAGTCAGGCGGTCCTCAATCGATTCCTGCACACGTGCGGTGAGAAAGGCAAAGGATTCGATCAGTCTTTCGACATGCGGATCGGGGTTCTGATCGGTCGATAGTTCAAGTCGCTCCGCCACCTTGGGATGACGCCGTGCAAACACCTGCCCTGCAGTGCGCAAGTAAATCAATTCCCTTTCGTAGAAATCGAGCGTACGGGAATCGGTACTCATACCTGGCTCTCAGTTTATTGGTCAAGTCTGCCGGACAACCGCACGTCCGTTATGCAGGTGGATGGAAAACAGGACAGCAGGCGCTTCACGGTCATCTCGCAGTTGACCGCGCACATCCACATGCAAATTCTGCTTCTCAGTTGCGATGGGAGTCACGCTGACGTTGGGCCTTCTCAAGCGCGGTTCGAAACTGAGGATCGCGCGCAGCATGCCACGTTCAATCCGCATGCGATCATCGACATTGCTGGCATACAGATCAGACCAATCCGGTATGCCGTAATCGAGGACGGTTAATCCTGTCTCCCGTGCAGTGGCGCGGCGCGTATTGAACAAACGTTCTAGTTCCGCAGCAATCGATGCACGCAAACCCGCCTCTCCGAGCACACGCAAAGGCGGGCTTTCGGTCTGCTCTTGCCGATGCGTGTCCAACAGACGTTCCAGCAACGGAACGCGCGCATATCCTTCTGCGTGCGATGGCACGTAAGGACCTTATTTCTGTATCTTGTTGGCCGACAAATCCCACGTTGACGCCGCAGTTCCCTTCTTGCTGCCGTCGTTTTTCTGCGAGGTCAGCTCCCACTTGATCTTGGTAAAATTCAGACTGATGGTTTCCACTGGCTTGCCGCCTGTGCCTCCACTGACGCTGACGTTGGAGACGATAACGTTGTTAAGCGTATAGACGATAAAAGGCATAGGCTTGCCATCATCCACCCCGGAGTTGCGGGCCACAGTGATGGTGGCAGTGGGAATGTCTTTACCTGCACAGCAGTGATCATTCAAGGTTGCAGTAGAACTGTCAACGTACTTGGTCAACGTAAACTCTCCGATATGCGGACGCCCCGACGTACGTTCCTTGTTGCTGACGTCATTGGTCACCTGCATTGCCACATTATGGCTGTAGGAGAGTGCTTCGATCTTATCGACATAGCCTTCCAGCATCGAATCACCTTTGATCGTGTCGCCTAGATCAAGAATAATTGCATCCATGTATTTCTCCGTATTGAATTTATAGACTTGGCCTCATCATTCTGCTTGCTCAACCTGCGTGCCAGCGTCAATGAGAGGCTTAAATCTTGCCTCTCATTGTCAGATATGGCACTACGCTGTAGCAGGCGGTGGCAGATCAGCCACTAAACGTATCGACGTAGTCAATTCTTCCAGCTGGAAGTGTGGCTTCAGGAAGACTGTAGCGCGATATGCGCCGGGTTTTCCTGGCACATTGACCACATCGACCCGCGCTTCGCTCAGCGGATATTGCGCCTTGATCGATTGTGGCGCGTTGTCGTTGACGAGCACGTAATCAGCGATCCAGTTATTGAGATAACGTTCAACGTTCTCGCGCGTCATGAATGCACCGATCTTGTCGCGCATGATCACCTTGATATAATGTGCAAAGCGCGACGCCGATAACACATACGGCAGGAGTGCAGAGATACGTGCGTTGGCATTGGCCAGATCGAGGTTATACTTCTTGGGCTTGGCTGCAGTCTGACCGCCGAAGAAGACAGCCAAATCGGCATTTTTCTTATGACAAAGCGTGACGAAGCCGAGATCGTTCAATTCCTTTTCTCTGCGATCGGTAATCGAGATTTCCGTCGGACATTGTAGCGATTTCAGCTTGCCAGCCTTCTCGATCGGGAAATTGAACACCGGGAGTCCGGTCACCGCACCACCACCTTCTACACCGCGAATCGCCGCCGTCCAGCCATAGTTGGCAAAGGCATTGGTAATGCGCTGACCTAAGGCATAGGCTGGATTGCCCCACAGGTATTTATCATGGTCGGTGTCACCAAACATCAGGTCTTCATCGCCATCAGTACCATTGGCTTCCCAAGTCTTTTCAAACTCGACACGACTGGTGTTGAAAACGTTCTCATCGTAGCTCAAGCCTTCCACCGGATTGCTGTTGGCACCATATGGCAGGCGCATCAACATGCGCGGCAACACCAAGGCTACGTAGCGAGCATCGTCGCTATCGCGGAAGCTGCTCCACTTGATCATTTCGGTGCTGTCGAAAGTCTTGCTCAAATCACGTGGGCGCGACAATTGGGTGAAGCTTTCCATATCGAACAAACCAGGATCGGCCGCAGCAATGAAAGGCGCATGTGCCGCCGCAGCAACATGCGAAATCTTGGCGATCATGGACATGTCCTGCCCGCTACGGTTGAAAGAGAAATCCCCGATGAGCGTACTGTAGGGATGACCGCCAAAGGTGCCGTATTCCTCCTCGTACACTTTCTTGAACAGCACGCTCTGATCGAAATCGACGGCCTTCTCCAGGTCCTTCGCCAATTCCTTCTTCGTCACGTTTAGCACGCGCAATTTCAGGCGATTACTGGTTTCCGTATTGAAGACCAGGTAATGCAAACCGCGCCAAGCAGATTCAAGCTGCTTGAATGCGTCGTTATGCAGGATTTGGTCAAGCCGGTCGCTGATCAGGTCGTCGATTTCTGCAATACGTTGATGAATCGCGCGTATCGGATCATCGCCAGCAGACTTGTCGGCATCTTTCAGCTTGATCACGTCGCCGAGCATATCGCCAGCAGCCTCTATCTGCGATTCGTCGTAGGATTCCTTGATCACAAGACTCAATAAATCCTCAGGTACTTTCTTTTCTGCTGCTACCTTTTTTGCGCTCGCGAGCGCGTTCGTTTCCTCAGCCATGATGGACTCCAGTCAGATTCGATTTCGAAGGGGGAATAAGCGTGCGCGGGCTATCAACCGCCGCTATCCCCTGTGCCTTGGAAGGTCTTGTCGAGGGCTTCCTCAAGCTTCACATTGCCATCAAGCTTGGCTAGCATGTCGCGCAGGCGTTCGCGCTGCACGTAGAGTGCATGCAATTCCGGCACTTGCTTGACGATGGCCAGGGGTGAGAAATCGTCGATCTCGCGGAAAGTCAGCGTGGCGGCAAACTTCTTTCCACAAGGGTCATCCTTGAGGAAGGCGCTTTGCTCCAGCTTTGTTGATTGGAAGTCCGTCAGGTTGATGGTAATTTCCGGCTCGATGCCAGACATCACGCTGTCGAAACAATCCCGGTCGATTTCGACAAATTTTCGATCAGCGACCGCGCCCTTTTTCTCATCTGAGCCACCCAGATTGGACAGGATGCCCACCACGAAAGGAAGTTCTTTCTTTTCGATGGCATCGCCGATTTCGACGTCGTAGGTAATTTGTACGCGTGGTGGACGATTACGATCCAGCCAATGCTGGCCGTTTTCAATTTCAGGCATCATGCCTCCCAATGTGTGGTGGTTCTTGTCGAAGGCAAGAACGCGTTAGTGAAGAAAGCCAAGCCTTATCGAAGGCAAACAACAGGAACAAAGACAGAATTCAGACAAGCACTTGCGCAAGGCCGACGCGATAGCACACGCTATACGCACCTTTCTCTACGATCCAGAGGTCATTTCAAAATGAGCAGGGGCTAGGCGTTACGACGCAGACAGTACTGTTGTACGGCCAGTCGTAGCAACAACGCCATGTTCATTTTTAGATGACCTCCTAGTGATATCACTGCTTGAAACCCGTTGATCGCATCAAACGATCAACAACCTGTGACATTGACAGCTTCACTCCACGCATTGTGTGTGGGAAAACCCACAATCTAACTTTACAGCCGATAAACTCGCATCAGCTTATTGATTTGCGGAAGCATTGAAAGCATATTAGTAACTCTCTTGCACGTTGTAAATGACCGCATTCCCTTAGTTGCTTCCATCATACAAATGTTTCATAGGGTCATTATTTGCATTAGTTAAATCAAACCATTTTTTTAAAGAAACAGTTCATCTAGACAACATGCAAGCATGCAACAGAAAAGCCATCAATGCGCTTGGCATCAGGTTCTTCCTGCTGTTGATATGCTTGTTAATGTCAGCATGCAAGACAAGCTTCTTCTCGCCGAAAGTGGCGCTCTCAAATTTAAGCGTGATCGCTGCACCAAATGCCAATGACGATAGTCCGGTTGCGTTTGAAATCGTCTTGGTAAAAGATGAAGCAACGGCGGGGAAGCTGTTGACGCTTACCGCTGCACAATGGTTTGATTCAAATGCAACATGGAAGACAGACTTCCCGGAGCAATTACAAACCTGGTATTACGAGCTACCGCCAGGCAAACAGATTGTGTTGAATCCGACGGAGTTTGCTGGAAAGTCATCATATGCCTTATTGCTGTTTGCGAATTATCGTAATAACAGTCCGAATCGCTTGCGCCTGGAAACTTATTCAAAGGCAACCGTGTTGCTTTCGGAAAAAGACATCAAGCTGCAAGTGGGGACATAACCAATATTTGTATTGTTGTTGAAGCGATTTTGCCGATCTGCTGATTGATAGCCATAAGAAAGCCGGCAGAACGGATGCACCATCTGGGAGGCATATTGAATCGACAGACAGTTCCCGATCCGGTTTGCTGGCAGGAAGGCATGCGGCTCATGCCGCAGCATTTTCAATATCTTGCTACGCGCGCCGACCAACATTCAGCTCATTTGGCAGCGACAGCTTTCCCTTTTTACTGGGGTGTGTCTGGTTTTAGCGCGAGCTTGGCGGGCAGCGTGTTGCGCTTGCAATCTTGTAGCGCCATCATGCCTGATGGCACTCCCGTACAAATAGAACCGGACGAGCCAGGATCAACACGCCCAACGATGCTACTTGAGATTGATCTCAGCCGCCAACCCGATGAGCATGGCAGCTATCTGATTTCGCTTGCCTGCGAAACACCATCGCCGGAGGCAATGCAAAAGTTGGTGGCTTCACGCCGGGTAGAAGACGCGTTCAGTCGTCGCCCTACGGTCGTCGCCACCTGGCAACCGCGCTTCACATTGGTGTGCGGTGTTCCTCCAGGATTTGTGCGCGATGAATTACTGCCCATAGCACGCTGCATGACGCGCCTGGGCACTTACTATCTCGACGATACTTATATTGCCCCCACGCCGTTGCTTGCCAGTCAGACGCGTTTAAAAAGCAGCGTGGATGATATGTGCCATCTCCTGCGCAATAAGTATCGGGAATTCGCAGACCGATTCGTCGCGCGCCGCGCGCTCAAGGGCGAGCTTGAGTCCGATCCCATGGAGCTGGAGCGACTGATGCAAAACCAGTGGATGCTCGCACTGATCGGCCAGCATTTGATTGAAATGGAAGGCTTGCATTCGTTACCACATACGCACCCCTATCAGGTCTATCAAGCGTTGTTGCGCCTGTGCGGCGCGTTGACGGCCACGGCTGCACAGCCGGAGTGTCCATCCTATCCCCCATTCAATTATCGCGATTTGCACAGTTCGCTGTATACGGTCTGGTCTGAAATCAATATCCAACTTGAGCGCTTCCTGCCTCCATATGAACTGCATTTCTTCAAGAAAGAATTACAGGGCCGCTACTCGCTCGCGCTGCACGGTTGCCCTGTGGGCGATCGCTTCATCATCGGTATCGAGCCCGGGAAAGGAGTTACCACCGCCGACACAATCGAATGGCTGCGCACCGCCATCATCGGCCCCGCCAGCCAGATTGAAGCAATCGGGCTCAAACGCATACCGGGCTACGCGCGTGCACCTTTGCCCGATGCCGAGGCCTTGCGGCTTGAGGTTTACCATTCCATTGTGCTATTCGAGGTAGCTGTCGCGTCGGGTTCACTCCCCGCAGAAAACGATACGCTGGTGGTAATGGATGGCGGACGCGATACCCCTGCAACACGCCTACCACGCAGCGTCGTATTGCTGCGTCCACGTAAAGTCTAGCGACGTCGCAAGAGGTAATCTCCATGAATGGACTCTACGCCGATCGCAACATCAATCCGCTGGCCGATCTCTTTCGCACCTCGTTTGGCGAATTCATGGCGCTTTGGTCCGTTCGGCGCCAAACTTCACAGGATGGCGATCCCATCACTGAGGATATCGCGCACACCACAGCAAGCGAGATGCAGAATTGCTTGATCGATCTCACCGAACAACTGGGACGACGTGCCAGCCCTGGCATCAATCGCAGCGATTTGGGTCAGGCAGATGCACTTAAATATGCGTTTGTCGCCATCGTCGATGAAATCCTGCTCAATACTGATTGGAAAGGTCAAAGCGTGTGGCGCGATATGCTGCTCGAAGAAGCGGTATTCCAATCACGTCTATGTGGCGAACGCCTGTTTGATCGCATTCAAGCCGCCATGCGTGTACGCAATCAGCATTGTCTCAATCTGGCCGAGGTGTATCTTGATTGCCTCAACCTCGGCTTCAGAGGGAAATATCTGGCGATGGACGATGGTCCGGCAATTCTCGCACGCCTGAAAGCGGATCTGTTCTACTTCGTACATCAGTATGCGCCTGGACTGGATCGTCCCACCCACGTATTGATCGAAGCACCCGACCAAAACGTGTTGCAGGTAGATCCCAGCCAACGCAGTCTCGGCGACCGCTTCCGCTGGTATTTCTATGTGCTGGGAATACTCGCCATTCCGTTTGTGATTGCTGCAATATTATGGGGTCATGTCTATCTTGAACTGCATGACATACTGACAAATAGTCCGGCCTTGAGCAGATGAGTGAATCGACCCTGATATGGCTGCTTGTGGCCTTGATCCTCATTATCCTGCTGGTGGCAGGTTTTCTGTATTGGCGTCGGCGACGTCAAAAAGCCATCGAGGGCGATAGCGAAGATATATGGGCGCTGGACTCGGCCACATTTGGCAGAGCCGTCGATATCCTCTACAACCAGAAAGACCAGCGTAATCGCTATGAGATTCCATGCGCGCTGGTTTGTGCCGAGCGCGCAGGATGTGCCACCAGCGTGCTCACTGCGGCAGAACTTGAATTCATTGAGGGTAGCGGAAAAAACGGCAGTGGCTGGTGGCGCAGTATGGATGGCACGGCCTTCGTACTGCCGGACGACGCCATGCAAGGCGCAACTGACAAGCGCGCCGGGTGGCGTACGATGCTGGACCTGTTTGACCACCATCGCCCACAACGTGCTTTCGATTCCCTGATCTGGATTATTCCAATCGACCTGCTCGATTCCGCTAAAGCGGAGAATGACAAAATGCTTGATCGCATGGGTAGCGCGATGTGTCAGCGCCTGTTCGATCTGCAAACCCGTCTGGGACTGCAATTGCCAGTATATGTAATCGTCAGCGGCTGTGAACGGGTGCCTGGATTCGCAGCCTTTGCAGGCGCATTGCCGAATGATTTGCGCCAGCAGGTATTGGGTTGGTCCAATCCGTTTTCTTTGGGGCGTAACTTCGGCAAAGCCTGGGTAACGCAGGGGCTGGGCGCGAGCCTGCAGACCCTGCGACGCCTGATTGCCGAATTAGGCGCACAAACTGATCTTGGCGATGGCTTTGCCGACATCTATTTGATGCCGGATCAATTGGAATCCCGCCTACAACGCTTGCCAGACTTGTTGCAAGCCGTGTTGCGTCGTAATGCTACGTTGGAGAGTTTCAATCTGCGCGGCATTCATCTGGTGGGTAGTACGCATGACTCGGCTGATCACAAGGCAGATCCGTTTGCCCCTATTAGTACTGCAACCAGCCCTGCTGTGACATTGTTTTGCCGTGATCTGTTTGCACGTCGTGTCTTTGCGGAATTTGGCCTCGCCTTCGTCGTCAAACGCAGGCTTGCTGCCAATCGCAAGCTATATCAGCGCGTCATCTGGGGTACCTGCGCAATCGCTTTCATCTGGACTTTGTGCATCTTCGTGTCGCATTATTTTGTCTATCAAAATGCGCGCAATATGGTCGCACCATTGGCCTTGCTCAATAGCCAGTTGAGTAACACCGCCGAGGTGATCAGCCAGGAAGACACAGTGGAAGCGCTACACCAAGTAGATAGCGTCGATGACTGGAACCTCTCGTCATTTTTCATGCCGCTATCCTGGGCCGGACCGCTTGCCATCGATGGCGACATCCTGACGATACTGCGCAACTATCACGAAAAAGTGCTGTTCAAAAGCATAGACGCCGGGCTACAGCGTCAAGCCAATGAATTGTTGGCCATGAAATCAGCTGCTTCTGGTTCCGGCGCGCCACCGGCATCGCTCGACCAGATGCCGGAATTTGTCACGCTCACAAGCTTCGTCGATCAAACTCTTGAGATGGAGCGGCGGCGCAAGCAATTCCTGACCGTGATCCGCCCGGACGGCGGAACGACGAATGATTTGTCCGATTTGCTGATCTATCTATTCCACGTGCAACCAGCTGCGCGTAGCAACCAAGCTCAACGCGAATTCAACGAAATCATCCGGCGCAGCAGCTATCAACCGCAACTTATGGGTGACTCTGCACAATTGTCGCACCTACTCTCGCAACATTTATTGACCTTGCACGAGGCCTGGCTCAATCGCCTGTTCCGCGACAATCGTGTCTCGGGAATGATTAGCCATCTCGAAGCACGCCTTGAGCAATTTGAGCACGGGGCCATTGTCGAAAAAGAAGATTTGGCGTCACTACAGCGCGAAATCGGTGAATTGCGTTCATTGCTGGCGCGCGCAAATTTGAGCTGGATGGCGGACGATACACGCGTTGCGGAAAGTTATATGAAGATGCTGGCGAAGATTGACAGATCAGAATTGATCGGCAAGTCGCCCGGCTCACACGCATTGAAAGCTGCAACGCTGGTCGCACAACAGCAATTCAGCCAAACCATCAATAGTGAAGCCAGTGGCGACAATGCCATGCTCGACTTCACACAAGGTAAATCGTTGCAGTTGACATCTGATGTGATCGAACTCGACGCAGCACTTGGGCAATTGCTCCGGCTTAGTTTCGTGCAACAAGGGGGCGGTTATGATGCAGCACTGCCCCCGGGTATCGACCAGCTCGTAGCGTGGGATCAACGCGACATCGACACGGCGCAAGCATCCAACCAGCAATATCAGGAATATGTCGCTAAGGACTTACCGAAAGCACCGCCGCATTTCCAACCGATGCTGCAACGTATCGCTGCAGAGCAATTGGGACGGCAGGTGAATTTGAGTTTGACGCATGCAATCGGTGCCAATACGCCCAATTTGACCTGGCGTAACAATGGCTACGATGCTGCACAAACTCCCGTGGTCACGTTGATCGATGGCTTGCGCCGCATCGATCAGGACGGCGTTGCCAAGAATTGGGATGAAGTCATGCGTCGACAGTCGTCGCTAATGCTGCAACGGGTGAACGATGAACTCGAACACAACGCCGTCTATCAAGCCGATCCTCATAAGATCGCTACCTGGAATGGGCAAAAACAAGCTTCCATGAATGTCTACGGTTTGACGTCCCCCGGTGATGTGCAGGATTATCTGGCGCGCCAAATCGAATTGATGACCGAGCTCGCCGAGAGCAGCAAGACCGCGCGCGGCTGGCTCGACCATAACAACGTCGTGTTACCACCAGGTACGATGGGCGTGGATGACTGGAAGCGTGTTGATGCCGAACTGGTGAAGTATACGGCGAAGAGCCCCATCAGCTCGGCCAAGGCATTGGAGCAGTTGATCTCAACCGATCTGAACGACATCGACCTTGTCAATTGCCATGACAAGCTAATGCACCTCTTACGTAACCGCGATACGGATTTCTTCGAGCATCGCGCACAGCAACTGGTACGACAATTCTCAGTGCGCTGCCAGTTCCTGCAACTTGACCGTGCGCAGGCTGCCTATAATGCGATTCGACATTACTACGAAACGCGTCTGCATGGCCTCTATCCATTCTCCAATAGGCAAGATGCGCCCCCGGCAGACCCAAATACAGTTGTCGGCTTTCTAGCCTTGCTCGATAACGAATTGGCTTATGCACGCAATGGCTTGCAAACTTGGGCTCCGAGTGAACAGGCACCGTTGCAATTCCTCGATCAGCTTGACGCCATGCGCCCATTACTCGGCGCTATCCTCAGTCGCGATACTGTCAGTGGCGGCGAGGCGATCATCGAGTTGACGCCAGAATTTCGTATCAACCGCCCACGTGAAAAATCGGGCGAACGTATCATGGAATGGAAAATCGATACCGGTGCTATCGGCAGCGGTGATATCGTCAACATAGCAGCAACAAGCAAGCCGCCCGTGCTCAACTGGAAGCTGGGTGACCCCATCGTCATGACTTTGCGTTGGGCCAAAGATGGTGATGTTGCGCCTACTTACGATCCCGAACGCTTCCCTATGATCGTGGTTGCCGATAAAGCTGCAGTCTGGAATTACACTGATCGCTGGGCATTGCTGCACCTGCTGGCAGACCACGCTGTATCGAACGGCGATGTGGATAGCCGAGAATCGACGCAACCGCAAGTGCTCAAATTCGTCGTGCCGACGCGTTATACCAGCGGGATATCTGCCGGAGATGCAGTTGTGTATGCACGCCTGGGCATCGCCTTGCGCGGCAAAACTGACCGCTTGTCCTACCCGCACATTCCTACCAGCGCAGCCCCGGCTTTGAGCACTGCCGTTGCGCGCGGCGATAGTGGCATGTGAACACAGGTGGACTCATAAATCGAGAGCATGCATATGAACGATAGCCAACTAGATCAACTGCTCGCTGCACTTCCCGATAATGTCCCTTGCGGTAAATCGCTGCGTTACGATCCGGTGTTCGATCAAATCATGGCAGCACGGCAGGAAGACGATGCGAATCTTCCTCAGGGTGTCTGGGAAACCACGCCGAAAAAAGCAGATTGGAAACTGATCATCGAGCTTGGCACCAAAGTCTTGCTCACGCAAAGCAAAGACTTGCAAATTGCCGCCTGCCTAGGCGAAGCCTGGATCGCTACACAGGGTCTGCCGGGCGCCGTGGATGCCATCCGACTCATTTCGGGGCTTTGCACGGATTATTGGGAATACGTGTATCCGCTGCCTGAAGACGGTGATATGGAGTTTCGTCTAGCGCCGCTCGAATGGGCGGATCGTGTTTGGTCAGAAGCGTTGGCGCGTCGCGCGCAACTCGTTCCCTTGCCAGGAAGTAGCAGAGGTGGTTATACCTTGGCCGACTGGAAAATTGCCCTCGACACAGAACTTCAAGATGACAAGAAAAAAGATGCCGATGCCCCCATCGCCGGGCAGGCAAGATATAGCGACATCCTGGAGCAAATTGCCTGCCTGCCGATAAACGACCTACAAGTGCTTCTGCAATGTATCGAGGCGGCACATGAGGATTTGAACAGCCTGCGCCAGACACTTACCGGATTCGTCGGCGGCAGCGCGCCGAGGTTCATCCAAACCAACCAGAAGCTAGATGCCATCGGCGATATGCTCAGGTCCTGCACGCGTCAGCATCCGCAACATACGCACAGCACGACTTTACCCGATACCAAACCGACCATGACCACTGCGAGCGAACAGGCGCCTGATCTTGGCATACTCAAAATCAATGGTCGAGAAGATGCTTACCGCAAGCTATCTCAGATTGCCAATTATCTCGCCACCATTGAGCCGCACAGCCCTGTACCAACCCTGATCAGGCGCGCCGTTACCTGGGGTCATATGCCATTTGAGGAATTGATGCGAGACCTGATGCAAAACAATGGCGAAATCCAGCGCATGCTGCTCAAGTAAAGGAGTGAATCGAGATGGGTATCTGTGTATGTAGTGGAGCCATGCTTCAATGCAGTTTTGGCGCAGCACCATCCACATTGAATGTTTTGCCACTACGTCAGGCACTCACATCCAGCATGCCACCCGCCACCATCATGGACAATGCCCCCTTTGTCAACATCATGCCCTTTGGCATGTGTTCGAGCATGGCTAATCCCATGGTTGCAGCAGCAACTGCAGCCGCGCTTGGTGTACTGACGCCGATGCCCTGTATCCCCGCGACGACCGCACCTTGGGCAGTGGGTAGCCCAACCGTACTAATAGGCAACCTACCCGCCTTGAACAATGATGGCAAACTGATGTGCATGTGGGCGGGAGTCATCCAAATCAACGTCCCGGGGCAATTCACAGCGATGGTGCCGTAAAACACGCGGGGCATCTCTACAACCATCCCAATTTTGCAGTGAAATTTGCTATAAAAGCAATTTTCAATGTCAAAAAGCATTCTTTTGCCTCATTTTCCACATACCTCTTTTATTTCAATTATTTTTAGGGAATAATTATTCCTAATAAATAATTATATATAATTCCAATGAGCAATTATTTCGCCCGACCAGAACTGGCAGCCAACATGGCCAAGCAGCTGATTCATCCTGACGTGCTCAGCGAAGGATTGCGTTCAGGCTTATTCATCGCCGGACAACGCCGCACGGGCAAGACAACGTTTTTGCATAACGACTTGATCCCTGCCCTGGAGCGTGAGGGCGCACTGGTGATCTATGTCGATTTGTGGAGCGATACCAATGCCAATCCGGCAAAGTTGGTACGAGATGCGATTCGCGCTGCATTACAGCAATTACAGACACCAGGTTCGTCTCTGTTGGCACGCTTAAGCCGTGTTGGCAGTGTCGATATCGGCACCGTTGGTTTCAAGTTCGGCTTCAAGCTCGATACGCTTGGAGAGCCTGATGGCGCATCGCTGTCGCAAGTCATTACCGAACTGATCGACCAAGCCAAGCGGGACGTCGTGCTGATCGTCGATGAAGTACAGCAAGCGATCACCACCGAAGAGGGCAATCAACTGCTGCTCGGACTTAAGGCAGCGCGCGATGCTGTCAATCCACGCCCTGCCACGCCCGGGCATTTCATCTT
>Ga0116226_10001885_pt1 | contig 18208 bp, 14 predicted proteins | sample S1TSphfallax_FD_89692 | JGI IMG/M metagenome (GOLD analysis project Ga0116226, IMG submission 89692) | Host-associated microbial communities from peat moss isolated from Minnesota, USA - S1T2_Fa - Sphagnum fallax MG | ecosystem: Host-associated > Plants > Peat moss > Unclassified | place: USA... | reverse complement strand
GTCGAATTCGGTGCTCTCGCCGCGCTCGCGCTGCATTTTCAGGCCAACGAGGGCGTCGCGATCGAAGAAGTTTAGGGCCGCGCGCTGGATGGAGGTGATGTCGGGGGTGATGTCGATGTCGCGATTCAGGGTGAGGGCGGTGTCGCGGCGGTTGAGGGCGAAGGGGCCGGTCCAGCGGACGAGGATTTTGGCGATGTGGATGCGGCCGCGGCGGGTGGGATGCAAGGGAAGATGGAGGATGGCGGTTCCGCCGGGGGAGACGGTGCAGGTGAAGAGTTGGGGGGGCGCGAGGGGGCCCGATTGTTCGGCGACGATGTCGATGGTGACAGGGAGGCGGAGGCGGGGGGCGGAGAGGGTGACGGTGATGGCGCCGGTGGTGCCGATGGCCAGGCGGGGCGGGGTTTGTGCGTCGATGCGCAGGGCGCGCCCGGGGGGGCAGAGCGCGGCGTCCAGCAGGAAGGCGGCGGCGACGAGGGCGGGGAAGGCGAAACCTGCGGCCCAGAAGGTGGGGGCGATGCCGGCGAGGATGAGGGCCAGGGGCGCGCAGAGAAGGGCGGCCAGCGCGGCGCGGGGCGTGGGGCGCATCAGGGCGTGGGATGAGACGACGTAAGGGGAACCACAGATGGACACGGATGGACACAGATGGTGGATACCGCTCGGACGGTGGAGATCGGCGGATGAGATCCTGTGTCGTTGCGGTCTGCGGTTTTTGTTATCCGCGTCCATCGGTGTTTATCTGTGGTTTCGATTTCTTTTTTTGTTTTGGTGGGCAAGCGGCTTTTCGAAACTGATCGCGTTCGATGGGGAGTTGGTGGGCTGCAAGCAGCCCACCCTACGATGCGTTGGGGCGGAACGACCCCCACCCTGGCCCTCCCCACAGGGGGGAGGGGACGGTCTTTAACTGAATTCATCAGCGGGGGACTGGGGTTTGGTCGAGGATGTCGGTGATGATGCGGTCGGGGGTGGTGCCTTCGATTTCGGCGCTGGCGTTCAACACGAGGCGGTGGCGGAGGGTGGGGAGGCTGAGGGTTTTTATGTCGTCGGGGATCACGAAGTCGCGGCCGTCGAGCGCTGCGGTGGCGCGGGCGGCGGCGGCGAGCATGTTGGCGGCGCGGGTTGAGGCGCCGACTTCCAGAGAGGGGTGGCTGCGGGTGGCGCGGATGATTTCGACGATGTAGTCGATCAGGGTGTCGGCCAGGGTGATGGTGGCGACGGCGCTGCGCATGGCGGTGAGGCCCGCTTCGCTTGTAACCGGCTGCAGATCAAAATTTTCCAGGCGGGGCATGGCGGAAGTGTGGCCGTGCTGTTTGACAATGGCGCGTTCCTGGTCGCGCGATGGGTAGGTAATGAGGAGTTTGAAAAGAAAGCGATCGAGTTGCGCTTCGGGGAGCGGATAGGTGCCCTGCTGCTCGATGGGGTTTTGGGTGGCGATCACGGTGAAACAGTCGCCCAGGGGGTAGTCGGCGCCGTCGATGGTGACGGTGCGTTCGTTCATGGCTTGCAGCAGAGCGGCCTGGGTTTTGGGCGGGGTGCGGTTGATTTCGTCGGCGAGCAGCATCTGGGTGAAGACGGGGCCTTTGACGAGCGAAAAGGTATTGGTGCGGAAATCGAAGAGGTTGGTGCCCAGCACGTCGCCGGGCATCAGATCGGGGGTGAACTGGATGCGGCCGAACTGCAGGCCGAGGCAGGCGCAGAGGGATTGCGTCAGCAGTGTTTTGGCGGTGCCGGGGACGCCTTCCAGCAGCACGTGGCCGCCGGCCAGCAGGCTGGTGAGCAGCAGGCTTATTGCCTCGTCCTGGCCGGTGACAACGCGGGCGATTTGCGCGCGGATCGACAGAGACGTTGCGCGGATGTTTTGCAGATCCATTCAGCTAACCTTATAATCTTTCCGGCTTTCGGACGTTTGGAATGCGAGTCTCGCCTGGCCGGCGAGCCCTCACCCTCCCACCGCTGCGCGGCGGGCCCCTCCCTCTCCCACTTCGTGGGCGAGGGGTTTTGGCATGGGGCAAACGCCATGCGGGTGGGTATTAGTGGTGGAGCATCTCCTGTTTCCATGCGTGGGCGCGCAAGGCGAGCGCCGCGAGGGCGGCGGGCGGCGGACGGCGGGCGGTTTCGAGTGTGGCTGCGTCCTGCAGGAGGTCGGCCGAACGGATGGTGACGGAGCGGCGTTTTTCGGCTTCGGCGATGCGGGTGCGCTGCAGGGTGGCGGCCACGTCGGTGATGGTGCCGCGGACGTAGCGGGCGAGCACGGTTTTCTGGTGGCCGCCGCGATCGAGCAGGCCGGCGATGGTGGAGATGAGAACCAGTTGGCCGGCGGGCAGGCCGCCCGGGCGCGGCAGGGGGGCGCCGAAACGTTTGCCGTCGGACCAGGCGAGCAGGCCGATGGCGACGAGGGCCGCGAAGGTGGCGGCGGCGAAGGGGCGGGAGAAGATGGCCAGGAACGTGTTGCGGGGGATGGTGCGGAAGCCGTGGATGGTTTCGTCGAAAATCACCGGGCCGCCGGCGCGGGCGCGGTCGATGAGGGCCAGGGCGAAGGCGGCGTTGCCGTGGGCGAGGCCGTGGTTGGAGACCACGTCGGGGTCGGTGAGGACGTAGATGATGTTGGCATGGCCCTGTTGTTCGCCGACGAGGATGCCGAGGGGGCCTTCGACGACCGAATCCAGCGAGGTGCCGGTGAGAAGTTGCGCCGGCGTGTCGAAGGTTGGGGTGGGGCCCAGGGCGTTGTGCGGCCAGGTGAGCGGGGGATCGCCAAGTTGAAGGCCGCGCTGGCCGAAATTGCGAGGGAAGGCGTCCCGCAGGACGGAGATAGGGGACATCATGGGGAGGCGCGAGGCGGCGCCGAGCCAGCCGGGCGTGGCGGAATCGGCAATCCCGGTCCATTTCGGCAGGATGAGGAGAACGCGGGGGGCGGAGAGGAGGAGGCGCAGTTCGGTGGGGTCGGTGAGTTGGTCGGGCTCGGCGAGAACCAGGAGGCCGCCGTGGCGGGATTTTGCCAGCGAGGCGCCCTGGCTGGGTTCGGCTTGGATGCCGCGCAACTGCAGCAGTTTTAGCAGGCCGGCGTGGCCGATGGCGGAACGGGAATAGGTGCTGGGGCCGACCGTGGCGTCGGGGCTGCGCAAAACGCCGAGCCAGGCGAGGGCGGCGACCAGGGCGACCAGTGCGGCGAGGGAGATAATGGGCGCGTTGGACACTCTCATGCGGGGCGGAGCGCCTGGCGAAGCTGGTCGAGATCGGCGCGGCCGGCCTGGTAATCGGCGCTTTCGGCGGCGCGCAGGCCGAACCAGGTCCATTCGACGCGGCCGATGAGGAGGCGCAGGGCGGTGCGGGCGGTGTCGGCGAGGCTGGGTTCGCGCAGGATTTCACGGCTGGTGAGCGAGGGGGCGAGGGCGGTGCCGTGCAGGGCGCGGATGTCGGCCAGGGCCTGCAGCAGAAGCTCGTGGATGGCTTCGGCGAAACGGCCCTCGCGGGCGAAATTTTCGGCGCGGTCGAGATGTGGGGAGGCGGCGCCGGCGGGGTTCTGGGCGATGGCGACGGGGTGCTGCCAGGCGGATTGGCTGCGGGCGCGGGCGCGCAGCACGGAGGCGGCGATCAGGCCGAGGCAGATGAGCACCACGGCCAGAACCAGGGCGTAGGTGATCCAGCCAGCCTGGAACGAAAATGACCAGCCATGGGTGACCGACAGGCCGGGCATCTCGCGCTGGGCGCCCAAAGCGTTGAGCGCCTGGGATGCGAGTTGGTTCGGGTCGGTTTCATGTGTCGGCGGCGGCATCCCGATCCCCAAGCTTCCGGCGATCCATTCCGCGGCCGTGATCGGGCAGCTTAGGGCCTGTTCGAAGATTATCGCGATGATGGCGGTGTCGAACAGGCCCTAAGGGCCCGTTCGAGATTAACTGAATCGCGTTACAGGGTCGAACGGGCCCTAAGCCTTTGTTTGAAGCGGCATCTTTGTCGGCGTGCCGATGCACTTATTTGCCGACGATGCCTAAGCTTTTGTTTTAATAGGCATCTTTGTCGGCGTGCCGACGCGCTCATTTGCCGGCGATGCCTAAGCCTGTGTTTGGAGGGGGCCGGGCCGTATTATCGGATCAGACCCGTCAGTGGGCTGGATGGGTCGGCGCCCATTTTGCGGGGCATGCGGCCGGCGAGGTAGGCGTGGCGGCCGGCCTGGATGGCGGCGGCCATGGCGCGGGCCATGCGCACCGGATCCTTCGCGTGGGCGATGGCGGAGTTCAGCAGCACGGCGTCGCAGCCGATTTCCATGGCGATGCAGGCATCCGATGCGGTGCCGACGCCGGCATCCACCAGCACGGGCACAGTTGCCTGTTCTTTCAGGATGGAGATCATCGCCGGGTTCTGCAGGCCGAGGCCGGAGCCGATCGGGGCGCCGAGCGGCATGATGGCGACACAGCCCATCTCCTCCAGGCGTTTGGCGGCCACGGGGTCGTCGGCGCAGTAGACCATCACGTCGAAGCCGTCGGCGATCAGGGCGGCGGCGGCTTCGAAGGTTGCCGGCATGTCGGGGTAGAGGAAGGGCGGGGGGCCGAGGACTTCGAGTTTCACCAGGTTCCAGCCGCCGGCTTCGCGGGCGAGGCGCAGGGTGCGCACGGCATCTTTCGCGGTGAAGCAGCCGGCGGTGTTGGGGAGGTAGGTGATGCGTTTGGGATCGACGTAATCCTGCAGCATGGGGGCGCCGGGGTCGGACAGGTTGACCCGGCGGACGGCGACGGTGACGATTTCGGCGCCGGAGGCGGCGATTGCGGCGGCGGTTTCCTCCAGGTCGCGGTATTTGCCGGTGCCGACGATGAGGCGGGAGGTGAAGCGGCGGCCGGCGACCTCCCAGGTGTCGGGGGCGGTGTCGGTGATGGGTGGTGCTACGGTATCCATGGTGTCAGCCGCCCCCGATGAAATGCACGATTTCCAGTGAGTCGCCTGGTTCCAGGCATGTGGCGGCGTAGAGCGAGCGCGGGACGATGGCTTCGTTGCGCTCGACCGCGATTTTGCGGGGGTCGAGGTTGAGGGTGGCAAGCAGATCGGTGACGCTGCTGCCTGGTGGGAGGGGGTGGGGGTCGCCGTTCAGGGTGACCATAAGGGTTGTCTGGTCGAGAATGGTGGTGTGCACGCTGTCCCGTCCCTCCGCCGGCATGACCCGGATCAGGTAAGAGGGTTTTCCGCGGCGCGCGCGGACTCTCAGCCCCCCATGGGGCACCCCTCGGTAGGCCAAGTAGATCGGGACAACGAGGCGGCATGTCAACGGGTTGGCGCAGATGTGAGAGCCGGGTGACTGTGTTGTCCATGCCTGGCCCGAGCCAGACGTGGCCACGGGAGAGCAGGTTGGCCGTATTATCAGCGCCCGGAAAGCTAGGCCGCATGAAAGGAGGGTTTATGAAGAAGACCAATTCTGACTTCCATGACAATTACGTTTCCGACTCCGATCAAGCTCCGCTCTTGTGCCTTCAAGACCAGAGGCATGTTGTTTATGATCGTCGGAACTCCATAAGCGTAGCGGACGCAATCAGGTGGGCGAGCGATTCACCATGTCCTGTTCCGCTTTTTCTCTACGACAACGGCGCAAACAGCACTCCGACAGCCTTGCCCGAGATATGAAAGGCAAGTGGCCCGCATCCTGATGCGGGCTACGATTTATGCCACGTTGCTCATAGTTTGACTCATGCCCGAGAGCCCTCACTTTTCCTACCGCTGCGCGTCACGCGAGAGTGTGCTTCGCACGACGGGCCCCTTCCCTCTCCCGCTTCGCCGGCGAGGGATTTTTGACATCGGTCAAGCTCAAGGGAGGTTGGTATTAGATGGCTTCTTCCACCAGCCGCTTTTGGAACATCACGATGGCCTGGCTGCGGCTGGTGCAGTGCAGCTTGCGCAAAATGGCGGTTACGTGGGTTTTTACCGTGATCTCGCTGATGCCGAGTTCGTAGGCAATTTGTTTGTTGGCCTTGCCAGCGGCCACTAATTCCAAAACCGCGACCTGGCGGCCGGTGAGTTTGCCGCGATCTTCGTCGTCGTCCCAGCGGTGGCGGGGGCGCAGGGCGGCGGCATCCAACTCCGCCTTGTAGCGGTCGGGGAGATACACGCCGCCGTCCATCACCACGCGCAAGGCCTGGGCGATCTCGTCGCGGCCGGCGGATTTGGGGATGAAGCCGGCGGCGCCGCAGGTGATGGTCTGGCGCACCGCCTTGGGGTCGGTGACCGAGGAGAAAATCACGATTGGCGTGTCGGGCAGGCGGGCGCGGACCGATACGAGGTGGGAAAGGCCCTGGGCGCCCGGCATGAACAGATCCAGCATCACCAGGTCGAACGCGTCGTCGGCTTCGATGGCGGCAAGCAACTCGTCGATCGTGCCGGTTTCGATCGCGGTGAAGTCCGCACCGTCCTTGCCGAAAATCGGGCCGAGAACGCCGCGCAGCGCGTCGCGGAACAGCGGATGATCCTCGGCAATCAGAACACGCGACATGAGTGTCATCCTCTTCAGCCTCGGAGCGCTTCAGTTTGTGCTGCACTGCAACATGAACTTTCGGCCTGCGGCAACGTAGTTAACCAAAATGTGCGGGTGAATGCGACCATTGGGTGATGGGCGTGACATTTTACCGACCATACGGTGCGGCCCGTCAACGGCGATACACCGGTGCCCAAGTCTTCACGCCGGTCTTCACGCCGGTCGTCACGGTCGTGCCGGGCAAACTCAGGGAGCAGAAAAATGTCGTTCAAGCGAGCACTCACCACAGCCTGCGGCGCGATCGCGCTTGGGGCGACGGCGCTGGCCCCGCAAGCCATGGCGGGCACCAAGGCGCAGGCCCCCGCCTACGCGCCGGTGACGGATGCGCGGCTGAAGAACGCCGGCACGGATCCCGGCTGGCTGATGTATCGCCATGACTATACCAGCGACGGCTTCTCGCTGCTGAAGCAGATCACCACCGCCAATGCCGATCAGTTGAAGCAGGTGTGGGATTACAAAAGCAGTTTCGAGCAGGGCCATGAATCCCCGCCGGTGGTGAACGGCGACTTCATGTTCATCACCACGCCGAAAGACGAAGTGCATGCCTTCCAGGCCAGCACCGGCAAGGAGTTGTGGACCTACAAGCACGATCTTTCGGCCGTCGGCCTGAAAACCGTGTGCTGCGACGTGGTGAACCGCGGCGTGGCCCTGTATGGCGACAATGTGTATCTGGCGACGCTGGATAACTACGTGGTGGCGCTGAACGCCAAGACCGGCGAAGTGGTGTGGAAGCAGCAGTTGTTGCCGGCCGATCTGGGTGCGGCGATGACGCTGGCGCCGCTGGTGGTGCAGGGCAAGGTGATCGTGGGCCTTTCCGGCGGCGAATACGGCGTGCGCGGCGCCATCGTGGCGCTGGATGCGAAAACCGGCACGCAGGCGTGGAAAACCTTCACCATCCCGGCCCCCGGCGAGAAGGGTGGCGATACCTGGCCGGCCGGCGCCTACAAAACCGGCGGCGGCGGCGCGTGGCTGACGGGCAGTTTTGATGCGGCGACCAACACGCTGTTCTGGGGCGTCGGCAATCCTGGGCCGTGGCTCGCCACCCTGCGGCCCGGCAAGAACCTGTATACCGATTCGGTCGTTGCGATGGATCCGGCGACCGGCGCGATCAAGTGGAGTTTTCAATACACCCCGCATGATACCTGGGATTATGACGGCACCAACGAGACGGTGCTGACCGACATCGATTACCAGGGCACCAAGCACAAGGCGCTTGTGAGTGCGAGCCGCAATGGCTGGTTTTATGCGATCGACCGGGTGAGCGGAAAGCTGATCTATGCGGAGAAGTTCGCCACCGCCACCTCGGTGAAGGGTGTCGAGAACGGCGAGATGGTGACCGATGACGCGCTGCGGCCGGATGTGGGCAAGCAGGTTTTTACCTGCCCGAGCTTTCTGGGCGGCAAGAACTGGTGGCCGATCGCCGTCAGCCCGATCACGCACTATGCCTATGTGCCGACCATGCACACCTGCATGACCATCAAGGGCGGTGCGGTGCGCTACAAGGCCGGGCTGCCGTTCCTGGGTGAATCGTTCAAGGTGATGCACGATCCGGCCTTCCCGAACGATTGGGGCCAGGTGCAGGCGATCGACCTGGATACCGGCAAGCAGGTGTGGAAGTTCGACAGCAAGCTGCCGTGGAACGACGGCATGCTGACCACCGCCGGCAATCTTGTGTTTTCCGGCAGCGCGGACGGCTACCTGTATGCCTTCGATGCCAAGACCGGTGACGTGAAGTGGAAGAGCCCGCAGATGACCTCCGGGATCATCGGCGTGCCGAGCACCTGGAAAGTCGGCAAGAAGCAGTATGTGGGCGTATGGGCCGGCTGGGGCGGCGCAACCCCGATCTGGGGCGGCGATATGGCGAGCGACCCGGCGGTAAAAAGCATCCCCCTGGGCGGGCACTTCTACGTGTTCAGCCTTTAGTACGGATCGTCCAATGAGCGCAGGACATAAAAGTCTTTTGCTTCTTTTCTTCAGAAAAGAAGAAAGACTCTTCTTTCTTGAAAGAAAGAAGCAAAGAACTTTTATTCCTGCGCTTGTTGCGGCTTGCGTGCTTGCCGGCGGCGGGGCGCGGGCGGCGGAGACGCTGTCCGTGTGTATCGACAGTGCGAGTGCTACCGCGGAGCGCGATCAGAAGGTCGCCGAGGCGGTGGCGAAGCGCGAAGGTGTTGCGCTGGCGGTGCAGCATTTCGATGGCGCCGACGGCGACGACGGCGTTACTGACAAGCAGTTCAAGAAGCTGCTGAGCAGCAAATGCCAGCTGGTGATGGGCTATCCGGTGGATGTGAGCGACGCGACGCCGCCGGCCGACATGATGGAAACCAAATCCTACGCCGAAACCGGCTTTGTGCTGGTGGTGCCGAAGGGCAGCCCGGCCAAATCCCTGGCCGATTTCCCCCCCGGCACGAGCGTGGCGGTGACCTTCGAGACGGCGCCCAACCTGTATTTCCTGCAGCACAAGAATGTGACGCCGGATGTGCATGAAACCGATACCGAAACGTTGAAGGCGCTGGTGGATGGCCATGCCAAGGCGGCCATGGTGTGGCAGCCGACCGTGCAGACCTATCTCGACGCGATGCCCTCGGCCCGGCTGAACGTGTTTAAGCTCGCCGAGCCGCATGCGCGCTTCAATGTGGTGGCGCTGTATGCCGCGAACGGCGCCGCGGCGGCAAAACGTTTCGATGACGAAGTGGCGGCACTGCACGCCGGCGGGGCGGCTTTCGATCCCGCCATGGTGCATCGCCAGAGTTCCACGGGCTTCGACCCCGCCATGGTGATCAGGGCGGCGGTGACCGGCGCCAAGAATGATGATCCGCCGCCGGCCCTCTATACCAGTGCGCAGGCGCAGGCCGGCGCCCAGCATTACGCGGCGGTGTGTTCGGTGTGCCACGGCGCCCAGTTGCAGGGCGTGGTGGGGCCGGCGCTGAAAGGGCCGAATTTCGCGTCGGAAAAGGCCGGCTTCGCCGTGGGCGACATTTTTACCATCATCGCCAACAACATGCCCGCCTCCGATCCAGGCAGCCTGGCGCCCGACGTGTATGTGAAGGTGATGGCCTATGTGCTGCAGCAGAACGGCTACCCGGCGGGCAACACGCCGCTGACCTACACCATGGCGGCCGCCTCCAACGTAAAGCTGGTGTATCGCGGCCCGTAGCCTCACACCTTTGCCTGACTTTGACGGGAAGGCCGCACCGGGCTAAAGATGTCGAACCCGGATAACGGCTTTGCTGCACTGCAAACAAGCGCAGCGCCGGATATTGAGGCAGACGGCCCGATCTAGCCCCCCCGCGGACGGATAACCGCCCGCATCCGAAACAACGGAGGAAGTTCCCATGGTTGAACGTGCCCTAAGCGAAGTGGCCAAGCAGATCGCCCTGCGGTCGCATTACGACAATTTTATCGGCGGCAAGTGGGTGGCGCCGGTGCGCGGCCAGACGTTTGAAAATCCCTCGCCGATCAATGGCAAGATCGTCAGCACCCATGCGCGGTCGACCGCCGAGGATATCGAGCTGGCGCTGGATGCGGCGCATGCGGCGCGCGAAAAATGGGGCACCACGTCGCCGGCCGATCGCGCGCGCATCATGAACCGGATCGCCGACCGCATGGAGGAGAAGCTCGATCTTCTTGCCACCATCGAGACCATTGATAACGGCAAGCCGATCCGCGAGACGAAGGCCGCCGACCTGCCGCTGGCGATCGATCATTTCCGCTATTTCGCCGGCTGCCTGCGGGCGCAGGAAGGGTCGCTTTCCGAGATCGATCACGATACGGTTGCGTATCACTTTCACGAGCCGCTGGGTGTGGTGGGCCAGATCATCCCGTGGAATTTCCCGCTGCTGATGGCGGTATGGAAGCTGGCGCCGGCGATTGCCGCGGGCAATTGCGTGGTGCTGAAACCGGCCGAACAGACGCCGCTGGCTATCCTGGCGCTGATGGACGCCATTGGCGACATCCTGCCGCCGGGTGTGATCAACGTGGTCACCGGCTTCGGCATCGAGGCCGGCAAGCCGCTGGCGCAGAACAAGCGGATTGCGAAAATCGCGTTCACCGGGGAGACCACCACCGGCCGGCTGATCATGCAGTATGCGTCGGAAAACATCATCCCGTGCACGCTGGAGCTGGGCGGCAAGTCGCCGAACATCTTCTTTGCCGATGTGGCCGCCGAGGATGACGATTTTCTCGACAAGGCGCTCGAAGGTTTTACCATGTTCGCGCTGAACCAGGGCGAGGTGTGCACCTGCCCGAGCCGCGCGCTGGTGCATGAGAGCATCTACGACAAGTTCATCGAGAAGGCCATCAAGCGCGTCGGCAAGATCGTGCAGGGCGACCCGCTGGATCCGGCGACCATGATCGGTGCGCAGGCTTCCAACGACCAGCTCGAAAAAATCCTCTCCTACCTGGATATCGGCAAGGCCGAGGGCGCGAAAACGCTGATCGGCGGCGCGCGTGCGCATCTGGAAGGCGAGCTGGCCGGCGGCTACTACGTGCAGCCGACCGTGCTGCAGGGCCACAACAAGATGCGGGTGTTCCAGGAAGAGATTTTTGGACCCGTTCTGGCGGTGACCACGTTCAAGGACGATGCGGATGCGCTGGCGATTGCCAACGACACGCTGTATGGGCTTGGCGCGGGCATTTGGACGCGCGATGGCACGCGGGCCTATCGCTTCGGCCGCGCGATCCAGGCCGGGCGTGTGTGGACCAACTGCTATCATTTGTACCCCGCGCATGCGGCGTTCGGCGGCTACAAGAGTTCGGGCATCGGGCGCGAGACGCATAAGATGATGCTGGACCATTACCAGCAGACGAAGAACATGCTGGTGAGCTACAGCGCTAAAGCCCTGGGCTTCTTTTAAGGGTGGTCGAACGCGTATTGGTCACCGAGGCAGCTGCCTCGGTGATCGAGAAGCTGGTGGCGCAGCACGGGCCGGTGCTGTTCCACCAGTCCGGCGGCTGCTGCGACGGCAGCACGCCGATGTGTTATCCGCGCAACGAGTTCAGGGTTGGCGCGCAGGATATTTTTCTGGGCACGATTTCCGGCTCGCCCTTTTATATTGGCGCGGCACAGTTCGAATACTGGGCGCATACGCAGCTGATTATCGATGTGGTGCCTGGGCGTGGCGGCGGATTTTCGCTGGAGGCGCCGGAGGGCGTGCGGTTTCTGACGCGCAGCCGGGTGTTTACCGATGCGGAGTCGGCCGCGCTGGCGCCGGCGCGGACTGGCGCGGACGTTTAGGACGGAAGGCGTTCTTTTCTGAAGCAATTTCTTCACCGGCCGCCGCCCCCCCCTCAATGAAACTGGGTTCCGGCGGCGTGTTGGGTGACGCTTCGCTGACCCATCCTGCGGCATACTGCCCACCTATCCGGCCATGGCCTGGATCTATCCGCGGGCACCAGAAGCAAAAGTCTTTTGGTTCTTTTCTTCAGAAAAGAACATGCTTTTTGCAGCAAAAAATTATTAAACTGTGGATGCTACATGCGCCTCTGAATGGAGGCCCCGTGAAAATCAGGCTGAATACCATACATTTTGTTGCGGCCCTGGCCGTTGTGGCGCCCTGGCTGGCGCTGCTGTTTGAGCATGCCGGTTTGACCGCGGCTGGGGTCGCGGTTGCCGGCGCGTCGGCGCTGGGGATTTTGGTGGCGGGGCGCAGCTATATGCGGCGGTTGCGGCGGGTGGTTGCGCGGGTGCGGCGGCTGGCGCGGGATGAGGAGGTGGGCGAGGTGCCGGGCGAAGCCGACACCGACGATATCGGTGACCTGGCGCGGGCGGTGTGCATGCTGCGCGACAGCCGGCTGGCGCGGCTGAGCCTGGAACAGATGGCTGAGGACGAGAAAAGCTTTCGCGACACCTTCCAGCAGGCGATCGACGACCATATGGGCAACTTCACCGGCGCCGTGGTGGGCACGCTGGCCACGCTCGGCGCCACGGCCGCCGAGATGCGGACCCAGGCCAGCGCGCTGCGCGATGCCGCGGATGGCAGCGGCCTGCGCGCGCGTGACACGGCATTGGTGGTGGGCTCGTCCGCCCGCGACCTCTCGAGCGTGGCTTCGGCGGTGGAGGAGATGTCGGGCTCGGCGGCGGAGATCGCGCGGCGGGTGGCTGAAGCGGCCGGCATCGCCCGCAGCGCGGTGGCGCGCACCGAGGATACCGATGCCGCGATGCGGGGGCTGACCGTGGCGGCCTCGCAGATCGGCGCCATTGCCGACAGTATCGGCGATGTTGCCGCGCGCACCAACCTGCTGGCGCTGAACGCCACCATCGAGGCGGCGCGCGCCGGCGAGGCGGGCCGCGGCTTTGCCGTGGTGGCCGCCGAGGTGAAGCAGCTTGCCGGGCAGACAGCCAAGGCGACGGAGGAGATTGCCGGCCGGATCAACGACATCAAGGACGCCACCGCCAGCGCCGTGACCGCCATGCAGGGGGTGGCGGAGGCCATACGCCAGGTGGACGATGTGGCTGCGTCCATTGCGTCGGCGGCGGCCCAGCAGGGTGCGGCCACGCAGGAGATTGCCGGCAGTGTCGGCAAGGTGGCTGCGGCGTCGTCGGACGCGGCGAACAGCATGAACAGCCTGAGCAGCACGGCGGGCGAAACCCATGCCATGAGCGTGCAGGTGGAGGAGGTGGCGGACCAGGTGGTGAGCCAGTCCGATTCGCTGCGCACGGAGGTGGAGCACTTCATGTTTGCGTTGCAGGAAACCGCCGGCAACCGGCGCCGGCACGAGCGTTTCGAGCTGGAGGATGCCAGTGCGGGCATTCGGGTGGGGGATCGCAGTTTCACCTGCCGCCTGGCCGATATTTCGGTTGGCGGTTCGCGCCTGGCGGAAGCGCTGCCGATGCCAGCAGGCACCGAGGTTTTGGTGCGGCTGCCCGGCAGTGCGGATGAGCTTGCCGCGCGCATCACCCATGTGGCTGCCCAGGAGGGTGAAGCCGGCCATACCGGCTTGTTTTTCCGTCAGGACCCCAGGAACCGCCGTTTGGTCGGCGAGGCGATCGAGCGTCTGGTGCCTGCGGCGCGGCGCGCTGCCTGACCGGCCGCGCCTCGTGAATGAAACTGGGTGCGTGTGGAGGGATGCGTTATACCAGGCTGTGCGGATAGTGACTCTTTCGCGGCCGAGAGCCCTCACCCAACCGCTGCGCGGTCGGGCCCCTCCCTCTCCCACTGTGTGGGCGAGGGGTTTTTGGCATCGGTCAAACTCAGAGTTAGTTGGTATTACGCTTCGCTACCGCACCCTACGGCCATCAGGTGGTCAGTTCGTGAGGCGGGTGGTGCTGCCGATGGCCTCCTGGAGGAGGGTGACGAGGCCGGCCTGGATGTCGGCGGGCGAGGTGGCCTGGATCACGTCGTTGGAGGAGGAGGCGCAGGATTGCAGGGCTGAGAGAATGCTGGGTGTGTCGGTGCCGGTGATGTAGGGCTGCAAGGCGATGTTGTTCGGCAGATAGACCGCCGACGAATTGTAGGGCGTGTATAGAATGAAGACCGAGTAGCCTGCCGTCTTGAAGCCGTTGCACACGGATGGGGTGATCGGCCCCTCGGTGCTGGGGATGCTTTGCGGGCTGCTGTCGTCCTCCACGCCGTCGGTGATCAGGATCAGCGATTTTTGTGGCGTGGCGGCGGTGTTTCCGTTGCCGCCCTGGCCGGTGATGGCAAGCGTGTCGGACAGGGCGGTGCCGATATCGGTGTTCGGCGTGTCGCCGGTGACGGGCGGCGAAATGTTTTTCAGCGCGTTCATGGCATTGGTCGCGCCGTGACCCGTCTTGATGACGCCGTTGACTGTCGGGTCGAGCGGCGCCTCGGTGAAGATCGTTTGCAGATAGGACGAGGAATTCATTGCAGGGCCGCCGAAGGCGAAGATGCCGACGCTGTACTGTCCGCTGACCTGCTCGAGAGTCTGCATTTCCTGGATGGCGGTGACGGTGGCGCTTTGCACCACGTCGAACCGCAGCGTCTCGCCCACCGCGCGGGCCACGGCGTAGTAGTCGAGGCCGCTGGTTGTCCAGTGGCAGGCGAAGGCACAGTAGTCGGCGCTGGACGGGAGCAGGAAATTGGGCGTGGCGGAATAGATGTTGTAGGCGCCGTTGGTTTTGGGGTTCCAGCCCACCAGGCCGCTGCCGCCGGAAATCACCGAATTCTGGAAAGCTGTCGATACATAAAGATTATACGCCTCGCCGTTCTGCAGCAGCGAAAGATCATTGTCGGTGGCCGGCAGCATCATGGACGACGTGTTGTCGAGCAGGAAATCGACCGTGGCATAGGCGTGCACCATGATGCTGGCGGTGGAGGTGTTGGCGATGGTGGCGGTGGCGCCGAAGCGGTCGGTGCTCTGCCAGTCGAACACGTTGGGGATCACTTCGGAGAGCGTGGCGGTGTAGGCGACCGTGGCGGTAAAGGTTTGCCCATTCTGGGTGACGGACGGGGTGGCGGCGGTGGATTTTGCCGTGATGATGGTGCCGGACTGCACCGACCACCATTGGTTGGCGGCGGTGGTGGCCTCGGAAATATAGGTGGCGCTGGTCTGGCCGGCGGCGTAGCCGGCGGCGGCGGTGCGCGCGGCGGCGATGGCGGCCGCGTCGGCCGCGAGATCGAGTTGCGATTTGGCCTGCAGGATCCAGCCGAAATCGATAACGAGCCCGACGAGCATGAGCAGCGGAAACACCGCGGTGGCAAACAGCAGGGTGACGGCGGCGGATCGCTGCCGCAGCAGGCGGCGTGTTGGCAGAAGGCGGGGGTGCGGCATCAGACATACCCCGTGCAGGTAACGCCGCCGGAACTGGCACCGGCGGTGTTGTAGGTGATGTACGGCGCGAGATAGGAGCGCTGATTAAAATATGCGGTCTGCCGCATGGTGACGGTGCCGATGAACTTCGCGAAGATCGGGGTGAAGGTGTAGATCACGTCGACCACCAGCATGGAGGTGAGCGCGCTGCCGACGCCCGCGGTGGGCACGGTGGAGGGCAGGTTGTTGACGTAGATCGGGGCCGCGGCGGTGGTGACCTGGCTGACGGTGCCGCAGGCGCGGTTGATCTGCTGGCCATATTGCAGCGGTACGCTCCAGGCCAGGGCGGCGGTGTAGCTGGTGCAGGTGAGCCCGGCGGTGCAGCCGCCGCCGGTGGCGTTGAACACGATGTCCGACACCGTGACCGCGTAGGACGGCACCTTGTTGGTGACGGCGTTGTAGACCGGCGCGCTGTAGAGACTGGGGAAGACAGAGAAGATCACGCTGCTGGCCTGGTTGAGCTGGGCCACCGTGAGGCTTGTTGTCTGGTCGGACTGGATGGAGAGTTGGGTTGCCATCAGGCCGATCTGCTGCACGGCGGCGTTCAGCCGGCGCTGGGCGATGATGGCATCCGACAGATCGACCAGGCCGAACAGGAAAATGCCGAGCACAGGCGTAAGGATGGCGAATTCGATGCTGGCGACGCCGGCGCGGCTTTTCATGAACTTACGCCGCAAACCGTGGATGAACTGGTGAACGGCTCGTTGATGAAGCCGATGGTGGAACTGGTGACATGCACGGGGCCGGCAGCACTTTTCACCGCGAAGCCCGGGATGAAGCCGGCGACTACGGGCACGGATGTGTAGATGGCCTGCATGAACATCGGGGTCGCCGCCCCGCTGGTGCTGAACGACCAGGAGGAGGTGTTGAGCGTTCCATTGGAGAGCGGGATCGTGCCGCCGCCTGCCTGTGCGTTGAGGTAGTAGTCGGCGGTGCTGACAGGGTAGACGTTCAGCGAAATCTGGTTGCAGTTTAGGAACGGTGCAACGATGGGGCAGAGACAGTCGGTTTTAAAAATCGTGACGGAGGACGCCGCGTTGGCGGCGCCGGTTTGCAGCTTTCGGGCGCCTTCCTGCACGGCGTAATCGAGTGCGAGCTGGACATAGAAATCGAGGCCGAGTTCGATCAGGCCGAGCAGGATCATCCAGAACGGAATGGCCAGCATGGCGAATTCGAGCGCGGTGGTGCCGCGCCGGCCGCGGAGCAGAGTTTTGGCGCTGTGCCTGGACGACATGACCCGGATGAACCCCGCACGCTGCGCCCCGACGCTGGGGCGGGGCTTTTGCGGAGAGTGGGGCGGGTCTGGTTTCGGGTTGGTTAATCGGAGACGGGGGTGGCGGGAAGGAAGGCGTTCCTTTTTTGAAAAAGGCGTAACTGCCCAGGTCCCCTCCCCTTGTTGGGAAGGTTAGGGTGGAGGTCGCGCCGCAAAGTGCCACGATGAGACAAGATGCTTCAAATCGCGAGGTTGGCCAGATAGGTTTTTAGTGTGTCCTTTGCTTGGTCGAGCTGCTTTTCGGCGGCGTCGGTCTGGTCGTGCAAGGTGGCGAGCTGGTTTTCCTGTGAGTCGAGCATGGACAAATAACGGGTGTGCAGCTGGCTGTTGAAGGGGACGCTCGCGAGGTTCGCGCGGATGCGCGTCTGGTCGGTGGCGACGGATTGCTGGTGGGTGCGCAGGTCGTCGAGCGTCTGCTGCCTGGTGTCGATGTCGGCCTGCAAGGATTCGGCGTGCTTCATGGCGGCGCGCAAGGCCTGCGGCACGTCGTCGCCGCTGGCGAGCATGTGAAATTCGGTGGTGTCGTCCGGCGTGATGCTGCGCAGTTCGGTAAACTGCCTATCCAGCGTCACGCGCAGGGTTTGCGTGGTGCCGGCAGGCAGCGTGCGGGTGATGCGGATGGCATCTGGCGTGAGGGCCACGTTTTCCGTGGGTTCGGACACGAAGTAGCCGGGCAAACGAGGTTCTTCGATCAGCAAGGTGCGCCCGGCGGATTTCGGCGTGGTGATGGTGTAAGTGGTGGTGGACAGTTCGCGGTGCGTGAGGGTGAGCGCGCCCTGCGCAGCCTTGGCGGCGACGATGCTGGTCTTGTCGCTGGTTTGCGGATCGATCGTGACGCCGAGATCGACGGCGAAGCTGGCGAGGCGGGTTTCGGCGGGCTCGATCGCGGCGATGCGCGTGTCGCCCAGGTAGCCGGTTGTGCCGCCGGGGTGCTGTTCGAACAGGGTGATGAGGCCGGCGGGCAGGGCGCCGGCGCTGTCGTTGGTGAGGCGCAGGGCCACCAGCGGGTGGTGCGGATCGGAGCCGGCGCGGAACAGGGAGACGCGTTCGGCGGGGATGGGCCGGTCGATCATCGGCAGCAGCAGGGATTGGCCGGAGGCGGCGGTGACCGGTGTTGCGAGATGGAAATCGACCTGGGCGACGGATTGGGCGATCTCGGCGGGGGGTGGGGGCGGTGGCGCCGGGGCGGGCGGTGGCGGGGGTGCAAACGCGCTGGCTGAGGGACCGTAGTTACGGCCGTGGAACGCCTGCGGGTAGCCGTTCGCGTCGAGATTCGCGCCGTGTTGCATGAACATGGGAGCCGGCACCGCACGGTCCTGCGGTGGAATGAAGGGCGGCGGCTTCTCCCCTTCCACAATGCCCGGAAGGGCTTTCGCCGCGGCAAATTCGTCGGGCGGCGGGGCGATGACGCCGGGCACATCGACCGGCGATTCCGGGCGGCTGGAAAACAGCGCCTGGTAGAGCGGGGTGTGGAACAGCGCGGGGCGGCCGGAGGTGAGATCGACCTCCACATACTTCCAGTCCTGACCGGAAAGGTTTTCGACCACGGCGTAGGCTTGCAGATGCGCCGGATCCTTCGTGCCCTCCGGCGGCAAGGTGAGGCGGTAGGAGGTTTTCCAGACCGGCACCTGCACCACGTAAGCGAAATGCACCGTGCG
>Ga0116226_10001884_pt1 | contig 18210 bp, 17 predicted proteins | sample S1TSphfallax_FD_89692 | JGI IMG/M metagenome (GOLD analysis project Ga0116226, IMG submission 89692) | Host-associated microbial communities from peat moss isolated from Minnesota, USA - S1T2_Fa - Sphagnum fallax MG | ecosystem: Host-associated > Plants > Peat moss > Unclassified | place: USA... | reverse complement strand
CCTGGCCCTGCATCGCGGCAACCCCCGCACGCGCCTGCGCGCCCAGGCTGCCCTTGCGCGTCTCGCGGAGGCCGGCTTCCCCGAGGCCGCCGCCGCGCGCGTGGCTGAAACCCAGATCCGTGCCAAACCTCGCCGCTCCGCCTTCATCCAGCTCGTGCTGCGCCTGCAGGCCAGCGCGCGCGCCCTGCCCACGCAAGGCGTGCCGCTTTTTCACGCCACGATCGATCTGCGCCTGCAAACCGCCCTGTCCGCCGAACTGGCCACCCGGATGCGCGAATGGCGCAATTACGGTGCCCAGCAGACCGCGCTGATGGTGCTGCGGAAAACCACCGGCGCCGTGCTGGCCTATATTTCCGCGGTGCCGAACGCCCCCGGCGCCGCCTATGATTTCGCCGCCACCGACCGTTCTCCCGGCAGTGCCCTCAAACCCTTCCTCTATGCCCTCGCGCTGGACCGCAAACTGATCGTGCCTGACCGGATCCTGTTCGACCAGCCCGAGCAGGCTTTTGGGATCGCCAATGCCGACCATGATTTTTTGGGCCCGCTGCTGCCCCGCCAGGCGCTGGCCAATTCCCGCAACGTTCCGGCCGCTTCCTTGCTGCGCCAGCTTAGCCTGCCGACCGGCTTTGCCTTTCTGCGCGATCTGGGTCTGACCGATCTCGACGTGCCCGCCAGCCGCTTCGGCCTGGGCATGGCGATCGGCGCCGTGCCCACACGGCTCGACCGCCTCGTTCGCGCCTACAGCACGCTCGCCAATGATGGCGCCGCGCAAGATCTGGTCTGGTTTCGCGAACAGCCGGCGACGCGGCCCCGCAAGCTGATCTCGCTACCCACGGCCCGCCTCGTCACCCGCTTCCTGAGTGACCCGATGGCGCGCATGCCCTCCTTCCCCCGCTACGGATCCAGCGAGTATCCGCTCGCAGTGGCGCTCAAAACCGGCACCTCGCAAGGCTACCGCGATGCCTGGACCGTCGCGTGGTCCGGCACCTACCTTGTGGGTGCCTGGGCCGGACGGCCGGATGCGGCCCCGATGTCTCAGATCAGCGGCGCCCGCTCCGCCGCCGCGCTGGTGCAGGCGGTGCTGCTCGGCCTGCACGGCATCGGCCGCGCCGACCTGCTGGCCGGCGATTTCGCCCCACCCCCAGGCCTGACCCAAACCGAACTTTGTGCCCGCACCGGCAGCCCTATCCCTTGCGACAACCGCCAGCCGGAGTTTCTATCCCCTGCCCTGCCGCCGGCCCCCGCCGCGCGGGGCCTGCGCCTCGCCATCGTGCAGCCGCAAACCGGCACCCATGTCTGGCGCAACCCGGAGCTACCCGAAACCCTTAACAAGCTCGCCTTCCGCGCCGAAATCTCGCCCTCCGTTCCGCAGATCACCTGGCTCGTCGACGGCTCGCCCGCCGCCACCGCCTCACCGGAAAAGCCGTTCCTGTGGCCCATGATACCGGGCCGCCACCGCTTCCAGCTCCGCCTACCGCTGGCGCCGCAATCTTCCGCGCCGGTCGCCGTCACCGTCGATTAAAAACACCGTTCCCGCCCTCATTCCCGATCCCGCAGCGCATCCACGATGATTTCGAGATTATGTCGGCATGTTTCCAAATTGCCGCTGCCGCCAAGGCCGACGCGCACATACTCCGCCGGCGGCCCCGTCACGGTAAACGTATCCGCAACCACCACCCCCACGCCCATGGTGCGCAAATGCGCGGCAAGCTCGATCCGGTTCCAGGGTGGCGGCACCGCGAGCCAGAGATGAAACGCCTCGGGCTTGGTTATATAGCGCAGCTGTGTGGGCCCGGTCCGCCCGCTTCTCGGATTCAAGATATCGGCCGCCAGTTTTTGTCGCAGCCGCGTCTCCTGCCGCATCGTGCGCACCGCGATCTGCAACGTGCCATCCTCGATGAAACGCGTTGCCAGACGCATCATGAAGGGCGAGGCCATGATCACGCTGGTGCGCAAGGCTGCCGACACCCGCGCCGTATAGCGGGCGTTCGGCGTCGCGATATAGCCGATCCGCAAGCCGGCACCGAGGATCTTTGCCAACCCCGTCGTGTAGAAAACCAGCTCCGGCGCCATCGAGGCCAGCGAGCGCGGACGCCGCGCCGGCAACTGCGCATACGCATCGTCCTCGATGATCGGAATGCTGTAGCGCCGCGCGATTTCCACCACCGCCTCGCGATTGGCTAGCGACATCACGGATGTCGTCGGATTGAGCAGCGTCGGGTTGCAATACAGCGCGCGCGGCGGATCGGTGGCGCACAGTGCCGCGAATGCAGCCGGATCGATCCCGTTGTCATCCGCGGGCAGCCCGACCAGCCGTATCCCCAGCTGGGTCGCCAGCCCCCTGATGCCCGGATAAGTCACCGCCTCGCAGGCGATCGAGTCACCGGCCCGCGCCAGTGCCGCGAACAGGCCTGCCAGCGCGCTCTGCACGCCTGGGCACACCACGATCCGGTCTGCCTCCACCCCTGGCACGAATTCCGAAAGCCACTGCGCGCCGGCCTCCCTGTCGTGCAGTGTGCCGCCGAATTCCTGGTAGCGGAGCAGCCCGTACACGTCGTCATCCGCGAGGCCCGCCAGCCCCTCGCGCAGGCGCTGCAGCAACACCCGGTCGGTCGGTTCCGGCGGCATGTTCATCGTCATGTCGATGGGGGCGGCGGCAATCGGGCGGCGCACCGGGCCGGCCTGCACGATCTCCTTTACAAAGGTGCCGCGCCCCGGCCGTGCATCGAGAAAACCCTGGCGTTGCGCTTCGGCGTAGCCGCGCGCGACCGTGGTAAAATTCAACTTCAGCGCCCCCGCCAGCGCGCGCAGCGGCGGCAGATATTGATGGGCCGCCAGCCGCCCTGTCTGCACATCCTCGGCGATGATGTCGGCCAGCGCCATATAGGCGGGCTTGTCGCTGCGGCTTACCGCCTGTGCCCAGCGTGCGCTCGGGTCGGGCATGCTCGTCCTTCTCGATGAGTCAGGAAGAAAGTGCCTTCTTTTCTGAAGAAAAGAAGCAAAAGACTTTCAGTCCTTCGCTGTCTCCCAGGGCCCGCATCTACCGGTTGGCACCAGGACTTGAAGGAGAAAGCCTGGCTAAACAGGAATTGCCCATTTCTTATTCATCTGCACACGGCCCGGAAGCACTTACCCTCCGGCACCCGCCACGAAGGGGCGAAGACAACTAAAACCGCCTATTTAACCTGCTCATCAGGGAATACTAAGCAAGTTGTTTCATGGATGTCGCACAATGATCGTATATTGATCGGTTCAATGCAATCAATACTGGCATAGGCGTTGCTGCTCTCCCCAGGGTTATTCGTTCAGGAGCCATACAATGCCCGCAGTCACGGCCGAACCGCACAAGACCGGCGATGCCCTGGTCGACTACGAAGAAAAGGTTTTTGAAGACGTCAAGGCGCAACCAGGCGAGAAGGCGCTCGTTACCTTCCACACCGTCGCCTTCGAAGGCTCCATCGGTCTGGTGAACCTGCTGCAGGCCACACGGCTTCTGCGCAAGGGTTTCGAAACCTCCGTGCTGTTCTACGGCCCCGGCGTGACGCTCGCGGTCCAGCGCGGCTTTCCTCGCCTGGGTGACGAAGCCTTCCCTGGCAACCAGAATTTTTCCAAGCAGATCGTCAAGTTCATGGAAGAAGGCGGCAAGGCGTTCTGCTGCCGCTTTGCGCTGCAGGCTTTGTATGGGCATGGCGAAGGCTCGCTGCTGCCAGGCATCAAGCCGATCGCGCCCCAGGATGTGCTCGACATCGTGCTGCTGCACCGGCGCGACGGCGCCTTCATCCTGGATACATGGACACTTTAAGCGCCATGACGCCGCACCGCCTGCGCGTCGCCGCCGCCCAGATCACACCCGACCTGGATGACGGCGACGGCACGCTGGAAAAAGTGCTTGCCACCATCGGCCAGGCGGCGGCTGATGGCGCGCGCCTGATCGTCTTCCCCGAAACTTTTGTCCCCTACTATCCCTACTTCTCCTTCGTGCATCCGCCGATCTCGATCGGGCCGGAACACATGCGGCTCTACCGCAACGCGCCTGCGGTGCCCGGCCCGCAAATGGATGCGGTATCCGCCTGCGCCCGACGGCATGGTATCGTGGTCGTGCTCGGCATCAACGAACGCGATCACGGCTCGTTATACAATGCCCAGCTGATTTTCGATGCCGACGGCACGCTGCTGCTGAAACGCCGCAAGATAACCCCCACCTTCCACGAACGCATGATCTGGGGGCAGGGCGACGGATCTGGTCTGCGCGCTGTCGATACCGCAGCCGGCCGCGTCGGCGCCCTGGCCTGCTGGGAGCATTATAATCCGCTCGCCCGCTATGCCTTGATGGCAGATCATGAAGAAATTCATTGCAGTCAGTTTCCCGGCTCGCTGGTGGGGCCGATTTTTGCCGAGCAGATGGAGGCAACCCTGCGCCATCACGCGCTCGAATCCGGGTGCTTTGTCGTGAACGCCACCGGCTGGCTCACCGATGCGCAGATCACCCGCATCTCCCCCGATCCGGCCATGCAAAAGGGCCTGCGCGGGGGCTGCTGCACCGCCATCATCAGCCCCGAAGGCAAGCATCTCGCGCCACCCCTGACGCAAGGCGAGGGCGTGCTGATCGCCGAGCTCGACATGACGCTCATCATCAAGCGCAAGCGCATGATGGATAGTGTCGGCCATTACGCGCGCCCCGATCTTCTCAGCGTCACGCTGAGGGATTCCCCGCTCCCCGCCATCACCCGCGCCACCTCCGTGCCCGCGCACGCCCCGCAGAGGAACCACGACGATGGATTTGCAGCCAGAGAGCCCGAGCCAGTCGAAAAACCTGATCACCGACCTGCAATCCTACGGACTGCGTCTGGCTGACGGCATCGAGGCAGCCCCCGGCCGCCGCGGCGGCGCTGGCCCTTCGGATCACCGCGCCATCACCATCGGCGGCCGCACCGTGATGGTGCCCGTTTACACGGGGGCCGCCGCCGCCTCGCCCTTCGCGGTTCTGCCCGCCCAGTCGAGCCACCACGCGATGCTGACGCGCGACGGTGTGCCGCTGGCCAGGATATCGTTTCCCCGCACCCCGCGCTTCTACGCGCACCAGACGTTCGACGGCGTGCCGTACTGGAAGATCGCCCAGCTACACGCCGCCGACGTGCTCGCCACCACGATCCTGCAAACCTGCATCCGCTTCACCAAGCGCGAAACCTCGTGCCAGTTCTGCGCCATCGGCCAGTCGCTCGCGGCCGGCAAGACGATTGCCCGCAAAACCCCTGAGCAGCTCGCCGAAGTCGCCCGCATGGCCGTGCTGCTCGATGGCGTGCGCCATATGGTGATGACCACCGGCACCCCGAATGGCGATGATCGCGGCGCGGCCATCCTCTGCGACAGCGCATTTGCGGTGAAGGCCGCCATTGATCTTCCCATCCAGGGCCAATGCGAACCCCCGCGCGAAAACATCTGGTTCGCGCGAATGAAATCGGCGGGCGTGGATACGCTCGGCATGCATCTCGAAGCCGTGACGCCGGAGGTGCGCGCCCGCATCATGCCGGGCAAGGCCACGGTTTCCATCGAGCGCTACATGCAGGCCTTTGCCGCGGCCATGCCGGTGTTCGGCCGCGGCCAGGTGAGCACCTATATCCTCGCCGGGCTCGGCGACACGCCGCGCGCAATCCTCGATTGTTGCGAAAAGCTTGTGGCGCTCGGCGTCTATCCGTTTGTCGTGCCCTTCGTGCCGATCGCCGGCACACCGCTCGCCGATCATCCGGCGCCCACCCCCGATTTCATGCGCGGCATCCTCGCCCCGCTCGGCCAGATGCTGAAAACCGCCAGCCTCCGCTCGCAGGATAGCAAGGCTGGTTGCGGGAAATGCGGCGCCTGCTCGCCGCTTGCGAGCTACGAAGCATGAGCGTCAACCCCTTGCGTGAAACGCCGGCGCAGGGCGTTTTTCTTGTCGGTCTCGCCGCATCCCCCGCCCATCAGGCGGCGGCACACGGGCTGCGCCACCAGGTTTTCTGCGTGGAACAGCAGCTATTCGAAAACGATCGCGACGCCATCGATGCTTTCGCCACCACCATCGTCGCCTGCACGGATGCAAACGAGGTGATCGGCACCGTGCGCATCCATGAGCGGGAGCCACACCTATGGTTCGGCTCCCGCCTTGCGGTTGCCGCCGGCTGGCGACGCCGCGCGGGGCTGGGCGCCGCCCTGATCCGGGCCGCCGTCGGCACCGCACATGCCCGTGGCTGCCGCCGGTTCCTTGCCCATGTTCAGGCACAAAATGTGCGGCTTTTCGAATCCCTCCACTGGCGGTCTCTCGAAACCTTCACCCTGCATGGCGCGCCGCACTGCCTGATGCAGGCCGACCTCGCGCAGTACCCTCCGACACTTTCGCCCGATCTCATGATCCCCAGCGCCGCCGCGTGAATGATCTTGCCGCCACGCTGCGCGCCGCGCGCGGCATCGCGCACAAGGCTGATCTACGCCCGGTTTTCCCTGCTTTGCACGGTCGCGCCGATGTGCGCGTCGGCGATGATTGCGCCGCCATTCCCGATGCCGATGGCTACCTGCTGTTGGCCATCGAAGGGTTTGTCGAGGATTTCGTCGCGGCCGATCCCTATTTCGCCGGGTATTGCGGCGTGATGGTCAATGCCAGCGACATTTACGCCATGGGCGGACGCCCCATCGCGGTGGTGGATGCCGTCTGGAGCCAAGGCGAAACCACCGCGTCCGCTGCGCTCAGCGGGCTGGCCGATGCCGCCCGCGCCTACAACATCCCCGTGGTCGGCGGCCACACCAATCTGCGCGCCGCCTCCGGCCAGCTTGCCGTTGCTATCCTCGGACGCGCCAGCGCGCTACTGACAAGTTTCGATGCGGTGCCCGGCGACGTGCTGGTGGCCGCGATCGATTTGCGCGGCGCGTTTCGGGGTGACACCCCGTACTGGGACGCGAGCACGGGCAAGCCGCCGGCGGATCTTGCCGAGTCGCTCGACATATTGCCGCGCCTCGCCGAAACCGGGCTGTGCAGGGCGGCCAAGGATATCAGCATGGCGGGCCTCGTCGGCACCGCGCTAATGCTGGCTGAAGCCTCCTGTATCGGCATCACCCTCCGACCCCACTCGGTTCCGCGTCCGCCTGGCACCGATCTTGCCCGGTGGCTCACCGCCTTCCCGAGCTACGGCTTTCTGCTGGCTTTGCCGGCAAAAAATCTCACCACCGTGCTGGCGGAATTCGCCGCCGCCGGAATCGCCGCCGCCGCGATCGGCACCTGCGACGCAACCTCCCGCGTGATGCTTGAATCGGCCGCTGGCACCGAGTGTTTTTGGGATCTGAGAGAAGAACCTTTTATGGGCTCCGCACCCCACGATGCCTGAGCTTGCATTTTTCGTTCTTTGGCCTGACGGCAAGCGCATGGCGTGCAAATCGCCGTCTACCGCGCTGCGCCGGCATTTGCCGCCTGCCACCTACGATCTGCCGGATTTTCTTACCCGCGCCCGCGCCGGATTGCGGGCGGCCAGCGAGCGCGTACGCGAAGTCTATGGCTCTCCCTGCGCGCAGGCCGCCGCCCAGCTTCGCGCTATCGAGGCAGAGGCACGCGCCCTCGAGCATGCGCCGGCAAGCCGGGTTACCGTCGAATTCTCCTGAAGAGGTCGCGATCATGGACATGCATCAGGATGGGCATCACATCCCGGCCGTCGTCATCGGCGGCGGCCAGGCAGGCCTCTCCGCCAGTTTTCTGCTGAAGGCGCAAGGCATCGAACACGTGGTGTTCGAGCGCCATAGCATCGCCCATGCCTGGCGCACTCAGCGGTGGGACAGTTTTTGCCTGGTCACGCCCAATTGGCAGTGCCAGCTACCCGGATTCCCCTATGCCGGCACCGAGCCTTTCGGTTTCATGCCGAAAGCCGACATCATCGCCTATATCGAGGCCTACGCGAAATCCTTCGAGGCGCCAGTGCAATGCGGCGTGACCGTGCGGCATGTCGGGCATACGGGCGGGCGGTTCGCGCTTGAAACCTCTTCCGGCAATCTCACCGCCGATGCGGTGATCGTCGCCATCGGCGGTTATCATCGCCCGCGCATCCCGGCACTTGGCAAAATCTTGCCGCCGACGATCCTGCAGCTTCACTCGAGCGACTATAAGAACGCGACGCACCTTCCGCCCGGCGCGGTGCTGGTGATCGGCACCGGCCAGTCCGGCTGCCAGATCGCCGAGGATCTGCATCTGGAAGGCCGAACCGTGCATCTCTGCACCGGCAGCGCGCCGCGCGTCGCCCGCCGCTATCGCGGCCGCGACGTGGTCGAATGGCTGCACGACATGGGCCATTACGACATGCCCGTGGAAAAACATCCGCAAGGCGCTGGCGTGCGCAAGAAATCAAATCACTATGTCACCGGCCGCGATGGCGGCCGCGACATCGATCTCCGTCGTTTCGCGCTAGAAGGCATGCAGCTGCACGGGCGTCTTCGTGACGTGTCGGGCACCACGCTCATCCTCGGTGACGACCTGGCCGAAAACCTCGACCGTGCCGATGCCAGCTCAGAAAACATCAAGGACCAGATCGACGCCTGGATCGCGGCACAAGGCATCGAGGCGCCAAGCGAACCACGCTACGTCCCCGTCTGGCGACCGCTATCGCCGGCAAAAGAGATCGACATCGCGACCGCCGGGATTTCCACGGTGATCTGGGCCACCGGTTTCCACTCGGATTTCAGCTGGATCGACTGCCCGGTGTTTGACGCGAGCGGCTACCCGACCCATACGCGTGGCGTCACCCCCTTACCAGGCCTGTATTTCCTCGGTCTTCCCTGGCTGCATAGCTGGGGATCCGGCCGCTTCTCCGGCGTGGCCCGTGATGCGGCCTTCATCGTTTCGACGATGGCCGCGTCGGTCCATCAAAAACTCTCGTCGTAGCCTCAATCGCCCTTGGGCGGTGGAAGTCGCCCACCTCCGGAACGAAATAACGCGGGCAAATCCAAGGGCATGAGGCGCCTCACGTCTCGCTAACCCTGTGGGGAGGGCCGGAGTGGGAGGCTCCGAGCATAAGTGATTGATGTTGTCCGCTGGTAATGGGCTATCGGCGCATGTCGGGCGGCCTTATCGGCGTGCCGACACACTTTCTGCCGATGCTGCCCTTGGCCTCAGCAGGCGTTGCCGCGCAGGTTCCAGCCCTTGACCACGCCTTCCTTCAGCTCGAACGTGGTTTCGCAGGTGAACTCCTCCACGTCGCTGCCCCACGGGCCATAGCCCCGCCAGCCCCAGCCGCCATGCCACCCATAGGCGCCCCAGTAGGGGCCATCGGGGAACGACTCGATCTTGTGGTCGCTATAGGCGAGGAACTTGCTGCCGCCGGTTTCCACGCTGCGCACCGGCACCCCATAGGCGCGCACCAGATCGGTCTCCGACTTGCCGATCATCGCGTTCAGCGAAGCCACGTGCTGCGGGTTGGGATAGGCACAGCCAGCCAGCAGGATAAGGCCCGCCAGGAGGGGAAGGTTACGCATCTAATCGACTTGCTCCGAATTGCTTGCGTCAAACGTTTCACGCGAGAGATGGCTTTGTCGTCTCCCAATTTAAGGCTGCGTCACGCCGTGTCGCCATGGCGAAACATTTCGAAGTGTTGCCGTTCAGCCCCCCTCGGCATGCTGGTTCGTCTGGCCAACCACGGCCCGGCTGATGATCCCCGTGGTGGATTGCCCCGCCACCAGATCGGCCAGGATCACCCGGCCGCCCGCCGCCTGCACCAGATCCGCGCCCACCACTTCGGAAATGGCATAGTCGGCGCCCTTCACCAGAACATCGGGCATCAGGGCAGTGATGATTTCGAGCGGCGTATCCTCGGCGAAACCGACGACACAATCCACGAAACGGATGGCGGCCATCACCTGGGCCCGCTGCTCCAGCGAATTCACCGGGCGCGCAGGGCCTTTCAGGCGCCGCACGCTCCCATCGGTGTTCAGCGCCACCACCAGCCGGTCGCAATGGCTGCGGGCGAAGGCCAGAAGCGATACGTGGCCGGGATGTAAAATATCGAAGCAGCCATTGGTGAAGCCCACCTCGAGCCCTTGGCCGCGCCAATGCGTGACCAGCTTTTGCGTCGCATCCAGCGTCTGCAGGCCAGGCATGGCGCCTCCGCCGGCCTGTTCCCTCTGCGCCGCAAGCTCGTGCATCACCTCCGTACTGGTGGCGGTGGCGGTGCCGAGCTTGCTCACCACCACGCCGGCGGCGGCATTGGCGATATGCATGGCCTGGGCAAGGCTGCGGCCGCTCGCAAAGGCCAAGGCGAGCGCCGCGATCACCGTGTCGCCGGCGCCCGAAACGTCGAACACCTCGCGCGCGCGGGCCGGCACGGAGATCACGGTGCCGCCGCGTTCGACCAGCGTCATGCCCTTTTCCGAGCGTGTCACCAGGATCGCCTGGGCGCCGGTCTGGTCGAGAAGCGCAGGTGCGGCGGCGGCGATCTCGGCCGCCGAGCCGGCAGGCGCGCGGGCGGCGGCTGCGAACTCCCGCGCATTGGGCGTTATGCAGTCCGCACCCTGGTAGCGGCTGAAATCCTCACTTTTGGGATCGACGAAAATAGGGATGCCAGCGGCCCGCGCGGCGCCGATCGCATGAGCGAGCACGGCTTGGGTCAGCACGCCCTTGCCGTAATCGGACAGGATCAGGGCATGCGCGCCCGGCAGGTGGGCGTCGATCACGCGGCAAAGCCCGGCCACCTCGTCCGGGTAGAGCGGCTCGCTGCTCTCATCGTCGGCCCGCACCACCTGCTGGCGGCCGGCGATAAAGCGGGTCTTGCAGATGGTGGGGCGGCGCGTGCTGCGCACCAACGCGCCGGTAACGCCCGGTTGGGAGGCGAGCAGGCGCGCAAGGTTGTCGCCCGCGAAATCATGGCCGGCGATGCCCACCAGCGTCGCCCGCCCGCCCAGCGAGGCGATGTTGCAAGCCACATTGCCGGCGCCGCCGGGCATCTCCCGCAACCCACGCAGACGAATCACCGGTACCGGCGCCTCGGGGGAAATGCGCTCGATCTCGCCGTGCTGGAAACGGTCCAGCATCACGTCGCCCACGCACAGGATGCCGAACGCGCTGAAATCCATCCGGCTTTATAGGCAGAAGCGTCCGGGCCGCCAACCGGCAGTTGCACTGGGCGCCGGGCAAGCCTGGCGCACGGTTTGCAGCCCCAAAAAACCACGGGGCTGCTTGCCCTTTTTGCCGTGAACCGTCAAAACTCATGCGAATCCAAGAGGACGTGCATGACGAAGCGGGTGGTCTTCGCTGGCGGTGTCCAGGTGAAGGCCCTGGCGAAAGCCTATAGGCTCGACATCGCGCTCGACACCGATGAGGAGGTCTACTTCATCGGCGCCGAGTCGATCATGCGTGCGTCGGCGCGCAAAGTGGTCGCCGCCGCCGACATTCTGGTGACCGACCTCACCCCGGATGGCACGACCGTCCCCCAAGAGCTGATCCAGGTGGGCACGCTGCCGATCGCGGTGCCAGTGGTGACGGCGGATTTCATCTGGCCGTACGCGGCCGGGCCGCATCCGCTGAATGCCCCGTTTGCCGGGTTGCCTGATGGCCCCTTTCCTGCGGGTTTCGGCGACAGCATGCTCGACAGCCTAGCGACGGAAGGGTTGGACGAAGACGAGGCGGTGGCACGGTATTTGGCGCTCGATGTGGCGCAGGATGCGGCGCTCGACGACAGGCTGGAAACCAGCCTCTCCGCCTTGCGGTCGCTCGATGCGCGAACCGGCTTCGACCTGGCGGATTTCATCTCGGCCAATTTTCGCACGCAATGGCTTTTTGCGTCGCGTGACCGGCCAAATCTGCCGCTGTTCAAGCATATCGCGGGCCGCCTGTTTGGCCAGATGGGCGTGCCGGTTAGCCGCGTTGCCCAGCTCGGCGAAACCTTCCTGCCCGACGGCGCGATGCCCATCCATCCTGGCGTGCTGGCGCATTTCGGGATGGCCAGCCCATCGCCGGACTACCGCTATCCGGTTCTAGACGAAGGTACGTTCTCGTTCGAGGCCTATTGCCGCCGCTACTGGAATTACGATTTCAACCGATTGCTCTATACCGCGATCGCCAAGGCCACGACTAATCCTTCGGAGGCGATACCGCAGCTTCGCCTCGCGCTCGAGCGCTCGCCGGGCTCACGCGCCGGGCAGGCGGCATTGCGGGAGGCCGAGCGGCTGGTCTCTGATCAGTCGATGCTGTCGCCGCTGTCGCTGCCGGCGGCCGAGACGGCGGCCCCCCCTCCTTCGCTTCCCCCTCCTTCGCTTCCGTCCCCTTCACTTTCGCCGACCGGGCCGTCCGCTCAACCGGCCGAGCCGGCTGTGCGCTCGGATGCGCAACCTGAACACAAGGCTGCGCCGCCGCCACCAACCTACCTGGCGCCCTCCGAACCGGAGCTCACCGCGGAGCAGCCCTGGGAGGAGGCGCCACTCGCCGGGTTCGCGCCCGCTTCTGCATCATCCGAGCCCACCGCCCCATTCACGCGAACCGATCCGGGCGAGACCGACGGCGAAAACGAGGGGGAGCCCGAGCCCACGACGCAGCCATCCCTGCTGCGTCGTCCGCCAGACGGCCTGGTGCCGCGCGCCGCCTTCGGCAGTTCGCTGGTGCGCACGCCGCTGCCATCGCCGACGATCGAGGGCGAGCTGGAACCCGAGGAATCGACGGTTTCGCTGCGGTTCACCTCATTGCCCGTCCCCGATGATGCTGCGCCCCTGCGGGACGATGGCGGCATGCTGGTGCCGCTGACCGTGTTTGCCGAAGTCCCGGAGGGCGCCACCGCGCTGGTGGAGCTGCCCGACGGCGTGCCGGAGCCTGAGCCGCAGGCCTATGTTGAACTGCCGCTCGGCGAAATCGGCGACCCGCCGCCGCTGCTGCCCGGCAAGTCGGTGACAAGCGGCGAACGCTATACGCCGCTCGCCCCGGCCGAACACCTGATCCCCCTGCTGCCGCGCATGCTGCCCAACACCCGCGGCATGGCCGGCACGGTCGACAAGGCCTTTATCGACATGCCCGAAATCATGCCACCGCCGCCCCTGCGGCCCGTGCTGCCCCCCGAACTTCACCCGGAACCAATCAAAACCTCGCTCATGGCCAAGCTTCTCGACCAGTTGCGGAGATAGGGTTCACTCCAGGCCGAGCAGCGCGTAGGCGCGCACCGAGGGCGGCCAGGATTTTTCGATCGGCTGCCGCCAGGCGACCGCCGCGGCGGCGGATGTGACCAGCAGAACAAGGCTCAGTAACCAGCCCGCGATCACCGCTGCGCGGGCACCGCCGGCTTCCGCCATCGCCGGCAACGGTTCCACGTTGACATGGCCGGGGAGAGGGGGAGTGCCAACGGGGTCCCGTTCCGGCGGCCCGTCCGGATACCCCGGCGTGGCGGTGTTTTCCTCGCTCCTGAAACGCGGGAACGGCGGGATTTCGGCCTCCGGTTCCACCGCAACCCATTCGCTGCGGCAGCGCGCGCAGCGCAAGGCGCGGCCGGGCGAGACAACCTGGTCGGGCACATCGTAGGCTGTTTCGCAGGCGGGACAGATAATACGCATTAAAAAACCATCAGCTTGATCCTGCGTGCGGTCGTGGCGCTTGGCAATCGGGCGGTGCGCGCGCCACAACAGGAAGCCATGGTGCGCCCCCCCGCAAGCGTTCAGTGCAAGCGCCCGGCGCGAGTGGGGGGCGCAACCTGGGGGGCCGCGAACCCCGAAATCTCCGCAACGGACCCGAGGCAATGGTCAGGCTGGATGGTGTGGGCCTTCGCTACGGCAGCGGCCCTGATGTGCTGCAGGACCTGAATTTCAGCCTGCCGCAGGGCAGTTTCCGCTGGCTGCTCGGCGCATCCGGTGCCGGCAAGACAAGCCTGCTGCGCCTGCTCACCCTCGCGGTGCGGCCGACCGCCGGGCAGCTGCGCGTGCTGGGGGTGGAGGTGCACACGGCGCGCCGGCGCGATCTGCCAAGGCTGCGCCGGCAGATCGGCATGGTGTTCCAGGATTTCCGCCTCCTGTCGCATCTCTCCGCCTTCGACAACGTGGCCCTGCCGCTGCGCCTGGCCGGCCGGCCGGAAGGCCAGGTGCGCGTGGATGTGGGCGAGATGCTGCGCTGGGTCGGCCTCTCGAAACGGGAGATGGCGCGTCCCGCCGAACTTTCCGGCGGCGAGCAGCAGCGCGTGGCCATCGCGCGGGCGGTGATCGGCCGGCCCGCCTTGCTGCTGGCGGATGAGCCGACGGGAAATCTTGATGACAAGCAGGCGGCGCGGCTGATGCAGCTGCTCGCCGAGCTGAACCGGCTGGGCACCACGGTGGTGGTGGCGACGCATAACGCATCGCTGGTGCGCCGGCATCCGGCCCGTGCGCTGCATCTGGACGATGGCCGGCTGCGGGAATACGCGGAAGGCATGTATGCCTGATGCCCTCGCTGCGCCCGCGCGGGTCCGACGATCTGGGGTTGCGCCGCGCGCTGTCCGACCGGCTGCTGCCGCTGCTGGTCGCCTCGATGGTTTTCCTGGCCGCGATGGCGTTGGCCGGGGTGATCGCCGCCGCTTCACTCGCGCAACACTGGCAGGGCGGCGCGGGCGCGCTGCTTACCGTGCAAGTGCCGCAACCTGCGGCGCCGGGCCCATCCGGCGTAGCACGGGCGGAAGCGGTCGCAGCGCTGCTGGAACATACACGGGGCATCGCGGCACGGCGGCTCGCGGCGGACGAGCTTGCCGCGGTTCTCAAGCCCTGGCTCGGCACCGATGTGGGCGCATTGTCGCTCGACCTGCCGGCGGTGTTCGAGGTGCGCCAGCTGCCGGGCGCCGACACCCAGCACCTGGCAGCCAGCCTCGCCCCCAAGCTTGCCCAGGCGGCGCCGGATACGCTGGTGGAACGCAACAGCGTGTGGTTCGATCGCCTGGGCGTGCTGGCGCGCAGCCTGCAGGCCAGTGCGGCGCTGGCCCTTCTGGTGGTGGCTCTGGTCGCGACGGCGCTGGTGGCGGTGGCGACCAGGGCCGGGCTTGCCGCCAGGCGCGATGCGATCGAGATCGTGTATGGCCTCGGCGCGACCGACCGGATGATCGCCGGGCGTTTCGCCCGGCGCGTGACCTTGCTCGTCTTCGGGGGCGCGATGCTGGGCCTGCTGCTGGCGGTGCCGCTGCTGCTGGGCCTGGCCACCATCACCGCGCCCTTCTCGCCAAGCCTTCAGCAAGCCAGCCAGTCCGCCGACATCTTCAGGACCCTGCCGCCCCTGCTGTGGGAGTTGCTGCCCGTTCTGCCCCTGACCGCCGCCGTCATAGGATGGCTGACCGCCCAAGCCACGGTGCGCGCCTGGCTCGCCGGGCTGCCATGAGCGGCTTGTCATGAAACCTGGCCCCTGGAGCTTGCTGCCATCTCTCGGCGCCGGGCTCGCGCTTGCCTGGCTCGCCGGCTTTCTGTGGTTCGTGCATGCGGTGAAGGTGTCCGCCGGCACCGATGCGAGGGCTGATGGGATCGTGGTGCTGACCGGCGGGGCGGACCGGATTGCCGAGGGCTTGCGGTTGCTGCGGGCAGGTCGCGGCCGTGCGCTGCTGATTTCCGGGGTCGGCAAGGGTGCCGAACTGGCCAGCCTGATGCGCGGGGCGGGAGTCGATCCAGGGTATTTGGCGGGGCGGATCACGCTCGGGCGGGAAGCCACCTCCACCATCGGCAATGCGGACGAGACGGCAGCCTGGGTGCATGACGAGAAGCTACGGTCGCTTTTGGTGGTGACGGCAAGCTATCACATGCTCCGCGCGATCACCGAGCTGCAGCGCACGCTGCCCGGGGTGGCGCTGATCCCGGCGCCGGTGCTGCCGCCGGCCTTGCGCGGCGGCAGCGGCAGTTTCTCTACCGTGCGGCTGCTGGCCCATGAGTATACGAAGTGGCTGGTCTCCGAACTCGGCCTCACGCGGCTCGAGGCGGAGGCCGGGAAGGAGCCAGGATGAGGGCGCTCGTGTGATGCGGCGCATGCGGCCGATCGCCTATGCGGTCTATTTTTATGCGGTGACGCTGGCCTTCGGGCTTGCGGGACTTGCGGTTCGCCGCCTGGCACCCGCCCGCGCGCTCGGCTTTGCGCAGGCCTGGGTGGGCACGCTGCTGGCGGGGCTCGGGCCCATTGGCGGAATCCGGGTGGAGGTGGCGGGGCTCTACCATTTGCCGGCGTCCGGAGCCGCCCTGCTGGCCAGCCAGCACCAGTCGGAGTTCGATACGCTGGTGTGGATGCGCCTGCTCAAGCGGCCCAGCTATGTGATGAAGCAGGAACTCACCCGCACCCCCCTGGTCGGGCCGATGCTGGTGCCCGCCGGGATGATCCCGGTCGACCGGTCGGGCGGGCCGGGGGCACTCCGCCGTCTGCTGGCCGATACCGCGGCGGCGCGCGATGCGGGGCGACAGATCGTGATCTTTCCGGAGGGCACGCGGGTGCCGCCCGGGCACAGCGTGGCGCTGCAGCCGGGGATTGCCGCGTTGGCCTCGCGCCTCGACCTGCCGGTGATCCCCGTTGCCACCGATTCGGGCTTGTGCTGGACACGCTCCCGGCTGGGCCTGCGATCGGGCACCATTCATATCGAAATCGGCCCGCCAATCTCATCCGGTGCGAAGAGGGATCAATTGTTGGCGGCGATCGAGACGTTTTGGCGGCAGGTCGAATCGCGGGGCTTCAAGCCTGTGGACAAGTCTGTGGAGCAACTGGCACCCGAGCCAGCCGCGCGGCCGGTGAGGGCCGGCTAATGCCCTTGCAAACAAGGTCTTTTTTCCCGCCGCCTGACGTGGCGAGCCGAGCCTCTGAACCCGAAAACCTGTGGAAATCTATGTTTAACTATCTGATTTCGAACGATTCACGATACTCACCCGGCTGTGATGTCACGTAAACGTTGAATTTGCCGGCCCCGATTCACGCGGCCGCGCGGGAGGCCCTGCCAGGATGTGGATGATTGGCGCAAAAGCCGAGGCAACCCGGAGTGTAAGATGCGGAAATGGTTGACCTGGCTGATCGCCGTCCCCGCCTTTCTCTGCCTTGCCGACGCCGTTTTATGGCTATGGGCGACGCATGCGCTTGCGGCGGGTCTCGACCGCTGGGGCGCGCAGCTCAGGGCGCAAGGATGGACAGTCCAGGATGGCGGGCGAACCGCGGGGGGCTGGCCGCTCGCTGCCAGCCTTGCGGTGACCGATGCGAAGATCGAGGGCGGCGAGCAGGCGGTGCCGGGCGGGATGTCATGGCGGGCGACGAGGGTGGTGCTCACGGTGTCGCTGGCTTCGCCGGGCACGCTGTCGGTCTCGCCGGAGGAGCAGCAATTCGTGCGGGTCTCCCATACCCCGCCGATCATTTTTCATGCCGACCGGATGGAGGCGCTGCTGCCGCTGCTGGGCGGCGCGGCGCAGCAGGCGGCGCTTTCCGCGCAGGGGATCACCGGCGGCATCTCGGGCTCGCATCACCCGCAGGATGTGCGGATCGATTCGTTGCGTGTGCATATCGCCACCCATCCGGGCAAGGCAGGCGGGCTGGCGGCGGAACTGACGCTGCGGGCAGAGCAGATCGGGTTGCCCGATATCGGGCGCTGGCCTCTCGGCGCCGTGGTGGCCGCGGCCGGCGCCTCGGTGGAGATTTACTCCCCGAAACTCCCGGACCATGCGCCGGCGCCGGTGGAGGCGGCGGCCTGGCACGCTGGCGGCGGATCGGTGGTGTTGCGCGACACCCTGCTGAAATGGGGGCCGCTCACCCTCACCGGGCAAGCCGAGCTGGGGCTGGACGACCGGCTGCAGCCGGCGGGCAAAGGCATGGCGGATGTGTCGGGCGCCGCGGCCGCGTTGGATGCGCTGGTCGGCGGCGGCGTGCTGCAGCCCGGCATGGCGGCAACCGGCAAGGCGGTGCTGGGGGCGATGGCGCAATTGCCAGGCGGCGACTCGGTGCGACTGCCCTTCAAGCTGCGCGACAATACGCTGTCGGTGGGCCCTATCCCGCTGGCGCGTCTCAACGATATTGTGTGGTGACGATGGCCGGTTCCGATCTAGGTTTTGAACGACGAAAGGGCAGGGGTTCTGCCCCTGGACCCCACTGGGGCCTGAGGCCTCAGACACCCATTTCCTGGAAGGCAAAACGGAGAGGCACACCTTTCGCGCGGAATGAAGCGCATGTATGCCCCCTCCGCCTAGCCTTCTAAAAAGTTGCAGGTCTAGGGCGGCTCGCCCTGGCGGGGGTCCGGGGGCAGCGCCACCGCCTCCCGTAGCCGG
>Ga0116226_10001882_pt1 | contig 18228 bp, 14 predicted proteins | sample S1TSphfallax_FD_89692 | JGI IMG/M metagenome (GOLD analysis project Ga0116226, IMG submission 89692) | Host-associated microbial communities from peat moss isolated from Minnesota, USA - S1T2_Fa - Sphagnum fallax MG | ecosystem: Host-associated > Plants > Peat moss > Unclassified | place: USA... | reverse complement strand
GTGCCGGTTACCTATGACCCACAAACCGACAGCGTCCTATGGCGGCTCACCTTGGAAGATGGGTCGCACAAAACGGGTCAGGCGGTGTTCAGCTCGCTCGCATTGTTGGGACGTCGTGAATTGGATGGCCAATTGCGTGAGCAGCGCGCACTCGAGTTGGATGGCGTCGACATTCCGATGGGCTATCACCGTCTCACGGTGTCGCCTGGCGATGCCGTGTCGACACTCATCATCACGCCTGGTCAGTGTTGGCTGCCTCCGGCCGTCGAACAGGGTGGTCGGCTGTGGGGGGTCGCGGCGCAACTATATCTGCTGAAGTCGAAGGCCAACTGGGGCATTGGCGATTTCAGCGATTTACGCCAGCTTGCGCAGATATCCGCGCGCAGTGGCGCGCAGGTCATTGGATTGAATCCGCTGCACGCGATGTTCCTGGATGATCCCGAACACGCCAGTCCCTATTCGCCAGCCAGTCGGTATCTGTTGAACGTCTTGAATATCGATGTCATGAATGTGGCACAAGCCCCGCCATGCGTCGAAGCGCTCGCGCAAATTCGAGCGCAGTCCTTTCAAGTGGCACTGTCAGCGTGCCGGGACAGCGATCGGGTCGATTACACTCAGGTCGCCCGTCTGAAACTCTCCGTTCTCGAGGTGATCTTCAAGTACTGGTGCACTATCCGAGAATCTTCCTATTGGCACGAATTCGAGGCATTTCGGCGCGGTGCCGATCAAACCTTCGAGCGCAGCTGTTTATTTCTTGCATTACGCGAACATTTTGCGGCGCAAACACCCGCTTTGCCTGATTGGCACACATGGCCAAAGGAATACCAAAGTCCGGATACGGCGGCGGTGATGCAATTTGCCGAAGAGCGGCAAGAACGCGTGACCTTTCAAGCGTGGCTGCAATACTTGGCCGACAAGCAACTTGGGGAAGCGGCATTCGCTGCTAGCCCGATGGCGATCGGGCTGTATCGAGATTTAGCGGTCGGCGCGGACCCGTCAGGCGCGGAAACGTGGGCGAACCCGCGCGCCGTGGTGAGCCTAGCGCAGGTCGGCGCACCGCCCGATATCTATAATCCGGCCGGCCAACGTTGGGGGCTACCGCCGTTTCATCCAATGGTCTTGAAGAACGAAGGCTACCGCAGTTTCATTGAATTGTTGCGTGCGAACATGCGTCACGCTGGTGGCCTTCGGATCGATCACGTGATGGCGTTGCAGCAGCTTTACTGGGTGCCAGCCGGCTCGACAGCGGCACAGGGAGCATACGTACGTTATCCCATGGAGGATCTCATCGGTATTCTGGCGCTCGAGAGTCATCGTAACCGGTGCTTGGTGGTGGGAGAGGATTTGGGCACGGTACCGCCAGGGTTTCGCGAGCGCATGATGCGCGCTCGAATTCTGTCATACCGCGTTCTATTCTTCGAAAAAGACGAAAATGGCTTTGTGCCTCCGCAGTCATACCCCGGCTTGTCTCTTGCCGTCGCCGGCAGTCACGATCTTCCGACCGTAGGTGCGTGGATGACGGCAAGCGACCTCGCCTTGAAGGAGAAGTTGGATCTTTTTCCAAGCGTCAAGCACAGGGATGCTGCGCAGTTGGATCGCGCTTACGATCGACGCGAGTTGCTCGCGGCATTCAAGGAGGGAGGGCTCGGCGACAATCCTGACATGCCGCTGAACGAGTTTTCGGGGGCAGTTCATGCCTTTCTGGCGAGTACGGCGTCGGCCATAGCCATGGTGCAGATGGATGACATCACTCAGGAAACCAGGCCGGTCAACGTACCCACCACGTCGAACGAGTATCCCAATTGGCGGCGTCGATTGTCGATGAACCTGGAAAACATCCCGGGCGATGCGCATTTTCTGGCGTTGACGCGTCTGATGAACGAGATACGCGCCGCCGACCATTCTGCGCAAGTTCGCAGCGCGACGCGTGCGACGAGCGCCAAGACGTGGACGGGAACCTATCGACTCCAGTTGCATGAAGATTTTCCGCTCGATGCGGCGTCGAAAATTTTTCCATACCTCAAAGCCCTTGGCATCAGCCATGTCTACCTGTCGCCCTGCCTGCAAGCATCGCCGGGCAGCCGGCACGGATATGATGTCACCAACGCCACGAAAATCAGTCGTGACCTCGGCGGCGAGGAAGGTTGGAGTCGATTCGTGGACGCGGCGAGAGCTCAAGGACTGGGCATCCTGCTGGATATCGTTCCGAATCACATGGCCGCCACGGCGAAAAATGAGTGGTGGGATGACGTTTTGGCACACGGACCTTACAGCCCCTATGCTCAATTTTTTGACATCAGAATCAGCGATGGATCCCCGTTTCGCCTCGAACTTTGTTCTTTAGCTCGACCGTACGGTGAAACTCTACAGTCGGGTGAGCTGAAACTCACGCTCGTCGACGGCCGTCCAAGATTCGAGCATTTCGACAATAGCTGGCCGTTGGCTGCAGCATCTTGGGGGGAATTGGTCAATCCCACTATGGAAGCCAGTAACCTCACCGCGGATCGACGACTCGATTGCTTCAAGGAGCTGATAGATCTGCAAGCGGTGGCGTCCCTATCCGCCGACGATCGCGAGGCGTACCGTCGCTGCCAGCGGGATGCGCTCTCATTGCTCGAGGACGCAAAGCGGGCCGGCGTGTTGGAGAAGGCGATTGCACGTGTCAACGAGAATGCAGCGCGATTGCATGCCATGCTGACGCGCCAGTTTTTTGCGTTGCACAGCTGGACGCTGTCCGGCGAGCTTACCAACTATCGCCGCTTCTTCGAGGTGGACTCACTCGTGGGAATTCGTACGGAGCTTGCATCCGTGTTCGAAGCCACGCACGCCCGTATTTCGACCATGCTTTCCCGCGCGGAGCTCGATGGGCTGCGCGTGGATCACCCGGACGGCTTGGCTGACCCGAAAGCGTATTTCAGGCAGCTTCGCGCCCTTCTGCCGGGCGGTCGCATCTACGTCGAAAAGATCTTGGGAAACGATGAGCGCCTGGAGCAAACGTGGCATGTCGATGGAACCGTCGGGTACGATTTTCTCGCCAAGGTGAATCGATTATGGATGGACGACAGCCACACCGACGCGCTGACGTCCATTTATAACGACTTCACCGGGCATTCAGTCAATGCGGGCGCGTTGGTCAGGCAGAAGCAGCAGGAAGTGTTGGACTCGGCGTTTTTCGGCGAGTTGAGCCGCTTGACTCAGATGCTCGTCCGTATCGCGCGCCGCGACCCCGACACGAGCGATCTGAGCCCCCGATATCTACGAGAAGCCTTGGCGGCCGTCACCGCCGGATTACCGATCTACCGAACCTATCGGACGGGCGCGGCGATCAACGTCCGCGATACGCGCATCCTGCGTGAAACGTTGCAGGCCGTTCGGCTCTCCTCGCCGCAAATAGATCCATCCATCTTCGTCTTCTTGGAATCGCTACTGTGCAAATCTCGTTTGACTGAGTTCGAGGCCGAATTCGTCAAACAGTGGCAGCAGCTTACGCCGGCCGTCATGGCAAAGGGAGTGGAAGATACGACATTTTATGTCTTCGACCGACTTCTATCGTGCAACGAAGTGGGCGCAAGCGCATCGATGCTGGGTATCTCGTCAGAAAAATTTCATGAATATTGCCATTACTTGAGCGAGCATTGGCCGCACAACCTGCTGGCGACTTCGACGCACGACAACAAGCGGAGCGAGGACGTGCGCACCCGGATTTCTCTTTTGTCAGAGATACCCGAACGATGGGCACAGATACTGCATCAATGGTCTCAGATCAATGCCGAGGCGTGGCGAAATCGGAATCCGGATCGCCATGCCGAGTACTTGTTATATCAGACGATGATCGGCGCATGGCCAATCGATCAGGAGCGCTGCTGGCAGTACATGTTGAAGGCGTTGCGGGAGGCGAAGATAAATACGTCTTGGCATAAACCGAACGTCGCCTACGAGGAGAAGATTCGGGTCTTCACCGAAAACGTGCTTCGGAATGCCGAATTCATTTCGAGTATCGAGAGCTTCATCGCGCCGCTGATTCTCCCCGGACGCATTAACAGTCTTGCGCAAACGCTGCTGAAGCTGATTGCGCCGGGAGTACCCGACTTCTACCAGGGGAGCGAATTGTGGGATTTGAGTCTAGTCGATCCGGACAACCGCCGGCCGGTCGATTATGACATCCGCGCCCGCCTGCTCGCCGCATGCCGCGAAATGAGCGCAGAGGCGGTATTGCAAGATTGGCACTCAGGGTTGCCGAAAATATGGATGGTCTCCCGCGTTCTCAACTATCGGGCGCAGAATCCGCATGTGTTTTGCGGCGACAGCAAGTATCAACCGTTGGCGGCAAGCGGCACCCGGTTGAGCAATCTGATTTGCTGCCGTCGTGGCGATGATGTGATCGCGGTTGTACCGCGCTTTGGCATGACTGTGGATGGGGATTGGCAAGATACCCAGTTGCCCCTACCGACCGGCGAGTGGCGCAATCTATTTGGCGGAAAGCCACTGCGTACCTCGGCGGCCGCTGCGCTGTTGTTTCGCGACTTTCCGGTGGCCTTGCTGGTGCGAAGCGACGCTTCATCACCGTGAACCCGTGCGAAGGGAGTGGGGCGTCGGTGCGGCACCGTACAGAGCGAGGGAGAGGAACCGTCTAGACTCAGTCTCATCGTGAGCAATGAATCCGACGCTCCAGGTTTGGCGACCCGAGTCGATGGGGGCGATACGCGGTTGACCTTGAGCGGTGATTGGACGTTACCTCATGCCGGTTCATTGCCCAAGGTCGGCCCGACCCCCGCTGGGTCTGACGCGTGGTTCGATCGCCAAGACCTGAAAGCGATCGTGTTTGACACCGCGGGCCTCGGCCGGTGGGACACCTCGCTACTCGTTTATCTGGCGCAATTACGTCGAGACGCGACGCTGCGCTCCATACGCTTCGAGGATGCGGGCATTCCCAGCGCTGCGCGGCGGCTGCTGGCGTTGCTGCCGGATGGCGCCGCCACTCCCGCGGCGCCAGCGTGGCGGCCGGGACTGGTGGAACGGGTGGGGCTTAATACCCTCTCGACTTGGAGCGAGGGGGTTGCCGTCACCACACTCCTCGGCCGACAGGTGCTACAGGTCGGCGCCGCCATCGTCGGCCGCGCGCAGATGCGTCGAATTGATCTCGTCGCGTGTCTCTACGATGCCGGCATTGCCGCGCTGCCCATGGTTGCCTTGGTCAACGTGTTGGTCGGCGGCATTCTGGCGTTCGTGGGTGCCATCGAACTGCGTCGCTTCGGTGCCGACATCTACATTGCCAATCTGGTGGGAATCGCGCAGGTGCGCGAAATGGCGGTGGTGATGACCGCCATCGTGATGGCGGGGCGAACAGGCGGTGCCTATGCGGCCGAGATTGCCTCCATGCAAGGCAGCAATGAACTGGATGCACTGCGCGTCCTCGGCATTCCGGTTCAAGACTACCTGGTTCTGCCGCGCGTCCTGGCATTGACACTCATGATGCCGCTCCTTTACCTGTACGCCAGCTTCATAGGCATTCTCGGCGGCTTTGCAGTCGCGGTCAGCATGCTGGATATCTCACCGGGACTATTCATCGCGCAAATCCGCGACGCCGTCACGATGAGTGAGGTCACCTTTGGGCTGGCCAAGAGCGTCGCCTTTGGTGCCCTCGTGGCGATCGCGGGCTGCCGCATAGGTCTCAAAGCGGGACGCAGCGCGGCCGACGTCGGCCATGCAGCGACGCATGCCGTCGTGGTCGGCATCGTTGGCGTCATCATGGTCGATGCCGTGTTTGCCGTTTGCGCCAATGCCTTGGACATCTGACGCCGTGGAAACCTATCAACCGGCATCGACATTGCGCGTCCACGGTCTCGCGTTCGGTTACGGCGCCGAACCCGTGCAGCACGATGTTTCATTCGACGTCAAAAAAGGATCGATCTTCGCCATCATGGGGGAGAGCGGTTGCGGCAAGAGCACTCTGCTCAAGGCGCTCATCGGACTGCTGCGCCCGAGCGCCGGGACCGTGCACTTTGGAGCCCAGGATTATTGGTCGATGGACGAGGCGCAGCGCGAGGGCTTTGGCAGGCGTATCGGCGTGCTGTTTCAGGGAAGCGCCCTTTGGAGTTCGATGACCGTGGCGGAAAACGTCGCCCTGCCGCTGCAGATGTTTACCCGACTGAGCGCACCTTCGATAGACGCTCTCGTGCAACTGAAACTGTCGCTGGTCGGTCTCGAGAATAGCTGGTCGAGCCTGCCGGCTGACTTGAGCGGTGGTATGCGCCAACGTGTCGGGCTCGCGCGGGCGCTGTCCCTGGATCCCGAGATCCTCTTTCTGGATGAGCCGTCTGCGGGCTTGGACCCGGTCGCGGCCAAGCGGTTCGATGATTTGATCCTTGAACTACGCGACGGTTTTGGCGTTACGGTGGTGATGGTCAGTCACGAGCTCGCGAGCCTATTCGGTATCTGCGATGACGGCGTCTTTCTCGACGCCCAAAGCCGCACGGTGATCGCGCATGGTGCTCCAAAGATACTGCGAGACAGCGCTGCAAACCCCGCGGTGCACTCGTTCATGGCGCGTGAGCGACCCGAGAGCGCTGCCCCGCACGCCCAGGTCAATCCATGAATGCCCAAAAGCCGCTTCTCGTGGGCGGATTCGTCCTCGGCGCACTCGCGCTGGTCGTGGTCGCGATCCTGCTGTTCGGCAGCTTGCACCTGTTCACTCGCACGGGTCGCATCGTCGGCGTTTTTCAGGGCTCTTTGGCGGGACTCAATGTGGGTTCGCCCGTGACGTTCAGAGGCGTGACTGTCGGCAAGGTGGCGCGCATGCAGGTGCAAATGGACGTCTTGCACCAGACCGGGATCATTCCGGTGTACATGGAAATAGAACCCGACAAGATCGCGTGGGTCAATGGAGAATTCAGGTCGGACGCCAACAGTTTCCAGCATGCGGTCCGCGCTGGTCTGCGTGCGCAGCTGCGTTCCGATAGTCTGGTGACCGGTCAGCTGAGCGTCGACTTCGACTTCTATCCCGGCGCCCCCGTCCTATTGACGCGCTTATCCGGTGACGAGCCGCAAATTCCGACCATGCCGTCGGATTTGCAGAATCTCAAGGAGGAAATCCGCGACCTGAATCTGCGCGAACTCGCCGACAAGACGCGCGCGGCCCTGGCGAGCATGCAGCAGATTCTCGATGCCGCCGGTAGCCGCATCGGCCCCCTGACCGACAGCTTGAGCAGCACATTGGAAACAGCTCGCGGCGCGCTGATCGCGGTCCAACGTAATTCTTCGCATACTCTCGATCACATCGACGCGCTCGCCCTCGAAGGGCGCACGCAGATCGCGACCAACGGGCGGGATTTGGACCAGCTTCTGCGCACGGCACAGGCAACCGCCGCGCAAGCGGACGCGCTCGTCGCTTCGCTCAACGAACTGACTGCGGAGCGCTCGCCGTTGCGGGATGATTTCCAATCCTCGGTGCGAGACCTCGCGGACAGCGCGAGTTCGCTGCGCGGGTTCACGCGTGAATTGGAACGCGATCCCCTGCGTACTCTGTTCAAGAAGGCACCTCGATGAAGCCGGGAAAATCCTGCGTGCCGTTCCTACTCTGCCTTGCCGCGTGTAGTGCAGGGCCGCCGCTGCGTACCTACGTGCTGACCCCGCCGCTGCAGACGACGCCTACGCCGATGCCGGCATTGCCCGTTGGCCGCATCGTCATTGCGCGCGTGCGGGTCCCGGACTATCTCGATACCAACGACATCGTATTGCGCGACGGCAACAATCAAGTGAAGGCAAGCGCTACCGGGCGTTGGGCAGAGCGACTGTCGCATGGCCTCACGCGGGCGCTGGCCGATGACCTCGGAGCGCACTTAGCGTCTGACGAGGTCTTGTCGGATGCATCGACTTCGGCGCCACGGCAGGTGCTCGTAGACGTCAGTGCGTTGGATCTTTGGCCGGATGGACACTGCACCCTGGCCGCGACCTGGGCCATCGTCGATCACGCCACACCTCGTGCCGTCGCTTACGGCGGCGGCACGTTCAATTCGTCGCCTGCCGTGAGCACCGTTGGCGTTGGGAGCACCGTCGGCGGGGGTGATGGTCGGCTGATTGACGCCATGTCACGCACCGTGAGCAAGCTCGCTGCCGCAATTGCGCTGAACGTCCGCGAGAGCGCCGATCGGTCGGCGCTCCGAGTCGATTGAGACTCGAGTGGACGTGGCCCTCATTTCCGCCATGGCTGCCCTCGCCGGCTCGAGCGTTGGCGCGATCACCACGTTCGCCACGACTTGGCTGGTGCAGAGCAACCAGATGCAATCCCAGCGACGAGTGGCGGAGCTGGGTAAGCGCGAAAGACTGTACGCCGATTTCATCGGCGAGGCTGCCAAGCGATTGACCGATGCCCTGTCGCACGAGGTAGAGACGCCGGATGTCCTCGTAGTTCTGGTCGCGTCCATCGGTCAGATGCGATTATTTTCCTCGCCGGAAGTGGTCACCGCGGCCGAACAGGTCGCCCGCACGATCGTCGACTCGTACATTGCGCCCAACCGCAGCCTCAAGGAGTTGCGCGGCGCATTCATGGACAAGGGTACGCTCGACCCTATAGGTCAATTTGCAGACGTATGCCGCAAGGAACTCGGCGGAGTCAGCGCTTGAGGGCGCCCTCGCTAAAAGGCCCATGGTGTGGTGCTAACCACAGCAGTCCGCCATTTTTCGCACCCGCTCGCTATAATCCATTTCTATGTGCGCAAGTGCACAGATGAACGCGGCACCGGGGTGAATCGCTTCCGGCATCGTTGCACAGGAGAGTAGGGGAACGGATGCTCGCGGAACAGTTGAGTATGGGGCCGAGCGCGTGCCAACGCGCCAAGATGGAATCGGACGGTTACGTGGTGATCCGCCGATTCTTTGACTCCGCGGAGGTCGCGCGGATCGCAAGGTGGACCGAGGCGCTCGCAGCTGCACCGGAGATATCCGGACGACAATGGGTTTACCACGAAGCCAGTATGACCGAACCGGACCGGCGCGTGATCCAGCGCATCGAGAACTTTTGTCCGTTTCATGGTGGGTTTTCCGACCTCATCGAACACGGTGCACTGCGCCACTGGGCCGCGGCGCTCATGGGCGGTCCGGTCGCGCTCTTCAAGGACAAGATTAACTTCAAAATGCCGGGTGGGGCCGGTTTCCAGCCCCATCAAGATCAACAGGCGGGTTGGAGCCAGTATGCTCCGCTGTTCTTGACGGCGATGGTGTCGATCGATCCGACCACGGCGACGAATGGGTGCCTCGAGATGGCCCCGCGCATTGGCGGAGCCGGTTTGATGGGCGAGGAGTGGACACCGCTCGATGCGGCTAAATTGACCCTGCAGCCGTTGCCCACGGCGCCGGGCGATGTCATTTTCTTCGACAGCATGGTGCCTCATGGCTCCAAGCCCAACCTGACCGACACCGCGCGGCGAGTCTTGTACCTCACCTTCAATTTGGCCGCTCACGGCGATCAGAGGTCGCGTTACTTCGCGGACAAGCATGCGGCGTTTCCGCCCGACATCGATCGCGATCCTGGTCAGTCTTACGTGTTCCGAGTCTAGGTGCCTCTCGACCGCCATGACCGACCGCTTCGCCAAACTTCGCCGACTGAAGTGGGCGCCGCTGTTGGGCGGATTGGCTGGAGTCGGCCTGTCCCTGTGGTTGCTGAAGAGTTACGGGTTCCGTCGCATCGGCGACTTGCTCGGCGCAGCTGGCTGTTACGGAATCCTCGCACTCGTGGCCTTCCATGGCGCCCAGTTGCTGTGTTCGGCCGTCGGGTGGCACGCGATTGCCGAGTCGTCCGCGTCGGCGCAGCCGCTGCGCGTCTATGTGGTCCTGCGTTGGATTCGGGAGGCCGTGAATAACCTCCTGCCTCTCGCCCAGGTGGGCGGCGAAGTCGTCGCGTGGCGACTCCTACGCCAACGCGGCGTAAAGTCCTCGAATGCCATCGCCGGCACTGTCGCCGATCTGACGCTCGAGATGGTGACCCAGATCCTCTTCACGCTTCTCGGGGTCGTGCTCCTGCTGATGAGCGTCGGTCGCGGCGGCGTCGGGAACGGCGGCATCGTGACCGGGATCGTCGCCGGCTTGCTCATCGCGTCGATGCTCTTGGCGGGGTTGTTCGCGGCCGTCCGGCTGGGACTGGCTGAGGCCGTCGAAAAGACACTGTTGCGGATCGGCCGTTGGCTTGGCTGGGCGGCCGTGGCACACGTCGAAGGTTTGAACCTCGCGTTGATGAGTTGCTATCGGCAGCCGACTCGGGTCGCGCGTTCGGCATTTTGGCACATGCTGTCCTGGCTGCTGGGCGGCGTGGAGGTGTGTATTGCTCTGCATCTGCTGGGATCGGATGTGAGCATCGGTACCGGTCTCGCGATCGAAAGTCTCGGTCAGGCGGCCAAAGCGCTGGGATTCGCGGTGCCCGGTGCGCTCGGAGTCCAAGAGGGGGGCTATATCATCGTGTGCGGAGCATTCGGTTTGTCTGCGCAACTGGCCATTGCGGTATCACTGCTCAAGCGGCTGCGGGAAGTCGTGCTGGGAATTCCGGCGCTCGTCGTTTGGCAACATTGCGAATCCAAGGTCCGAGTGCCTCCGCGGGATTCGATCACGGGGAGCATTCCATGATCGGCACGTCGTGGACGCATTTGCTTGCGAGGACCCTCGTGCGGCCCCTCGTGGGCACATGGGTGCGGCCGAATCACCTCACAACCCTACGCCTGCTCAGCGGAGCGGCCGCATGCGTGCTGTTCGCGCAAGGCACGAAGGGCGGGATGACATGGGGAGGCGCCGTCTGGCTGATCTCGGCTTTCCTCGATCGGGCGGATGGTGAACTTGCGCGGATTGGCGGCATGATGAGTCGCGGCGGACATGTCTATGATTATTACGCGGACACGGTGGTCAACACCGGCTTCTTCGTCGCGATCGGTATCGGGCTGCGTCAATCCTGGCTCGGTCACTGGTCACTTGGCCTCGGACTGCTGACGGGTGCGTCGATGTTCCTGTGCAGCGTTTTGGCCGAATGGCTGGAACTGCGAAGCCCGCCCGGAACGCGTGCTTATTCCGGCAAATGGGGTTTCGATCCGGACGATGCGCTGTATTTGATGGGACCGCTCGCGTGGCTCGGCTGGCTGGCTCCCATCCTCATCGGTGCGAGTGTCGGTGCGACGGCGATGATGCTGATTACCGCGGTTCGTCTGCTGCGCGTGCGCCGCCAGACTGACATGAGCGCACCGACTCGAACTGTGCCGAGTGGCACGACGCCCGTGGGGCCCACCGCGTAGGTGCTGTAAATGGACTCGTGTGATGTGGTCGTGGTGGGTTTGGGCGCCATGGGGAGCGCGACGCTCTATGCATTGGCACAGCGCCACGTGCATGTCATCGGCATCGATCGATTCGATCCTCCTCACGAGCGTGGATCCTCGCACGGCGAGAGCCGCGTCTTTCGTATGGCTTACTACGAGGATCCCGCGTACGTGCCCCTGCTGCGACTCGCGTTGCATGAGTGGCGCAAGCTCGAGGCTTATACCGGCGAACAAGTTTTGACCGTGACCGGAATACTCGAGGCGGGATTTCGGGGCGCACCGCACGTGCTCAACTCACTACGGTCGTCGATCCAACATCAACTACCCCATGAAATTCTGCCAGCGTCCGAAGTCAACAATCGCTTCCCGGCGTTCTGTCTGCCCAGCGACTGGGATTGCGTTTTTCAGCCCGATGGCGGCGTGTTGTTGCCCGAAAAGGCTATTCGTCTGTTTCTATCCGCCGCGCAAACGTTGGGAGCACAGGTTCTCGCCCACACGCGGGTCCGGCACATACTCCCCATAGGGGATCGGATCGAAGTGGTGCTCGAATCGGGCCAGACGATAGAGGCGGGATCCGTGGTCATTGCGGCTGGGCCGTGGATTTCCCAACTTCTGCCTGAACTTGGTGCTCACCTGCAACTGACGCGGCAACCATTGGTGTGGTTTCGGCCGACACGTCCGGACCTTGTTGCACAGGATCGGATGCCCGTGTTCTCTTTGCAGACAGAGACGGATTCCGTCTACGGATTCCCCGATTTTCTGGGTAGCGGAGTCAAGGTGGCATCGCACCTGAGCGGCGGCGCCCTCGCGAGCGCGGATGCGGCCCGATTGCCGGTTGCCGACGAAGAGAGAGCGGCACTGCGGGCAACGTTGGAACGGTATGTTCCCGCGGCGGCCGGTGATTCCTGCCACGCAACCACGTGTGTATACACGCGCGCAACCGACGAGCACTTCGTGCTCGGCCTCCACCCTGATTATCCTAGGATCGTCGTCGCGTCGCCATGCTCGGGGCATGGCTTCAAGTTCGCGAGCGTCTTGGGAGAAGTACTGGCAGACCTTGCCACGACCCAGCGCACCGACAAAGCGCTCGACCTCTTTCGGCCGGAGCGATTCGTCAAGGCCCGGTGATGCGCGCGTCGCCCGACTATTCTTGACAGGCGCCGCTTTAGAGTCTGTAATGTCACGCATGACAGAACTAACAGATATCGGAGAATCTGATGTTCCTCCAGCGGTGAGAGAGTTCGTCCTCGAGTGGGGCAATTTAGGCGAGCGCTGGGGCGTCAATCGATCGGTCAGCCAGATCCACGCGCTGCTGTATGCCTCGCCGCGACCGATGGCCTCGGAGGATATCGCGGAGGCTCTAGGGATCGCCCGCTCCAACGTGTCGAACTCGCTGCGTGAACTCCAGGCATGGAATCTCATCCGTTCCGTGCCGATTCAGGGCGACCGGCGCACGTTCTATCAAGCCGAAACCGATCTTTGGACCTTGGTGACCAGAATTGCAGCAGGCCGCAAGACTCGCGAACTGGACCCGGCCGCGGTGGCGTTGCGAAATTGCGTGGAGAAGTCCCGGGACGACAAGACGCTGGATCCCGTCGTCCTGCATCGGCTGCGCGACATGCTCGAATTCGTGGAGCGCATCAGCCGCTGGTACGACCAGATGATCGCGCTGCCGCGCTCAACCCTCGTGACGCTCATCAAGCTGGGCAGTGGCGTCGCGCGGTTGCTGCCGCGGTCCAGCAAGTGGGAGTGACGGCCTACCTATTTAATACAATATTGTACAATACAAAAATGTATTATATGATGATGCATGGATGGAATCCGCAGCGTCGCATGGAGAGAGCTCGTTTGGGCCACCAGTGCTGCCGCCGTATTGGCCTTGATGGGCTGCGCGCATATGACGGTGGCAAAGCCCTCGAGGGATAGGCTCGATGTGAATCGCCTCGATTTGGGCGCGCAGATGCGGGCAGCCGCACCCGCGCCTTGGCCGGATTCGCTTTGGTGGCGCAGCTACGGCGATCCTCAGCTCGACCGACTCGTCGATGGCGCCATCGCCGGCAATCCGCGCCTCGCCGCTGCGGCGAGTCGCATTGCCGTCGCGCAAGGGTTGGCGCGCGTCAACGGCGCTGCGCTGCAACCTTCGGTGGAAGCGGGCGCCGAATTCGATCGCACCCGCTTCACCCACGACCAGATCTATCCTCCCGAGATCAACGGCTATCACTTGTTCGATGAGATCTGGAGTAATTCGGCGGGGTTGTCTCTCACCCAACATTTGGATTTCTGGCATCGAGACCGCGCCGCCCTCGAGGCCTCGTTGGACGAAGTGAAGGTGAGTGAGTACGAGGCGGCGGATGCGCGTCTCACGCTGGAGACGGCGGTGGTCCGGGCCTATGCGGAACTCTCCTATGCTTACGAGATTCAAGGGCACGAGAATGCGATCCTGGCGGTACAGGAGCGCACCTTGGATCTGGCCAAGCGGCGGCTGAAGGCAGGTCTAGGCACCGAACTCGAGATCGAACAGGCGAGTAACGCCGCGGCCGCCACCCAGGCCCAGCTTGTGGAGGTCGATGAGCGGATGGTGCTTCTGCGACACCAGTTGGCAGCCCTGGCGGGTGAGGGCCCCGGAGCCGGAGAGGCGATCGAGCCGCCCAACTTGCACTGGACCGAAACCCCCGGGCTGCCGAGCCGCATTCCGGCGGAACTCATCGGCCGACGGCCGGACGTGCTCGCGGCGCGATGGCGTGTCGAGGGCGCCGCCCGGCAGATCGATGTCGCCAAAGCCGCGTTTTACCCCAACGTCAACTTGAAAGCGGCGGTCGGCTTCGTGGGTTTCGGTTTCGGGCAACTGTTCACTGACCGCGCCTTGAATGCGTCGGTCGGGCCCGCGGTCAGCTTGCCCATATTCGAAGGCGGCCGCCTCCAGGCGGGGCTCGACGTCCGCACCGCGCAATACGACTCGGCCGTGCAGGCTTACGATGCCACGGTGGTCCAGGCGCTCCACGAGGTGTCGGATGAGATCGACCGGTTGGACTCGCTGGAACGCCTACAGACGCGACGGGAGCAGACGCTTGCCTTTGCGAGGCGTGCCAATGAATTGGCGCTGATCGCCTTCCGCGCCGGCTTGACCGATTACAACAACGTCCTCAGCACCGAGGATGCGTTGAATCGCGCACTTATTCTGATCGCGGACGTTGGCTTGCAGAGGATCACCGCGATAGCCGCGTTGCATCAGGCATTGGGGGGAGGCTTGTCCGATGGCAGCTAAGAAATCCGGCGCATCGCAGCGAGTGCAGTCCGATGTCACGGCACAATTGGAGCGGCTGATTCTGCGGCTAGCCGCGAAGGTTCCCGGTTACCCCTATGAACTGGCGCTGTGTGCCCGGCTTGCGGGCCAATTGGAGAAGCGCATGGCGGAGGCCGCGAATGCAGCGTTGCGGCCTCTCGAGCTCAGCTACGTGTTGTACCAAGTGATGATGATCATCCTCGGTGGCGAGAACGGCCTTATCGCACCGAGCGAGATCGCCCAGCTCACCGGTGAGCGTCCGAACAACGTGACGCATATCTGTGATGAGCTGGAGGAGCGCGGTTTAATCACGCGGACCCAGGGACCCACAGACCGTCGCCGGGTTCAGGTGACTCTCACCGGCGCGGGCAAACGCTTGTTGACCAAGGCACAACCCTTGATGTGGGCCAAATGGCGCCAGCGCTTCACGGGGATCGACGGCGCCGAACTGGCCGCGCTTCCGGATCTGCTGCGGCGGCAGATTGCGAACCTCGATCCGCGCGCACAGGGTCCCGAGTGAACGCGGCGAGCGTGAGCGCGTTGATCGCGCGGTCGCCGCCCTGGTTGCGGGACGAGGCCGCCGCGTGGCTTTTCGTGACACGCACGGTGCTGGGCATCCTGTTGGCTCTTGGCATCGCTTTCCGCTTCGATCTGAGCTCACCGGGAAGCGCGGCGGTCACGGTCTCGATCATCGCGCTGCCACAGGCCGGCATGGTGCTGGAGAAAAGCTTTTATCGCCTGCTGGGGACCTTCCTGGGCGCGGTCGTGACGTTGTTGCTGCTGGCCGGTCTGGTGCAGCATCGCGACCTCTTCATCGTGGCGGTGGCCGCGTGGATCGGAATCTGTACCGCGGCTGCGGCTCGGTTCCGCGGCTTCCAAGCCTATGGATGGTTGTTATGCGGCTATACCACCTGCCTGATCGGCTTCCCGGCATTCGGCGACGCCACTCATGCCTTTGCAATCGCGGTCGACCGGGTGACTATCGTCAGTGTCGGGATCTTGAGTGCGGGGGTGGTCAACGCGGTGATCTTGCCGACGCGCTCCGCGGACACGTTGGTGCATCTCGTGCGGCGCAGTTTTATCGATTTCGTATCGTTCCTGGATGCCGCTACGGCTCCCGGTGGAGCGGCAACGCTCGCGACCACACAACATCAATTTTCTCGCGACCTGGCCAATCTCGAGTCCCTGCGCGGCGCCAGCCTTTTCGAGGATCCGACGAGCCGCATACGAACTACGCGGTTGTCCGCCTTCATCGGTAGCTTCATGCATGCCAGCAGTCGCCTGCAAGTACTGCACCGACAATTGGATGATCTGCGCTCGGAAGGGCATGGTCCGGTGTTGACCGCCCTGGAGCCCACGCTGTCGAAGTTCCGCGCGGTCGTCCGTGTCAATCAAAGCATTCCTGGATCGGCGCGCGAGGCCGCACCGATCGCCTGTCAGCTTCAAGAATTGTTGAATGAGTGGGACGAGCGCCAAGCCGGATGGCGGTCGACGATCGATCCGCCGCTCGATGCTCGCGGACGAGCGGCTCTGCTCGCGACCGGACTGCTGTTGCGTGAGGCCGTGGAGCACGCACGAGTGCTCGCCGCGGTGTACGCGCAGCTGCATGCGCCGCGCGGCGGTGAGAGCGGTTTGCAGTACCATCCACGCAGCGTCGCGTCCGATGCGCTGCTCGCTGCTGTCGGCGGCGTGCGCGCCGCCGTCGTGCTGCTGGTCACCTGCGCATTTTGGATCGGCACCGCCTGGCCGGAGGGTTTTTCCGCAACCCTGTTGGCGGCGGTGGGCTGCGCCCTGTTCGCATCGGTACCCAACCCGACGCTGGCAGCCCGGCAGATGTGCATCGGATTCTTGGTGGGACTGCCGGCTTTGCTGGTCTGCTACACGTGGGTACTGCCGGCGGCCAATGGTTTTGCCATGCTCTGCCTGGGGCTGTTGCCGTTTCTGGCTTTCGGTGCTTGGCTCATGACCCGCCCGGGTCAGACGTTGTCGGGCAGCGGCTATTTCCTCATGTTCCTGACCGGGCTCGACTTGAGTTCGCCGATGAAATACGACTTCATCAACATGTGCAACAACGCGGTTGCCCAGTTGGCTGGAATTGGCATCGCAGCGATTTGCCTAGGTGTGTTGGCGCCGGGCGATCCGGATTGGCGTCGGCAACGCGCCTGGCGGCTCCTTCTACGAAGTCTGACCCTGGCAGCACACGGCAACCTGACACGACTTCAGCCGCGGTTCGAGAGCCGGGTTCGCGAACTGACGCTCCAAGCAATGGCGCTGCGTCCCGTCGGCAGGACGGCGCAAGCAGACGAGGCGGTAGGATTTCTCATGCTGGACATCGGCGATGCGCTGATTCGCTGGCGCACCAGCGTGGCTGCGCAGGGCGACGACGCGCGGGCCGCATCGACCCTCATCGATGCGACGACCGCCGCGGTCACGCATCGGGATGCACGCGCCCTCAAAGAACTCATCCGCGATCTCGAGGATTTGCAGTCAAACGCCGTCATGGAACTGGCGGCCGGCATACACGATGACACTCTGTGCGCGGCCGTGACGGCGCGCCTCGCGGCGTTGCGTACGTTACGTACGGGGTTGACCGACTTCGCCGAGGTGCCGTATGCCGCGTGAGGTGGATTTCTCGGGCGTGTATGTTCCATCGTTGCTGGTGGCGTTCGTCGTCGTACTGCCGGTGTTCTGGTTGCTCGACGGCGCGCTCGCCCGGGCCGGCGTGTACCGCTGGGTTTGGCACATCGATTTGTTTCGACTCTGTCTCTTCGTCGTCATGTTCGGAAGTCTTGGCCTTTACTGGTACCGATAATCATGTTCCCACGCATCGCTCGAGTTGCCCTCACGGCCGCTATCGTCATCCTCGCGTCCTACGTCGGCTACACGTTGTGGAATCGTTACATCGATGCACCGTGGACGCGGGACGGCCGCGTGCGCGCGGATATCATCGCGGTATCGCCCGACGTGGCGGGCATCGTCGCGACGGTGCCGGTGATCGATGACCAAGAGATTCACAAGGGCGACGTGCTATTCGTCGTCGACACCGCCCGGTATGAAGTTGCGCTCGAGGAAGCGCAGGCCGCGTTGCAGGCCGCCCGCATCGAGGCTGCCTTGAAACAGGACGAGGCGGCGCGGCGCGCCTCTCTGGAGGCCGTGGTGGTGTCGAGCGAAAATCAACAGGCGGCCAAATCGGCCGCCAGCACGGCGGGCGCGAAGGTGCGCCAAGCCCTCTCCGCGGTGGCGGCGGCGGAATTGAATCTAGCCAGAACGCGGGTTGTCTCGCCCGTCGATGGTTTCGTGGCCAATCTCAACGTCCATGCCGGCGATTACGCCGTCGTGGGGCGCCCGTTGATCGCCATCGTGGACCGCCATTCGTTCCGGGTAGAGGCCTATTTCGAGGAAACCAAGCTGCCGGGAGTGCATCGCGGGGATTCGGCTGAGTTGCGGTTGCTCGGTGGCGATGTCCGTCTCAGCGGCCATGTCGATGGGTTAGCCCACGCCATCTCCGAACCCGATGTCGCCGGTCTGCTCTCGAACGTCAGCCCCACGTTTCACTGGGTGCGCCTGGCGCAGCGCATTCCCGTGCGAATCTCGATCGATAAAATTCCGGACGGCTTGACGCTGGCATCGGGAATGACCTGCACCGTGATCGTT